>Ga0210405_10000709_pt1 | contig 42086 bp, 42 predicted proteins | sample IncBWH11MmetaG_FD_155492 | JGI IMG/M metagenome (GOLD analysis project Ga0210405, IMG submission 155492) | Forest soil microbial communities from Barre Woods Harvard Forest LTER site, Petersham, Massachusetts, United States - Inc-BW-H-11-M | ecosystem: Environmental > Terrestrial > Soil >... | reverse complement strand
CGAATCGCCCATCGGGAAGGTGATTCGGATGAGCGGGCACACCTACACGATCATCGGTGTGCTGGCCGAGAAAGGGACCGCATTTGGCCAAAGCCAGGACAACCTTTGCATCATGCCGATCACCCGATTCTTCGAAGACTTCGGATCGGCGAAACGCACGGTCAACATCGCGACCCAGGCCCCCTCGACCCAAACCTACAACGCGATCTTCGACAAGGCGGTCGGCGCGATGCGAATCGCGCGCGGATTGCGAGCAAACGAAGAAAACGATTTCGAGATCTATTCCAACGACTCGCTCAAAAGTGCGTTCGTCTCGGTCGCAGGCATCGTGCGCGTTGGCGCATTTGTGATCAGTTTCATCGCGCTGGTCGCCGCCGGCATCGGAATCATGAACATCATGCTCGTGAGCGTGACCGAGCGAACGAAAGAAATCGGCGTCCGGAAATCGATCGGCGCCCGGAGCACAGATATTTTGCGTCAGTTTTTGACCGAAGCGGTCTTCATTTCCGAGGCCGGCGGCATTTTGGGCATTGTCCTGGGAATCATTGTGGGCGATTTGCTGGCCGCGTGGTTGAAAGTTGACCTGATTTTCCCCTTTGGCTGGGCGATTGCGGGTTTGGTGGTTTGTTCGGCTATCGGAATCGGTTTCGGACTCTACCCGGCGTATCGAGCGGCGAACCTCGATCCAATCGAGGCGCTTCGCTACGAGTAGGGTCCGAGGCGGACAGGCACTCAGAAGGAGTTCGCAGATTCAACCGGCACATAAACTGCCCCTGCTTCCCTTTGACCAGCGCTTTAGCTTTGTCGTACCCTAGAAATTTTGAGGGCTTACCCAGGTGCCTGCTCGTCCCAAATCCACTAATACAGATGTGCCGCAGCCAAGCATCGTCCTGCTCGAGGAGTACGACGCGCTGGCGGCCGCGATCAGTTCAGCGCTAAAGAAATTCGCGCCGGAGCACGCCGGCGTCGTTGCACGCTCGGTTAAGGAACTGGAAAAGCTCGGCACGGAGCTCGAACCCGAGCTGTTCATCTTCGATGTTGATCCGCCGTGGCCCGGAATCACGAACTGCCTTAACCAACTTCGAGATTCGCATCCCAAAGCACGCGCCCTCGTAATCGGCACCGCGACGCCTTCGAAAATCGCCGCCGAGCGCGGACTTCTCGGCGGACTCCAGTTCGTCGAGAAGCCATTCGAGCTGGCTGCATTCGGCGCAGCAGTGCAGGCATTGCTTGGGCCCTGGCGGGAATCGGAATCGCGCGGGACGCTGCGCGCGCTCAGCACGATCGACGTGATTTTGTTGCACTGCGCGGCAGGCGGACACGTGGCTCTGGAGGTTCGTTCACGTGCCCGGACCGGCGAGATCCACATCGCGGGCGGACAGGTTTCACACGCTGAAACAGGCAAACTGAAAGGCGATGATGCTTTCGCTGAGATCTTGAGCTGGGCCAAGCCGCATCTCAGCGAAAAACGGCTCTCCGGATCTGCCCGGCGAACGATTAGCCCCGATTGGCCGTCCATCGCGGTAGAGGCATTACGCGAAGCTCAACCGGAGGTTCCGGAGCCTCCGCGACCACCACTTCGGACAGCAGAGCCAAAGATCGGAAAGAAGATCGTCGTCATCGACGACACGGAAATGCTTTTGATTTTTGTAGAAGACGTATTGGCGACGGCTGAACCGGAATTGCAAATCACAACTGCGGCCAGCGCAACGCAAGGTTTGAAGGAAATCGCGCGAGTCCGCCCCGATCTCGTTCTTCTCGATTACAGCCTGCCCGATTTCAACGGCGACGAAGTTTGTCGCCAGCTTTTGGTTAATCGGGAAACCGCAAACGTACCGGTGCTTATGATGTCGGGTCACGTTCAGGAAATGAATGCAATGGCGACGCGGTTCGCCAACGTGGTGGCGACAATTGAAAAACCATTTCTGTCTGACGCACTCGTCGATCTTGTTCGGCAGACGCTGGCTGGCGAGAGAAAGCCTCTTCCGAAAATCACTGAGATCTCAACGCCCGCGCGGCCCCAAGCCGAGCCGGCCCCCGCTCGACCGATTGTCAAACCGACACCACCGCCGCTACCCGCGCCCGCGCCCACACCACCACCACCGCCGCCGCCGATACCGGAACCCAAGTTAGAACCGCCCCCAACTCGCATACTTCGCGAACCGATTCTAACGCCGATCGAACCGCCACTCGAAGTGCGCAGGCCGTTGTCAACGGCTTCGGCTGTGCGTATCGCGCCGACCGACGGCAGCGGAGCGATACTTGGTCTGTTTCTCGAAGTGCTTTCCATGCAGCTCACATCGCAGCTGCAAATGGGCGCGATTCGTGCGCGCCCGGCGGCGTTGATGGCTTCGCTTCGGCTGCAATCCGCCGCAGCGCGCAACGCGATTCCCGCCGAAACCGGATTTCAGATCGGGCCGGCGCAATTCAGTAGCGAAGGCCGCATCTCGACGGTGCGTCTGCTTCCCACCGGAAAGCCGCTGCAACCCGCGCAAATGCGGAACGCCTTCGAGATCGGCGGGGTCGCGGTCATTCCGAATGAAACCCGGGCACGCGTTCAGCTGACTCCATCGGGGACGACGCCGATGACGATCGAATTACGGGCTTACCTGGAACTGAGCGCCGTTGAACTGACATCAAACTTTCAGGTTGCGCAACTGATCTTGAATTGGCCGACTAATGCCGTGCGGGTGACCCTAAATCCGAAAGCGCCGGAGCAAACCGCAGCGCAATTTCAAATGCGGGTTGAAAAACTGGATAACTCGGGTCGCATCGCCGAATTGCTCTTGAGCCCGATCCGATAACCCACCGGCGTGGGATTAGTCCAAGCCGAGTGCCTTGAATGTTTCATCGACGTGCCGCAGATGAACGTCGAGCGAACATAGTCGATCAATCTCCGCAGGAGAAAGTTTAGCGGCAATTTCTGGTTCCTTCTTTGCGTTCTCGGCAAGCGTCCCCTCGCCTTTCCATGTTTTCATCGCGGCGCGCTGCACAGCTTCGTAGGCAGTTTTTCGCTCGGCGCCAGCGCGCGTCAACGCGAGTAGGATCGATTGGCTATTATAAAGACCTTTCGTTGACGCGAGATTTTGTTCCATCCTCTCCGGATAAACGAGGAGCCGTTCGACTAGATTTCGCAGCTCGTGCAGCATGAAATCCATCAAGATGCATGAGTCAGGCAAAATGATTCGTTCAGCGCTCGAATGACTGATGTCGCGTTCATGCCAAAGGGCGACGTTTTCCAGCGCAACCAGCGAGTTGCCGCGGATTACGCGAGCCAGACCGCTGAGTCGCTCGCTGGTGATAGGATTCCGTTTGTGCGGCATCGCCGAGCTCCCTTTCTGGCCTTCGCCAAAATACTCTTCCACTTCCAAAACTTCGGTCCGTTGGAGATGACGAAATTCCGTCGCCCAACGGTCGATGCTTGAAGCAATCACTGCGAGCGTGGTCATGAATTCGGCATGGCGATCGCGCTGCACAATCTGGGTCGATAATGTCGCCGGCTTGAGTCCAAGCTTTTCGCAAACCGCGCGCTCCATCTTCGGATCGACATGGGCATGGGTGCCGACTGCGCCGCTGATTTTTCCGACTCGAACGCGTTCGCGCATTTGGGCGAGCCGCTCTTCTGCGCGGCCAAACTCGTCGAACATCAACGCCATTTTCAAACCAAACGTGATCGGTTCAGCGTGAACACCATGACTACGTCCGATCATCGGTGTCATCTTATAACGGCGAGCCTGTGCCGCGATCATGTTGCGGACTTGTTTCAAATCGTCAGCCAGGATTCCGACCGACTCGGTCAGTTGAACCGAAAGCGTTGTGTCCAAAATGTCAGACGAGGTGAGGCCTTGATGGATCCAGCGGGCCGCCGGCCCGACGGAGGCAGCGACGTTTTCGAGAAACGCGATGACATCGTGATTGGTGCGCTTTTCGATCTCAAGGATCTCGGGAATCGAAAAGCGTGCTTTCTTCCGAATCTCAGCGGCGTCCTGTTTTGGAATTTGGCCGAGGTCGGCCATTGCCTCACAAGCGAGCAGTTCGATCTCGAGCCAAATTTGATATTTGCGTTCATCTGACCAGATCTGGCTCATCTGCGGCCGGGAATAACGGTCAATCACGCCGCAAGATAGATTGTCGCGTTAAACGCGAAAGTGTTTTGTGGCGCAAAAAAAATCGCTCCGGCAAACGAGTTACCGGAGCGATTCGAAATTCGCTTTGACTAGTTCAGACTAGCAAACCTTGGCGCGGAGGAACTTTCCGTCGCTTTGGAGGCGGACCTTCCCGCTGCCAAGCAGATCAGCCACGGTCGCGACGGTCTCCTTGGTATTGCTGGTGCAGGAACTAACGGCGAAGATCAAATCGCCGAGTGAAAGTTTCGGGCGGGGTTTAAGGATAAGGCTGTGTTTCTTCATAGCTTTGTCTACCTTCGACAGCAGCTTCGATGCCTTTGTTCAATCATAGTTCGGCTGAAAATCACGCTACGACCGGGCGATTTCAGCAATTTCGAGAGTTATTCCGATTTCCGCTTGGAAAGGCGGACGGACAAAATGTAGAGCACCGCAAAAGCCAGAACGACTAGAAATAACCACTTCGATTGTCCGCGAATAAACTGCATCAGCGCGTCCGGATCTTTTAGTAGATCGGGCGCAACGCGTTGCGCGCGGACGCCCAGAAAAGCGAGAATCGAGCACGAAATCGCAGAGCCCAGGAACGTTGTCACGCTGAAAACTGTGAAATTCATGCGGACGATTCCAGCCGGAATCGAGATCAAATGCCGCACTCCGGGCAACAGACGCGCGAAGAAAACGCCGCCGGCCTCGTAGCGGGTGAGCCAATGCTCGGCTTCCTCTAATTTCTTCGGGGGGAATAGAATGAATCGCCCGAATTTAACGACTAACGGTCGACCCAACCAAAGTGAAAGCCAGTACATCACGGCTGCTCCGAGATAGGCCCCCAAAGTGCTCGCCAAGATCACCCCCGCGAGACTCAAACGTCCTTGGGCCGCAAGAAACGCAGCCGGCGGCACGACGACTTCAGCCGGCAACGGAATCGGTGTGCTCCCCATCGCCATCAAGACGATGATGCCAAGATAACCGCCGGTGAGGACCCATTCCGACCAGACCTGGATTAGATGATGCATATTGTCATTCGCAGCGAAGTCGAAGAATCTCTCGAAGTGCAGCGCCGCCCTAGTTCAATCTGAAATTTGAAATCTGCAATCTGAAATTCCGATGTCGATCTACCGACGCGTTCTACGCTACTACCGGCCGTTTCTGCCACAAACGATTGTAGGTCTCCTGCTGTCGATCCTGGGCATCGGGTTAAGCCTGCTCAAGCCGTGGCCGTTCAAATGGATCGTCGATGATGTAATCGGTTACCTCAATCACGAACAAATTGGGCCGCCTCCGCACATCTTAGTTGTACTTTTGCGGTTTTCACAAAATCCGGCTGCTCAGACAGCACTGCTTTGCCTGGCGTTGGTCGTCATCCAATTTCTTTGGGGTGTCTGTAACTGGATCACTAACTATTTGCTGGTGAGGATCGGTTTGCAGGCACTCCTGAAACTACGCACCGATCTTTACGCCTATCTCCAATCGCTTTCGCTCAAATATCACGACGTCCGACGCTCCAGCGATTCCAGTTTTCGGGTGGCTTACGATTCGCAATCAATCCAGACGATTTACAACAAGGGGTTCACCGGAATCTTCGGATCGATCATTACGTTGATCGGCACGTTTGCGGTAATGGTCCGGCTGGACTGGCAATTGACATTACTCTCACTTGCGATCGTTCCGTTTATCGTCGCGGCTATCTACTTTTTTGCGCACCGGATTAGACGTGAGTCAACCTTCATCCAGGAACACGAAAGCGCTGTGCTGACGCAAGCACAGGAAGGATTGAGCTCGATTCGAATGGTGCACGCATTCGGCCGTGAGGAATTCGAAGTCCTTCAATTTCATCAACGAGCAGAGCAAAGCTTGCAGGCGAACTTGCGCCTGACCCTAACGAATGTGAACAGCGCCCTGGTCATCAGCACTCTGATGGTGATTGGCACCTCCGCGATGTATTATGTCGGCGCTCTGCATGTCCTGAACGGGACGCTGACGCTGGGAACACTGCTCGTTTTCACGGCTTACCTTTTGATGCTCTACCAGCCAATCGAGTCGCTCACTTACACAGCGTGGGCGATGGAAGGGGCAACTGCCGGCGCAAGACGCTGCTTCGAAGTGCTCGACCGACCGGATGACGTGGTCGATTCGCCGAAGGCGGTTGCGATCGAATCAGCCAAAGGAGCGATCGGATTTCAAAGAGTGTCGTTTGCTTATGCGCAGGACCGGCCCGTTTTGCACGACGTCGATCTCGCAATCGAACCTAATCAAATGATCGCGATCGTCGGCGGTACCGGCGCCGGCAAGAGCACGCTCCTGAGTTTGGTGCCGCGATTTTACGATCCGACTTCGGGTTTAGTGACGGTAGACGGACGCGACGTGCGCGAGATCAAAAAGAAATCGTTGCGGGCCCAAATTGGAATTGTCCTTCAAGACACGTTGCTCTTTTCGACAACGGTCCGCGAAAATATTGCTTACGGACGGCCCGATGCGACAGAAGAGGAAATCATCGACGCGGGGAAGCGCGCGCAGGCCGATGAATTCATTCGGCAGATCCCGAACGGTTACGACAGCACAGTTGGCGAACGTGGCCAGCAGTTGAGCGTTGGCCAGCGTCAACGCATCGGAATCGCGCGCGCGTTTTTGAAAAACGCGCCGATCCTGCTCCTCGATGAACCAACTTCAGCCCTCGATCCCACGACCGAGGCGGCAATCATGGAAACGATCAGGGAATTGATGCGCGGCCGAACGACTCTGATCGCCACCCATCGATTGGCAACGATTCACGATGTCGATCGAATCGTCGTGGTAGAGCGCGGGCGAATCGTCGAACAGGGCCGCGGCGCGGAATTGCTCGCGCGCGGCGGCGTTTACGCGAAACTATTTACTTCAGGAAAATTTCCAACGTGAGCAACGTCAAACAAGATCGACACGTCGAATTCGATTGGTATCCGGAGCCGATCCCGTCCAATGTCGATTTCGGCGAAGGGTTCTATTGCGAAAGCTCGCAGGTTTTCAAGAAGCTGCTGAGCAAAAAGCCTCACGCGGTCGTTTTCGGCGACCACGTTTCGGTCTATGCAGGCTGCTCATTTGCGGTCCAAAAAGACGGCCAATGCGTTGTCGGGGATTTCACGCTCCTCAACGGCGCTATCGTGATGGCCGAAGAATTGGTCGAAATCGGATCGCACTGCCTGATTTCCTGGGGCGTGGGGATTGCTGATTCCGATTTTCATCCGCTCGAACCCGCCCAACGTCTGATCGACTCGCAGGCTCTCGCGCCATTCTTCAAAGATCGACCGCCGCGTCCAAAACTGAAAACCGCGCCGGTGAAGATTGGTGACAATGTGTGGATCGGAATGAACGCCGTCATCTTGAAAGGGGTGACGATTGGGGATAATTCGGTAGTGGCTGCCGGCGCAGTTGTAACCAAAAGTATTCCAGCGAACACGATCGTGGCCGGGAATCCCGCGGTGACCGTCAAGAAATTCGAGTGAATCGGCCGTCCCTTTCGCGATGAAACGCAAACGCATCGTGGTCATGGGTTTCATGGGCGGAATGCCGATCGCCGGCGTGATCTGGCAGCACATTCATTATATTGTCGGCCTGCAACGGCTCGGCCACGAGGTTTACTACGTCGAAGATTCGGCACGGATTCCTTACAATCCGGAAACATTCGAGGTAAACGTGGAATTCGACTACGCCTCGAAAATTCTGCGCCGGCTCGCGCGTGAATTCGATTTCAAAAACCGCTGGTCCTACTGCGCACGCTATGTGAAAGAGAACCCGACGGCGGGGCTTTCGCTAAAAAAAATTCGCCAGCTTTACCGCGATGCGGACGCTGTGTTGAATATTTGCGGGACGCAGGAATTCAACGACGACCTTTTAAAATCCAATCGGATCATTTACGTCGAAAGCGACCCCGGGGTTGAACAGATCAAGGTCGACAACGGCGTAAAGTCGACGGCCGAATATCTCGGCCGTCATCATGCGCTGTTCACTTTCGGCGAGAATGTCGGCACGAAAAGTTTTCCGGTTCCGCTAAACGGATTCAAGTGGCATGCGACGCGCCAACCGATCGTGACCGATTTGTGGAAAACAGACCGCGCGCCAAAAAAAATCGCGGTCTTCACTTCGATTGCGAATTGGTCGACCAGTGGGTTGAAAGACATCACCTGGCGCGGTGAGAAATACCTTTGGAGCAAGTCGCGCGAGTTCTTGCGCTTCGTTGCTGCGCCGAAAAAGGCAGCTGAAACGTTCGAGTTGGCCACGAACATTTCCGAACCACGCACCCGAAAAGAATTCGAACGCAACGGCTGGCGATTGGTCTCACCGTTGCAAATGAGCGTCGATTACTGGCTTTACCGCGATTACATCCAAGGGTCGAAGGGCGAATTCACGGTAGCGAAAGACCAGTATGTTCGGCTCAATACCGGTTGGTTCAGCGATCGCAGCGCCTGTTACCTCGCCTCCGGACGTCCGGTGATCACGCAGGAAACCGGATTCACAAGAAATTACGGCGGCGATGCCGGTTTGCTCGCGTTCCGATCGTTGAATGATATCGGCGAGGCCGCGAAAATGATCCGAGCTGATTACAAAAAGCACTCAGGTGCCGCCCGACGGATTGCGCGGGAAGTTTTTGAGGCCGAGACGGTACTGAAATCGCTCCTTGAGCGAGCGGGAATTTGAACGGTTGCTTTTCGATCACTTCGTTTGATCTTCCAAACTTTCCGGTATGAAGGGCGTTCCCATATTTATTTGCATCCTCGCACTTGTTGGATCGACAACGTTCGGTCAGCAACCGCCTCAGCAACCTCCCCCGCAGCCGCAACAACGGCCACAGAATGGCGGAGGCGCTCCGCCGGAAATCTCACCGGGGCAGCTGCAGCCGCCGGGTTTCCAAAGCGGCCCGATGACCAAGCAGAGTCCGCCGGCGCAAAATGTCGTGCCGGTTCCGGTCCCGATCGCGCCGCCGCAGCCGAATGGCCCGGTCCAAAAAAGCCTGGTCCGCATCACGGCAACCGAAGTCGCGCCCGACTATCGCGCGCCTTGGAATGCGGGAATGCTCGGCCGCGGCATCGGCGCCGGCTTCGTGATCGGCGGTAATCGGATTATGACCAATGCGCACGTGGTGAGCAACAGCCGCTATCTCACGGTCGAGCGGGATGGCGATCCAAACAAATATCCGGCCAAAGTTTTGTTCGTGGCGCATGATTGCGACCTCGCGCTGATCACCGTCGATTCTAGCTTCTTCAAGAATATGATCCCGCTGAAGCTCGGCGGCATTCCCGAGCTCGAATCAACCGTCTCTGCCTACGGCTATCCGATCGGCGGCGAACGCATGTCGGTAACAACCGGCATCGTTTCGCGTATCGATTTCCAGCTTTATACCCACTCGTCGATCGATCAGCACCTCGCCATTCAGATCAGCGCGCAAATCAATCCGGGTAACAGCGGCGGACCGGTGATGCAAAACGCGAAAGTCGTGGGCGTGGCATTTCAAGGTTACAGCGGCGACGTCGCACAAGGCGTCGCCTACATGGTGCCGACGCCGGTCATCAATCGTTTTCTCAAAGACGTCAGCGACGGCCATTATGACGGCTATGTCGATCTTGGAATCACCTTCGCTAAATTGCAGAACCCGGCCCAACGCAGATACCTTGGATTGAAAGATGACGGCCGCGGCGTGTTGGTGGAAACGGTTGTGGCGGCCGGCCCTTGCACAAAACTCCTTCGGCCCGGCGACGTGTTGCTCTCGATCGACAATCATCCGATCGCCAGTGACGGCAACGTCGACCTTGAAGGTGAGCACGTTGAAATGCCGGAAGTGGTCGAACGAAAATTCAAGGGCGACCAGGTGAAGTTCGACATCTGGCGCGACAAACAAGCGATCGGCGGAAGCGTGCAGCTCGAGAACGTGCCGCCCTATTTTATGCAGAGTCACAAATATGACGTACGGCCGCGTTACGTCGTTTACGGCGGCCTTCTGTTCCAACCGCTCTCGCTCGATTTACTCGAAGCTTATCAACCGAGCGATCTCCGGCTGCGTCACTTCTTTGATTTCTACGTGATCGACCAGCTCTATCTCGAGCATCCCGACGTCGTCGTGCTCACGAACATCTTACCGGACCCGATCAACACGTATCTCACCGCGTATCGCGGAGGAATTGTCGACGAAGTGAACGGTAAGAAGATTCGGACACTCGATGATTTGGCGCAGGCGTTCGCACAACCGGGCGACCGTCTCGTGATCAACATGATTGGAGACGGGCCACCGTTGGTGCTCGATCCCAAACAGGTGGATGAAGCGCGCGAACGAATCAAGACGCGCTACAACGTGGTGCGCGAAGAAAATCTCCAGGAACAACCCGGCACCAAACCGGCACCGATGCAGACCCAACTTTAGAAATGCGAAGATTAATTGTTAGCTTGAGTTTGGTTTCGATCGTCACCACGGCAGCATTGGCGAAAAAGGAAGCCCCGTCGCCGGCGCCAACCAACAAAGATATTAAACAAAAACTAGTTTCGTTGGTGCGGGTGAATGTAACCGGCCAGCCCTACGATTATTTTCGGCCGTGGCAAAAGAAAGCGCCCATTTCGAAGCGCGCGCTCGGCGCGGTTCTTTCCAAAGGACGCGTCCTGGTCACGGCGGACCTGGTTGCAAATCAAAACTACGTTGAGTTGGAACGCGCGGAATCGGGCGAGAAAACGGCCGCCAATGTTGCCGTGATCGACAACGAAGCGAACCTGGCCTTGCTTGAGCCGACTGATAAGAAGTTTCTCGAAGGAATTTCGCCACTCGATATCGCCGGAGACACGGTGGTTGGCGATCGAATCGCAGCCTGGCAGTTGGAGCCGACCGGTGCACTCGTGGCCACGGAAGGTCTCGTGACGACGATTCAGATGACAAAATATCCGGCGGACGTCGGCCAGTTCCTCACCTATCGGATCAGCCTTCCGATGCAGTATCGGGAAAACAGCTACACGATTCCGCTGGTAAAGAACAACAAGCTCGCTGGCCTGCTTTTGCGTTACGATCCGCGCTCGCAGCTGATCGACGCGATCCCGGCGCCGATCATCACGCATTTCCTGAAAGAAGCGGAGGGCGAACACTATCAGGGGTTTCCGTCCGTTGGGTTTTCATTTTTCCCAACCCGCGATCCGCAACTGCGCAAGTTCGCCGGAGAGACCGGCAAGCCGAGCGGCGTTTATGTCACCAGCGTTGAGCCAAACATGCCAGCGACGAAAGCGGGCATGCAGGTCGGCGACATTATCACCACCATCGGCAATCACGAGATCGATCAGAACGGCAACTACGTTGATCCACTCTACGGCAAGATCGAATTCACCAACCTGATCAGCGCTCATTCCTACGCCGGCGATGTTCTCCCGTTTCAAATTCAGCGTGAAGGCAAGCCAATGGAGTTGAAGATCACGCTCGAGCATCGCGATGCGAAGGATTACGTTAGCCCGCCCTACTCACTCGACGAAGCGCCGAAGTATCTTGTTCTTGGCGGCCTCATCTTTCAGGAACTCTCTCGTCAGTATCTCAAAGAGTGGGGCCCGAACTGGCAACGCGAAGCGCCGCCGCGGTTTGTCTATTTCGATCGGTTTCAATCCGAACTTTTTCCCGGTGAACATCGTCGCATCGTCATTTTGAGCCAGGTGCTGCCGGCCAATAACACGATTGGCTACGACGAATTTTCTTATCTGACCGTGACGAAAGTGAACGGGCGGGAAATTAAGTCGCTAAAAGATCTCGCCGAAGCGATCAAACAACCGATCGAAGGTGGATTCATCAAAATCGAAACGGAAGAAGATCCAAAACAAATCGAGCTCGACGTTAAAGACATTGCCGCCGAGGCGCCGGATCTTCAGGAAAATTACGGCATTCCTTCCTTGCAGCGATTGGATGATTCGGAGTAGCGGCTATTTCCCCCGCTCATCGCTTTCTGTAGAGGCGGCCGTGCCGGCCGCAATTGATCGGACGCAGGCGATACGCCTGCCACTACATCGGGGCAAGTCTAGACGCTTTTGTCCGACAAACGGTAACGCACGCTACTTTGGCTGCACGAAGTTCACGTCCTGGACAAATAGAAATTTTCCCATCGAAGGAAAAATTGCCACCGCTTTCTTGTCGGAACGGTTCCACATCTTGTCGCCGCCTTGGGCTTGTCCTTCCTGCCAGCTGGTGCCTTCGGCTGCACTGATGCCCAGAATGTCCTTGATGTTTTGATCGCTCATTGGCGACGTGTCCGGCTTGGTGAATCCTTCGCGCTGGCTGACCCCGTTCACGAAAGAAACCACGATCATGAAACCGTTCGAGACGTAACCAACGTCGTGCACTTCACCATGGCCGCCCAAATCCTTGCCCGCCTTGCCATAACGCGTCTCGATTTGTTTTTCGTCTTCTCCGATTCCCGCGAAACCAGTCGCTGCCAAAGTCATTGTTACAACGCCCGCAAATACAACCGTCTTCATCTCGTTAGAATTTAATGCGAAGCCAAGCTGCCTGATTCGGTCGATTTCGCAAGATCGACAATTAGCGTGAGTCGCGGTCGATCTTTAATCCACCGTGATAATGACTTTCCCGCGGGCGTGTCCTTCTTCCAGGTAACGAATCGCCTCGGGAGCATCGGCCAATTTGTAGGTCTTATCGATGACTGGCTTCATTTTTCCTGATTGCAGCATATCGGCGAGAAGCGCGAGGTCCTTCTGGTTGGAGTCGGCCATCATCATTCCCATCTTTTGTTTGACGAATTTTGAATACACCGCCGCATCGAGTGCTTTTGCCAGACCGCCAAGAAATCCTTGTTCGTTTGCGCCACCGCCACCGATGAGCACGTAGATACCGTTCGGTTTCAAAACACTTCGGCATTCGGAGAGGGAACGGTTACCCACGTTGTCGATCAGCACGTCATAACGGTCGGCACCTTTTGTGAAATCGTCTTTGGTATAATCGATCACGTGATCGGCCCCGAGTGATTGCACGAGCTCAACATTTCGCGTGCTACAAACGCCGGTGACGTCCGCGCCAAACGATTTTGCGATTTGCACCGCAAATGTCCCTACACCGCCAGACGCGCCGTTTATCAACACCTTCTGACCTGCCTCAACCTTTCCCTTGTCTCGCACTGCCTGTAGCGCGGTAATACCTGCGATATTCAGTGATGCGGCTTGCTCTACAGATAGGCCCGCCGGCTTCAGTGCCACTGATCCCGCCGCTCTAGGACAAACGTACTGAGCTAAGGCCCCGGTTTTTCCGCCAAATACTTCATCGCCCGGTTTGAACTGCGTGACATTCTTGCCGACGGCTTCCACCGTTCCCGCAAAATCGACGCCCAGACGCGTAGATTTTGGCTTTCGCAGTCCGACGCCCATCACACGCATCACATAGGGCGTGCCTTCGACAAAGTGCCAGTCGTATGGATTGATCGACGCGGCGTGAACTCTGACGAGAATTTGATCGTCATTCGGAACAGGCTTTTCAATGTCCGCCAGTTTGAGATTGGCCAGCCCGTAGTCACAATAAACGATGGCCTTCATGGGATTGGCGGGCGCGGCAGTCTGACGATCGCAATCATTCGTTGAAGTGAAGTACGCAACAAGGAACCACGCGACCAGCGCGATGAAGACCAGACTGAAAAACCATTTAAGCAGGCGTTTCATAAATTACTCCTCGGTTATTTAATCGACTGTGATGACGACTTTACCCCGGGCGTGCCCTTGTTCTAAATACCGGAACGCGTCCGGCAGGTCACTCAATTTATAGGTCCGGTCGATTACCGGAGTGACTTTGCCGGCCCGCATAAGATCGGCGAGAACGTTCAAATCCTTCTGACTAAACTGCGCTAAAAACGCGACGAACTTCTGGTTCGTGAATCGCGAGCAAAAATACGCGTTCAGTTCTCCTGCCAAAACGCCCATGATTTGTCCGCCGCTCGCTCCTGAGCCTCCCACTCCAGCCATGATACAAATGCCATTGGGATTTAAGATTGCCCGGCGCTCCGAAAAGGAATGGTTTTGGATATTGTCGAAAAGCACGTCGTAACGTCGGTCAGTCTTGATGAAATCTTCCTTTGTATAATCGAGGACGTGATCTGCGCCGATCGATCGGACCATTTCCAAATTGCGCGTGCTGCATACGCCGGTCACTTCGGTACCAAATGATTTGGCAATCTGAACTGCAAACGTGCCAACGCCTCCCGAGGCACCGTTGACCAGAACTTTTTGTCCAGACTGAATCTTGCCCTTGTCGCGGAGACCTTGGAGCGCTGTGATTCCCGCGATTCCGACAGAACCCGCTTGCTCAAACGTGATATTCGCTGGTTTCAGAGCGATACCTCGGTCTTCCCGAACGCACACGTACTCGGCAAAAGCGCCGGTTTTTCCACCGAATACTTCATCACCCGGTTTGAATGTCGTTACATTCTTTCCGACGGCTTCCACCGTGCCGGCAAAATCAGTACCCAATCGAGTAATCTTCGGTTTGCGTAATCCGGTAACAATGCGAGCACCGCCCTTGCAAATCATGTCGGCAGGGTTGACCGACGACGCGTGAATCCGGACGAGGACTTCGTTATCCATCGGCGCGGGTTTTTCGATGTCCTTCAACTTGAGATTCGCCAAACCATATTCGCAGTAGACGATCGCTTTCATAGAGTTAGTAGGAACCGCGTTATACCGGTCGCAGTCATTGCTAGACGTCCAGTAGGCGACGAAGAACCAAACCACGAGCGCCAGGGAAATTATGCTCGCAGACCATTTTAATACTCGTCTTAGCTTCACAGAATTATTCCACAGCTATAATTATCTTGCCGCGAGCGTGGCCTTGATCGAGATAGCGAAATGCTTCAGGCGCCTCGCCTAATTTGTAGGTCCGCTCGATGACCGGCTTGAGCTTTCCCGCTTGGACGAGGTCGGCTAACGTTATGAGATCCTCTTTGCTCGTCTTGATGCGGTAGAGAGCGAACTTCTGATCCGTGAATGACGACAATCCGCGCGCCGTGAAATTGCCGGCGATGCGCCCAATGGCCTGACCGCCTGTCACTCCGGCTCCGCCCATACCCGCCACAACGCAGATGCCTTTCGGAGTCAAGACGCGGCGGCGTTCGGCGAAGGAATGATTGCAGACGTTATCGAAGATCACGTCGTAACGCTGGTTGCTGTTGGTGAAATCCTCTTTGGTGTAATCGATGACGCGATCGGCGCCAATTGATTTCACAAGATCGACATTGCGTGTACTGCAAACACCCGTGACCTCTGCGCCAAGAGCTTTGGCGATTTGGGTGGCGAATGTTCCGACACCTCCGGTCGCGCCGTTAACAAGAACCTTCTGGCCGGGCTGAATCTTTCCCTCGCGCAGGCCCTGCAGCGCAACGAGTCCGGCCAGCGGAAGGGCGGCAGCTATTTCAAATGTGACGTTCGGCGGTTTCGGGGCCAACGCTCGTTCGCGAGTGCATGTATACTCGGCCAGACCTCCGCGACAGGTGCCGAACACTTCGTCGCCCGGCTTGAATTGGGTTACGTTTTTGCCGACCGCTTCGACCACGCCGGCGACGTCCTGGCCCAGGCGCGTGTCTCTTGGCTTGCGCAACCCGAAGAACAACCGACCAAGCCACGAATCTCGGATCACGTACGCATCAAACGCATTGAGGGAAGCCGCCCGAACTTTGATCAGGACTTGATCGTCATTCGGAACAGGCTTTTCAACGTCTCGTAGTTTGACGACATCCGGTGAGCCGTATTCGCAATAACGTATCGCTTTCATGGGATTAGTCGGGGCAGCATTGCGATTGCAATCATTGGTCGAAGTCCAGTAGGCGATGAAAATCCATCCGGCCAACGCGAGGAAAATCGTCAGCGCAGTCCATTTGACAGCGCGTTTGATAGTCATCGGCCTAACGAATCAGGCAGCCTCGGCCGGCAACGCTTTGACGTTGGCTCCTCTGATCAGGAAGTAGAGCATCATTGCCATTTCGGCGAAGAATGCCGGCTGCAACCAACCGAAAGTGATGCTGTACTGAGTGGGGAAAAACTGCGCCGTAATGCTAAGCGCGACCCAGGCGAAGCAGGCGATGATTAACCAAATGCCCAAGATGCGCGGCAGGAATCCGGACTTAAAGACGAGAAGCCCAAAAGGAAAGAGCCATACGCCCCAGAAGATCTCATTGATGAATTCTCCCTGGTTATGCAAACGCAGGAACAGGAAGCCGAGTGCGTCGCGCTGTACTTTATCGACAACGTCGAGAAACTCGCCGCCGCGAAAGAGGGTGAGCGCGGCGATATTGTTCAAAGTGTTGAGAAATCCAACCGCGGCGGAGACCAAAACAAACGCGACCATTAACATTGCCCATGTCTTGTTCACGTTGCTGAGCAACCGATACAGCGCGATGCCGAGGCAGATGAAAATGAGGTGCCCCATAAGGTCTCCGTAGATCGACAAACGAAACATCGTTTCGTGGGTCAGGACATTTTCGGCCGTCGCAGCAGCGTTTCCGCGCACGATCAGTTTTCCCGGAACGTAGAGCATGCTGAACGGAGCGACGATTACCATCGAGAGGTAAATCGCTCCGGCGATGCGACCTGCTTTGACGGTTGGGTGCATGATTTCTCCTTGGTTGATTTGAATCAAAGGGGGCCGCGATATCGGCGCAGCCGGATTGCCCCGATCACAAATGCTGCGGCGAAAATCAATCCGAGCCAGAGACCCGGGGTCGCAAGAAATCTACCGGGCGTCAATTGCGCCAGCGAATCGATTGAAATGCTGTGATGCATTTGTAAATCGAAAGCGGTATCGCCCGCGCCGAGCAGGCGATTTTTCAACATCGAACCGAAGTAGGTCGTGTTGAACGTGATTTTCTCAAAAATACCGATCGCAATGAACGGCATCACGGCCCAGAGAAACGTCGCGCGCCGCGCCAGGCCCGAGATCAACAGCGCCCAGCCGTAAATCGGCGCATGCCAGAGCGCAATAACAATCAAACTGTAAAACATGATCCCGGACTGCTGAAGCAGGTTGAAATTTGCCCAGGTGGTCGAGGCCAATCCGCTCGGCAGCAAAACCGCGCTGCTGATCAGCAACATCAGGAATTGAGTGACGATCACGATACCAAGAACAATTGGCGGCAGAACGAGCAGCGGGATACTAACTTTGGACAGAACGGTGGTGAGATCGGAAACAGGCAGCGATTTCCAAAATAGAATACTTCGTTCCCGACGTTCGCCGTAGAGCGCATCGAGACAGTAAAACAGGCCGACGATAAACGCGGTGATGATGATCATCATCGCCACGATGTTGTAATGCAGTTCGATCGCCGCGCGCCGGTGCCCTTCGTCCAACAACATCGCCGCACGTCTACGTTCCGGAAGATGCGCCGAACTGATCAGTGCCCCAAGCAAAACGACCCCGGCGACAATCAACGGCACGATGTAGATCGACTTGTTCTCCCACAACTCGCGTTTGACCGACCAGTAGAACGTCGGCGTCGCGCACGCGGCTGCCCGCGATTCACCCGGCGATACAGTCACTGCGTTCGATTCCGTATTCATTAATTTAAACTGACCTCGGACTTCTGACCTCCGGCCGCTGAATTCGTCATCACCGCGACGAACAAATCGGCGATGGTGGGCGTGCGGACATCGCCTAGCGCGGCGAGCTGGCCACGGTCGACTTGGTCGAACAACATGATGCTGCGGCCGAACAGTTGACGTTCGTTAATCGGTTTGAGCGAGCGCGCACCAGCCACGTGGTCCGGATGCACCATCAACTCCACGTAGCGCGACTCGAATTCCTCCATGGTGCATTCGAGCACGATCCGGCCGTGACTGATGAAAATAAGATCTGTCAGCACATCCTGAACTTCTTCAACTTGATGCGTGGTCACGATGATCGTGCGCTTGCCGTCGAAGTAATCGTTAAGGAGAGAATCGTAGAATTGTTTTCGATACAAAATGTCGAGACCGAGCGTCGGCTCGTCGAGCACGAGCAACTTCGCGTCAATCGCCATCACGATCGCGAGATGCAGCTGCGCCACCATACCCTTCGATAATTCCCGAACCTTGCTCGTGTATTTGATCGTCGTCTTGGCCAGAAAGTTCTCTGCCTTCGCCCGATCGAACTTCGGATGCACACCGGCCACGTAATCGAGCAATTGCGAAACGCGGATCCACCGCGGCAACACTGCAACGTCTGCGATGAACGAAACATCGCACATGAGCTGATCGCGCTCGGCCCAGGGGTCGCGGCCGAGCACTTTCAGCTCTCCTTGGTATGCGGTCAGACCGAGAATCGCGTTCAGCGCCGTGGTCTTCCCGGCGCCGTTCGGTCCGATGATGCCGAGAATGCGGCCTTCGTCGACCCGAAGATCGACGTTATCGAGGGCGACCGTCGTCCCGAAGACTTTGCGAAGACCGCGCGCTTCAATGCAGGCCATGTTAAAGCGTCTCCTTTCCAAACTTTGCAGAATGACGAGCCGCGGCATCCAACAGTTCTTTCGGAGTCAAACCGAGCCGTTGAATCGTGGCTTGAATTCGCGGCCAATGTTCGTTCAGAAACTTTTGCCTCTCGCCCTTCAACAAGACATCGCGCGCACCGACTTTGACGAACATGCCGAGACCCCGCCTTTTCTCAACGAGCTCCTCGTCGGCCAATTGCTGGTAAGCCTTGAGCACCGTGAGTGGATTGATCCGATCCTCGGCCGCGACGTTTCGCAGGGACGGCAGCGGATCGCTTTCTTTGAGTACGCCGTCGAGGATCATATGAACAACGCGTTCGCGCAGTTGGCGATAAATCGGCTGACTGTCATTCCATTCACGATTCATCCTGTTTTGCAGGAATCGACCGCAACAGAATTGCGAAATCTTGCCTCAATCGGATCCTGTCCCTCATATGTGTTATAGTGAACTATAACACTAACTCACACCAGGCAAGCTTTTTTTCTCATTTTCTTTTACCCACGTTCCAGCCCCCCTCCTCGCCCACCTCACAACTGCCGAACAAAAATCGACAAGACGCTGTCCAAGCAAACGTGAAACCGTTTGTTCTCGGCTTGCTTTGCACAGTTATGGTCGCGCCTATTTTGCACGGGCAAAATCCAGTCCCCGGAAACACGGCAGCGCCATTGCAGAGATCCAGGCCCGTCCGGGTTGCTCCGAAACCAGCGCCCAACGTGCGACCGCCAATCACAAATGCCCCAGCCCGCGCAGCGGCAAATATTGTCGCCTATTCCGCGGCGCTCGGTCGCTATCAACACGCCAGACACACCCGTTATTGGTGGAAGCGTCATTTCACCACCTTCGTGTTGGTTAGCGGCGGTTATTATTATTTCGACTCCGGATATTGGTTCCCGGCGTGGGGATACGATCCGGACTACGAAGCCTACGATTACGACGGACCGATCTTCACTTACGGAAATCTTTTGCCCGACCAGGTGATCGTGAACGTTCAGCGCGCGCTTCAGGACCGGGGTTATTACGGCGGCGGAATCAGCGGCGGACTCAGCCCTGCAACGCGCCGCGCGATAAGCGCGTTCCAACAGGACGAAGGATTGGAAATCAACGGCGTCGTTGACGGGCCGACTGTTTATGCGCTCGGACTAATTTAGGATTTTCTCGGCCTAACGGCTAGGGATGGCCCGGACCTCCATAATCAAACGGTTCGCCGCGTGTAAAAAATGCAAACACGACCGGTATTTCCAGCTGTTTCCATCGACCTGGTTTGAAGCGCCATTTCGCCAACGCCCTCACTGCGACCTCATCTAAGTTTGGAAAGCCACTCGACTTAAGCATCGTGGTATATGCGGCTTTGCCCGTTTTCAAATCTATGTCCAATCGAATAACGACGATGCCCTCGTGATGCAGACGGCGATCTTCAACTGGATAGCCCGGTTTTGGTGCGAAAACGGCGTCAGCGAACCACGGTCCCCAACCAGTTTCACTTGCGACGTAACGTCTGCCGTTGGCATCGACGCCAATGGCGTGATTCGCGTGTACTTGTTCGAATGTTAATGCGAACGAGGTTGTCGTGAACAGCAGCACGGCAGCGGCAACGATTTTCATCGAGGTAATCGCTTCGTTTAGGAACGCTTCCTTCCGGTCACGCAGATCCAGCCTTTATCGAGTTCCTCGAAAAGCTGAACATCGGAAAATCCAGCATTCGCGAACAGCTCGCGATGCTCGTCCGGAGTGAGAAGGTTCATGTTCGCTGCAAGATGCTTCTCGAAAATCGTTTTGCGAACTCCCTCCAAGTGCTTTCCACCTTTGTAGATCTCCGCCACGATCAGCAACTCGCCGTCTTGTTTTAGCACGCGGTAAATTTCGCGGAAGTCATTAGGCAAATCTGGCCAGAACAAATGCGTCTCGATCGCCGTAATGAGATCGAACGTGTAGTCCGTGAACGGCAACTGAGAAACGGTCCCTTCTCGGATACTGACCCGGCCGATGTCGATCCAACGCGTATTCCTTCGATGCGCCGCAGTTACACTTTCTTCCGAGTAATCGATGCCGTGAACTTTTCCGTCGCTCGCCATCGCGGCCAATTTGCTGATCGTTCGACCACCGCCGCAACCGACATCGAGAATTGTGTCTGTTTTCTCAATCCCGACATGGCTGAGGCCCCAATCTGTTAATTTCGAGTGATGCCGATTCATGTCCCACAAAATGAATCGGCCGAATAGTCCCGACGGTTTCCGGCACTGACCGATTACTTTGTCCGCGGCGCTCATCGCTACCTTGTGACCTCTGATCTCTGAGGTGCTACGGCGTCGGCTTTGCGCCGGCAGGCGGCATCACCGGACCTTTCGGGAACGGCATTTCAGGGAGTGAATTGGTGTTCTGGAACGCTGCGATCAGCCATTTGCCCGATTGTTTTTGGAGCAAATGCGTCTGAATGCCTTGTTGTGGTACCGGAAGTCCAGTCGGAGTTCTCGCGCCAGTCATGGTCCAGCGAACGTGCACAACTGCAACGTCTGAAGTCAGAAAGCGAATGTCCACGTTCGTAATCGTGAGCGTGCTCTCCTGGAAAACGTAAACGTATGCATCCGTGAGTTTTTTCTCGATCTCCGCCCGCCCTTTCCACCACCAACCGACGATGTTCACGCAGTCGCCATTTTCAGTGAACAAATTCGCGTAGGCTTTCGCGTCGTGCTTGTTCCAGGCTTCCGGTTGCCGCCCTTCCAAAGCGCGGATGGCACCTTCATCTTCGGATGATCCCGCGGCGAAGAGAGTCCCTGTTAGAAAAATTGCTGAGAGCAACGAGCATTTCAAAAAGCTTGTGTTCATGACTTTCGTTTCGGAAATGCTGGCGTGAATGTCAACGTCAGACTCGATGGCGCGGTGCCAGGCTTTACTTCTTTTTGCGACGCGGGCGCTGCTTGGCTGAAACCGAACGGATAACCAGCGCACCTGCACCGCTCATCGGAAGCGGCGTCTTTGATTGCGCCACAGCGGCAGCGAGTAATGCTTTCACTTCCCGTCGATTTAAGTTGCTCGCCGATTCAAGCCGGATGAATCGCGTTTGATTGCCTTCGCCAAGCAGGATTCTTGCGGGGTCGGGAAGATCCGCGCCGTGGATGAAACATAGACCGACACCGCTCGCGGCCGCCGCAATTGAGACAATGCAGTCCGACGGCCGCTCGGTCGGCCCATAACCGATCACGAAGAAGTTGTAATTGTCGTAGGCGAGTTCATTCGCGATAGGAAAACGTTTGCGTAATTCCTTGCGCACGCTTCGAATCAAACTCCGATGCTTCGGGTTGAACTTGTTGATGAAGCTCGTCAATTGCTTCTCAGCTTTATCGACCTTGGCCTTCATTCAGCGCGTGCGCACGGCGCAACTGTAACGCACGCACGGCTTTCGTCTCAACACCTCAACCTCTCAACTGCTCGCGGGCGGCCATTTATGGCCCGCCAGCTCTTTCGGCAACTGTTTTGGATCAACCGGATAATAAACTTTCATGTCGTGCGGTTCGCCGTCTTCGAATTCCTTTTCCGGTGCCCCGACGATCAGCCAGAGCACTTCTTCGTCGGTGTCGTTGAAGACTTGCCGTAACAGTTTCGGGCCAACGAGCATGCCGCCATGTTTCGGAACAGTGATCGTTTCATCCCCGACTCGCATCCGTCCCGTGCCTTCGATCACAAAATAAAATTCTTCCGCTTTTGGATGTCGATGTAGGGTGCTCGCGCTTTTCGGCGGAAACTTCCACAATCGTGCTCCAAGAATCTCGCTTCCAGTGCGCTCGAGAAAATCGGCGTTGGGAATCTTCATCATGTTCGACGGCCGCCATTCGAGTTCCTCCGGCTTAATCACAAAATAACCGTCGATCGGATTCATATTCGTATATCAGCTGTCAAATTGGGTGGAACGCGATCTCCGAGCGCGTTTGTGTTGGTATTTATTCCTGTTGATTCGTCACCGCCCGAGGCTCGGATAGGAATTTGGCGACGTCGGTGTCGGTTTCGAACGCGCCCATGGTCAGTTGGGTTGAGCAGCGCGGCGCATCAGGGCGTTCGACGGCAAATTTGGATTCAGAGCTTTACGCGCAGTTTCGACACCTGCCACAGGTAACGTGCCTGCGTCAATCAAGCCAAGTTGGACCAACACGGACGCTTGATCCCAGTAAATGTGTTCGTGGGCAAGCTTGCCCTCGTGAAATTGGACAATAGCGACTAGCGGCACTTCCGCTCGCTTTCCGGTGGGAGCAATGCCGGGCAGCATCCAATCCATCCGAATGGTATGAGTGAACTTGAACACCATTTCATCCACCAGTTGGTTGTTACCAATGGTGCGCGAAATCGGAACCATCTCCGTGTCGGGAGGCATCTGCGGAATGAAATGCTTCGAGTAAAACTCGCGTAACTCATCGCGCCCGACGCCTCCCGTCAAAACGGGAATATGGTTTACGTATGCATCCTCGACCATGGTGGCGAGAGTGTCTTCAGTGTTGTGGGTCGCGAACTCGTGGCGGACGTGCTCATCCCAAAGTTGACTCAAAGATTCCTGCGCCTTCGTCAGTCCACTGTTGCTCGGCGCTTTCTTCGCTTTTCGCGTCATTCGCGATCTTCGTGGTCCGAAACCGGTCTTGGCTTGGCAAGAAACTTGTCGACTTCTTCGTTGTAGGTTTCGAATGGGTCGCCCATGACGAGAAAGTCGCGGCTGTCGTGCGCGACTGAATCCCAGTTAATCACGTAGGGTTGCTGTCGATCCTGGAAATACGCGACAGCGCGCGCGCGACCTGAAGCGCGCGTATTCGCCGGCGGAACGCGGGTCGCGTTTTTCGGCTCGAAACTATTGTTCCACTCGGCGACACGTTTTCCGGGCGTGACGCTGAAGAACAAGCCGCGAGCCGGATCGATATTGTGATATTCGAGGTCCAAACTTTGCAGCCACGGATCGTCCCACCCGACTTTTTCCGATTCCATGAAAGTCTCGAGCAACCATTTCTTGGTGATCCAATCGACGCCGCCGATGAGCGCCTGCGGATTTTGTTCAACTGCTTCGAGTGTAAAGCTCCAGGTCTCGAGTAACCAATCGGTCTCCGGATCTTTTCCGCGTAGATGTCGCTGGGCGAGATCGTGGAACTGCCATTGCACGTCGAGCGCGCCGATGGTCTTGCCGTTCTCGAGATCGACAATCCATTTGCGCGTCGGATCGCGCGAGATGTCGCGGGTGCTCCGGACTGCGTCGTTAAGCACGAGATTGCGGGGCAACTGTCGTTGTTCGAGCAGCGAGAGCACACACGCGGTGGTGCCGATCTTCATCGCGTTGGCGAACGGGCTCATGTTGGAATCGCCGATGAGCAAATGGAGCCGTCGATATTTGCGATAATCGGCCAGCGGTTCGTCGCGCGCGTTGATGATGGCGCGGTTGAACTGCACCCACTGGTAAATGTCATTGACGATGTGATCGGCGCGCTGGCTCAACTGAAATGCGACCGGCGTTTCCGCTTGCGGCGGCTCGAAATCGAACGCGAGCGGATTCGCCTGCCCCACTCTGCCTGCACCGGTGAAAATTTGTCGCGTGGCGAGAAACGTGAGCAACGTGCCGAGCACCGACGGCGTGAACTGCGCCTCGCGCTTCATCAAATAATTTTCGTGGCACCCAAACGTCGCGCCGGTGTGATGATCGACGTTGTTCTTGATGAACGAGACGCGATCGCTCGCTTCCAGTGCGGCGAGCGATTCGCGCAGCAACGCGTCGCCGGCCATTTCGTATCTAACGAGATCATGCAGCTGCAAACATTCGGGCGACGCGTATTCGATGTGGCCCATGTCGAGATAAAGCCGGCCCCCATTCAAAAGAAAACCGCCGTTGCCGGGCGGTTCTTCGTAATCGCGATAGTGAAGATCGATCGTGCCAGCGCCGGCCTTGTTGAAGAGATAATTCTTCACCTTGGCCGGCCAGACCTCCGAGTTGCAGCGCAACTCTTCGCTGCTCATCAGGCAGCCATACTCAGTTTCTATGCCGACAATCCGGTCCACGTTAGTTAATTAACGATTTAGCGGGTTGGAGATTTAGCGATTTGCGAACCAATCATTAAATCACTGAATCGCTAAATCGCTAAATGAAATTGCACGCGGGCTGCTCTCTTTCGAGGAGATGGAGCTCTCGAAGACTTTAGCCGCCCCGCTCGGTCGGGGTAAAACCTCAAAGGCTGCGTGGCGACAGAGCGCCGTGGCTACAAATCTTCTTAACGCGCGCACCGCCTGGTTAATTGCCATTCTTATTGCCGTTGTGCATGCCTTCCTGGCTGTCACTGCCGCAAACACGAAATCGCCGACATTCGACGAGCCGCAGCATCTCACGGCAGGCTTCGGCTACTGGGCCAGGAACGATTTCCGGCTCGATCCGGAAACTGGAAATCTTCCCGCGCGCTGGGCCGCGCTTCCCCTCCTGTTCGGCGATACGCGATTCGTATCTTCAAGTGATCCGAACTGGCAGCACACTGATGCGGGCGGCACTGCCCATCAGTTTTTTTATGAAGTCGGGAACGATCCGGATCGAATGATCGGGCAGGCTCGGCTGATGATGTCGACCTTTGGCGCGGCGTTGTGTCTGTTGGTTTATCGGATCGCGCGCAAGTTCTTTGGCGTAATCGGCGGATTGATTGCGGAAATCCTGGCCGCGTTCGATCCAAATTTTCTCGCGCATAGCGCTCTTGTGACTTCCGATGTTGCCGCGGCATTCTTTTTCACAGCAACGATTTGGAGTTGTTGGCGATTAGTCCAGAAGATCTCTCCCCTGCGGCTGACGTTTGCGGCCTTGAGTTTGTGCGGACTCTTTCTGACGAAATTTTCGGCGCCGATCGTGCTGCCGGCGCTCGGCATGATGTCGATCCTGCAAATCGTTTCGAAGCGCGAGATCGCACTGCGATTTGGACGATTCCAAGCCAGCATAACTGACCCATGGAAAAAGGCCGGCCTGATTTGCGCGACGTGGGTCGTTCTTGGCCTGACCATGTTCTTTGCGATCTGGCTGTCGTTTTCATTTCGTTACTCGGCGCTGACTGACAATGGACCGGCGCGCAAAGTTTGGAATACTTGCTGGGGCGCAATTCTTTCCGATCATACTCGGATTCAGAGCACGATTAAGTTCGCGCGCGTTCATCATTTGTTGCCCGAAGCCTATCTTTGTGGGTTCGCTTATACCCAAAAAAGCGCGCAGATGCGACCGGCCTTCCTTGATGGAAGTTGGAGCCTTATCGGATTTGTTTCGTTTTTTCCGCGCGCGTTTCTCTACAAAACGACGCTGCCGTTTTTGTGCGTGATCCTGCTTGCAGTGTGGGCGGCCATCGATCGACGGAAGCGTTGGACCCTGGAGGGACTCGTCAATCCCTTCGTACTATTCGCATTGGTTTACGCCGCGTTTGCGATTCAAGCCCAGCTCAACATTGGACATCGGCACATTCTTCCTATTTATCCGACCCTTTTCGTTGGTTGCGGTGCGGTTGCGTATCTCCTGCAGCAAAGGCAACGAGCGTTTTTTGCCGGGACAGTTGCGATCTGTCTGTTTTGGCAAATCGGTGAATCGTTCGCGGTCAGACCGAATTATCTCGCGTATTTCAATCAAATCGCGGGCGGACCGGCGCGCGGTTATAAGCACTTGGTCGATAGCTCGCTTGATTGGGGACAAGACTTGCCTGCGCTGAGAGCCTGGATCGACAATCACAGGCAAGTTCTCGATGAAAAGCCGCTTTATCTCTCTTACTTCGGCGTAGCTGATCCGAAATGGTATGGAATCGACGCCAAGCGTCTTCCCGAAAACCATTCATTCGGCGAGCAGACTTTCGCGCCACCGAGGGCGGGAGTTTATTGCGTCAGCACGACCACACTACAAAGTGTTTACGCGATCGAGATCGGGCAGTGGTCGCGATCCTATGAGAAACGGTATCAAAGCGCGCTCGCCGAGGTGGAACGTTATCGGTTCACCGCGTCGAATCCGTCTGCACGAGTGGCCTTGGTAGCGAGCGACGGCGCCGTGTCCTGGGTGAAGAAAATCCGGACGTTCGAGCGGCTTCGGTTTGAGCGGTTGTGCGCTTATTTGCGGCATCGCGCTCCGGACGCGCAGGTTGGCTACTCGATTCTTGTGTTCGATCTGACCGACAAAGACGTAGATCAGGCTCTCTATGGCGCGCCGTTGGAACTGACCCCGGACGTCTGGGTGGCCGGAAATTAGACCGCAGGCTTGCAAGTCGCGTAAGAAGGGCGCACACTCGCTACCCGATGAGGGAGTTAGGCTTGCGCAGCCCGGCGTCGAAAGTCGGCGGCATCGTTTATTTTGGCCGCATGCTCGACAAGATTCGACAGCATGCCAAGGAAGAGCTGTCCCCCGATTACCAGGCAAACCTCGGCCGAGGATTCGATTCGAGCTGCTGCACGTTTTTGCGCGTCGATTACCACCAATTGTCCGAGCGAGTGAGGGACGGCGGGAGCGATGAGGAAATTCTGCAATGGTGTTTCAGCGTCGGCAATCATCCGTCGGACGACGATGTTTACGTCTGGAACGAGTTTATGCGCAAGCGCGGCTGGAACGATGAGTTTTCGGAAATTCTGAAACGTCGGAAAAAGGAAGCCGGGATGGCAGGGCGATCCGAAATCCAGACGATGTTCACATTCATCGATGCCGACGAAGGCCGTCTACTGGTCGGCAACCAAAAGCTGCAGCCGACTACGGACTAGAAGAAGTGACAGGTGACGAGTGACCAGTGACAACCTGGTCACTAGAAATCACGGCGACGGCGCAGGAACAGGGATCGTCACCGGATTTGGTGGCGGTGGGGGACGCATTCTCCAATCAATAAATTTCCACACCGCGACCACCAACAAAATAACGACGATCGTGGCAACGACTTTTCTCGTCACTCGTCACCTGTCACTTGTCACTCCGAAAGAGTGTCGATCCGTTCCGCCAGCGAGAAATCGAGCTCGGTCAGGCCGCCTTTGCTGTGGGTCGAAAGCAACAGGCGCACTTTGTTGTAGCGAATATCGATATCCGGATGGTGCTCTTCTTCCTCGGCCACTTCGGAAACGGCGTTCACGAAATCGATCGCGTCAGCGAAATCATCGAACTCGAAAGTGCGTTCAATATGCTTCTTTTCGAGCTCCCATTCCGGAATGCGTTTCATCCGCTCCTTGAGCTCGGGGGCTTTCATCAAATCGGCCATAACGGGAGAACGAGTAACACCCGAAAAACGTTTTGCAACGCCAAAACGAGCGAGATTCAAAGACCCATGATTTTCTTTAGATTCTTCGGCGAATCGAAAAGTTCCACGGCGCATGCGCGCGCCTCACGCGAACGGCGGGGCCAGTTCGCAAGCACATCTTCAACGGCGGCAACTGACTGCTCCAAATCTCGCACGAAATGAAAACCGCTTTGGCTCGGAAGATATTTTGCCGCGCCGCCGTCTTCGGTAATCACAGGTCGACCTGTTGCCAGAAACGCCGCTGCCCGGTCGCTCAGCCAGCCGGTCCTCCAGCTCACGTCCACGCCTTTGATCGCCGTAAACTCCCCCAGCGCACCCGCGAGATACCGACGATATTTCTTCGGCGTGCGTGCCAGCTTGTGTGGTTCCACAATTTGCCAACCGCGCTTTCGCACTCGCTCCAGTTCGGGATCGTCAGAATTCATGTGCATCGCCAATTCGAACCGCGCGTCCGGCACGCGTTTCGGCAGATCGAGATACTTTTCAAACGCGTGCTTCTTGGACAGATCGGGATAATCGCCGTCCACTTCCACCGCGCCGCTCCAATACCATTGTCCAATCGTGGTGAACTTCGGTGATCGCGGACGCGGCACCGGCTTGTAAAGTTTCGTGTCGACCAACGGGAAAAACGTTTTCCATTCAATCTTCTGTAGAGGCGGCCGTGCCGGCCGCGATGACGCCGATGCGCCCGACACGGGCGCCACTACATTTTTCGGTAACCGACAATCGGCTGCGTTTACATTGAGTCCAATCGTCCAGAATTCGTGATGCCACGATTGCCCGAGCTCCATCTTGGTCATCCAAAACATAATCTCGCTTGGATCAAGATCGCAGAAAATGCGGCGCTCGAATTTCAAGAGCAGTGGCGGATGGATCGAATAACTGAGATTCAGAATCGCGTTCGGTCCGGCAAGTCGATCAAACAGCTCGCGTTTCGACATTCCGACGCAACGGAATGCGTCGCTCTCTGGTTTTTGGTGATAAAGTAGGCAATAACGGCCGCCAAGGCCGTGCGCGCGAAGTTGTCGCTGGAAGTTGTCGATCTTTAGTTCGTCGTCGCGCGCGTTGCCTTCGCTGGGCATGTGCTCGAGCCAGATCGCGTCCTGTTTTAACCGACGCAACCCCAGCATCCATTGCAACGGAACAGAAAAATTACCGCCCCCGTGGAGATATTTCGCTGCGAACCCGCAGCCGAGAAAGATGGTCACGCGAGCAGGGTGATCAATCTGCTCGCGCGCTCAAGTATTAACGTTATCGATCTTAGAAGATACGTCCGTGCGGCAGGTGGGCTTTGCCTTGCGGCTGATGCGGCTGGGTGCACAGTCCGGCGTTCGGAATCGGTATAATTGATCCGAGCAATTGTGGCTGTTGGCGCGCCTGCAGCGCTTGCTCAAGTGCGTACGCGAAGCCGATCAACTGCGGCTCATGCAGGAACGTACCGTACATCAGCATTCCCGCAGGTCTTCCGGAGGACCGGATTCCCACCGGCATCGAGAAGTTCGGATAACCCGCGACTGCGGGTTCAGTGGAATTCGTGAGGTGCGGTGCAACAATGGCGTCGAGGTTGTCCCGCGTTAGTGCGCCGTCGATTCCGCTTTGAGCTGAACCCGTCGCGTTACTTCGCGCCGCAACATAGGTCGGATCGCTCAAGTCGCCGCTCGTCATCTGCGCTGCTTCAAAAATGTCCTGTCCGTAGTAGACAAGTTCCTGCGGACAATGTGCGTCGTTAAACGCGATCAGGTCGGCAAGCGTTTGCATGTTTGTGTGGCCAAGCGTTTGCAGATATTGCGCGATTTGCACCTTAAATTCGAACAGCAACGCTGTGAATTCGTCATTAGCGAGGTTCAGGAAGGCAGCTTCAGTATCCGAGATGCTGGTGGCGGGAAAAAGAGTATTCGTATCGACAATCGTTGCCCCGAGACTAGCCATTACATCGAGCGCGTGATTGGCGAACACGACCGTCTCGTCGTCGCCAGGAATGCCGCTCCCGAAGAAGGCGTAATTATCGAAAAAGGGCGTGTCGCGTCCGATTCGCTTCCCATTCAATGCGCCAGGATTTAGAAATTGTGTGTAATCGCTTGGCAACGAGTTACCGGCGACGGAGCCAAACGGGGTTTGCATGATACCCAGCATAATCGCGACGTCCGTGACGCTGCGCGCCATTGGACCAGCCGTGTCCTGCTGATGACTGATCGGAACAATCCCATCCTGAGAGATCAATCCGACCGTTGGCTTCAGGCCAAAGAGGTTCTCGACAGCGGATGGTCCTGTGATCGAACCATCAGTCTCGGTTCCGACCGCGGCCGCGCACAGACTTGCCGCCGCGCCCGCGCCCGACCCGGAGCTTGAGCCCCACGAGGTGTAGCTCAAGTCATATGCATTCTTTGTGTCCCCGCCACGCGCACTCCAACCGACGGCAAGCGGATAAGCAATATCGGACCCGCGGAAATTCGCCCATTCGCCAAGATTTGATTTGCCGAGAATAATTGCCCCTGCCGCGCGTAACTTCTGGATAAGCGGCGCGTCGCCTGGCACCCGCGCATTGTAAAGCGCGAGCGAGCCGGCAGTGGTTTGCATGTTGTCGTTGGTCGCAATGTTGTCTTTGACCAAGAGCGGAATGCCGTGGAGCGGACCGCGCACGTGGCCAAACTTGCGTTCATTGTCGAGGCTGGCAGCAATCGCCACGGCGTTCGGATTCGTTTCGATCACTGCGTGAAGTGTGGGATTCAGCTGTTGAATTCGGTTCAGATAGCCCTGGACCAAATCCTTCGCGCTTAGTTGTCCGGCCGCCATCGCCGCCTGCAATTGCGTGATACTCATTTCGACGAACGGGAAATTCGTCCCGGCGCTTGCGCTCTCCTTGAAGAACGACGCCAGCTCGCCGGTTAGCAAGGCGGCGCCGCCGGCGGCGGTTGTTCCGATAAAGTTTCGTCGAGTGAGCTTTTCTGATTCAGGCGATGGTTTTGATTTCATAAGTGGTTCTCCAAGAAGAAAACGCATTTCAAATGCGCTTCCGATTGTAAGAATTTTATCGGCAACGCCGGACTGTCGTTCCGCGCCCGACAGAATCCGTTTTGCAAAAAGATCTTCGGGCACGATCTCTTGCGCAGTCAATCTACTATTTCGAAGGCGTGACGGTTGACGCCCTGCGCTTCCTCCGCAAATTAGCGGCTCTTGTTTACGGGCGCCCGTAGCTCAACTGGATAGAGCGTCTGACTACGGATCAGAAGGTTAGTGGTTCGAATCCTCTCGGGCGCGCTTATCACCGTTCTTTTGGACCTGCGCTGCCTCTTGAAGAGCAGCCCCGGAGGTCGACAAATGGGTTACCGACCCCCGCATTGAATCGATCGCATCTGCTACTGTGCTGCTGTTGGTCGCGGTATCAAGCTGGGTTTGAACGAGATCAGCAAAGACAACTATCACCAGGCTCGCAAGACCAGTCGCAAGTAACCCAATTAAGATCCTCGCAGTTGTTGACAACCAGATCCCTTTTTGTGCCACGGCCGCAGTGCGATACTTTTCCTGCTCAGCCAAATTAAGATTGACTGCCTGTTCGAAAGCATCATCGAGGATCCACGAGGTCAGCATCGTCTGCCGCACTCTGCTCCGCAGCTGGTCGAGCTGACGAGCGACTCTCTCGGACGGCAGGACTTTGCCGCCCTTTTCGGTTCGCCGTTCCCCGCGGGAAGTGGATGCGGCATCCGACACTGCAGTTGATGCGTCGAACTTTTCCGGCAGCAGCTTTGCCAAGCGGTCCAGTTGATCTGCGGCTTCGCCGAGGATGACGCGATTGTCGGCGTTTTCGGCTTCACCTGCGAGGGCCTTAAGAAACTCTTTCCGCTCGTTCAAATTTGCGTGTCTCTGATCCACTTCGGAAGTGGCAAGCTTGGATGAAAATAAAGATTCTTCACGAGCGGTCGGAGACGGCGATGCCGACGCATCGGCGACAAGACCTCCGCTGCTCGCAGGTGTTGGCGATGGAGACGACTGTAATATCGCCGCGTAAGCGTGAAGTTTCTCCTCGATACTCTTCACCAGCGTTTCAAAACGGCTCACAATCGACTCTTTCAACTGTCGGCGCTCCCCATCGACTTTAGATAGCTCGTCGGCGATTTGGCTAAAATCATCGGTTGAATTAATCCGCTGCGCAAAGTGTGGCGCGTCAAAGCTAAGTGATGTCGATTGATTTTCCCTATCAAACGAGTTGGCGACCTGCTCAGTGGTCAAAAAAGCGTCTTTCAGGCTGTTCAGCGCCTGCTGCAGATACAGCGAAGGTTTATAGGCAACCGCGTCGGCCGCGATGCTCGCCTGGTAATAGCGCAGGACACAAAAGCCAAGCCCGATGAACCCAATGAGAACCGCGAGCCCCTTTGCCACCCGGACGAAGAGAGAAGCGTAAAAATACTGTCTCTTCATAATCCCAGACTGTTGCTCTGGAGCTGACGAATCTTTTCGGCAGTGGCCGGATTCGGAAAAATCCGATAGGCCTCTTGATATTCTCGGATAGCATCTCCGATTCTGCCCGCCGACGCGAAGGCTTGCGCCCGCTCTGAGTGGATCTCGGCCTCCTTCTCCAATCGACTGCACAACAACCGCATTGAAGTCAGATAACGCCACAACGGTTTCTGAACATCCACTGTTGGTGCAGGATTACTTTTCAAAAACTCCGCGAGTCGGGAATTTGCTGCAGAAGCATTGCTGCCGGCAATATTGCGAGTCGTCTGATCAAGAGCCGAAAGTGCATCAACGGTTTCAGTTTCAGTTCGACATTCGCTAAGAGCGGTTTCGTATCCGACTTTTGCCCGAAACTCACGTGCCCGGTCGACCAGCGAGGCAACGCTGTCAGATACTGGCTCAGGCAGCTGCGGCACGGAATCGAGTCGATCGGTTTCACGAAAATTTCCAGTCGCATCCCCTACTCGAGACAAAACCGACTCAGTTTGTTCCTTAAAGTCAGTGATCATGCGACTCTTTACGGCTGGCTCGATTGCACCTGGAGCTGAAGGTGGCGCTGATGGTGTTGGTTGGACAGGCGAACGCGGAGTTGCAGCGGTCTTCAAACTTGGTGGACCCGCCGCGGGCGGTGCCGGCTCCGCATTACCGGCGCCTTTTGATACACGTTCAGTCGACTGTTCGTCAGGGCGCGGCGGCGCTCCCGCAACCCAATCAGTCGCCTTCTTCCCGTCGACAAACGTGCCGTGAAATATCTTCCCCCGCGCATCTACGTTCACTACCGGCCCGTCAAATTTGCCCCGGATCATTTTGCCTGAATACCGATTTGTTACCACAGCGTTGGCAGCGTGCCCTGTCGACGGTGCGATATTGGAGCCAGTCACGATTGCGCGCTGGACTTTGTACCAAGTCAACGTCCCATATCCGCTGGCAAGCCCTGTCGAATCTCGGCTACCTGACCACGTTACCTCGTCACCCGGACTTGGATAATTATTCCAGATGAGGGTGCGTCCGTCTCTCGTGTGTTGATATATGCCGCCGGCGCCCACGGCATCTACCAACAGTATCAGGGTTGTGCCAACAAAGAGACATCGCGCGGTCACGGTCTTGCTTTTTTCCAGCTTGATCTACAGCAACGCAGCCAAGATTTAACGTTTTCCAACGCTCAGAGGCAAGACCAAACCCGATCAGCAAACCCCGCGCGGACGACTTAATCAGCGACTTCAAATTGGCTCATCATCTTGAACGCTTCATAACGTTCGCTGATCTGGTCCATCTTAAGGTTGCGTAATTTCTCCAAGCTGAATGCTTCCACGCAAAAACTGGCCAGCACGCTTCCGTAGATCATTGCTTTGCGAAGATCGGTAAACGTGACCGTGCTACCGACTGTCCCGGCCAGATATCCGGCCATGCCGCCGGCAAACGTGTCGCCTGCTCCGGTTGGATCGTGAATATCTTCCAGCGGATACGCGCCGCAGCTGAAGAATTCGTTGTCACCGAAGAGGAGTGCGCCATGCTCGCCCTTCTTGATCGCGACATAACGCGGCCCCATCTGGCGAATCGCCCCGCCAGCCTTGATCAGGCTTGTCTCCTTCGTCATCTCCCGTGCTTCGCTGTCATTCAAGATCAAAAGATCGACATTTGGCAGGAGGGTATCGAGATCTTTTCTCGCCGTTTCGATCCAAAGATTCATGGTGTCGGCTACCACGAACCGCGGTTTTTCCATTTGGTTGAGAACGTGTGACTGAAGCGAAGGCGCGATGTTCGCCAGCAAAACGAAATCCGTCTTGCGATAAGCGGCCGGCAGTCTCGGTTCGAAGGTCTCAAAAACGTTGAGCTCAGTAAATCGCGTCTCGCGCGTGTTCATGTCCCACGCATATTCGCCCGACCAGCGAAAAGTCTTCCCGCTCACGCGCTGCACACCGGTGGCGTCGATCTTTCGCGATTTCCAAAAATCGAATTCGCTTTGGGGAAAATCGCTGCCGACGACGCCGACCAATTGGACCGGCGAGAAATAACTCGCAGCCGCGGCGGCATACGACGCCGAGCCGCCTAACAAATCGCTGTGTTCTTCGACCGGGGTTTTCACGGTGTCGAGCGCGATCGAGCCAACGATTAAGAGCGACATAAAAAATTTTGATGTTCGATTTCAACAAGCGAACTCATCCTTCGGGTTCCAGGAGAGCCATGCATGCGCGCCCGTATTTGGCGATATCGGGGGCTTTGAGCAAGCCGGAAACAATCGCAACCCGTTTCGCGCCCGCCGCGATCACTTCGCCGAGATTGTCGATCTTGATCCCGCCAATGCAAAAGATCGGAAGCGTCACCTCGGCGTGGACGCGTTTGATGTCCGCTGTTCCGATCGGCTTGTAGTCCGGCTTGGTCGGCGTGGCAAAGATCGGGCCGTAGCCGATGTAATCAGCGCCTTCTCTTAGTGCCGCACGGGCCTGGTCAAGACTGTGCGTCGATTTGCCGACAATGATTTTGCGGCCGGCTTTCTCGCGCGTAGTGGCAACGGAATCGTCATCTTGTCCGACGTGGACGCCCTCAACCGGAACTAGCGCGGCGATTTTCGCATAATCATTCACGATCAGTGGAACGCCAGCCGCCGAAGTGATCACGTGCAGCTTCTCGGCAAGATAGCTAATCGCCGTCATCCCGGATTTCTTGTCCCTCAACTGGATAAGATCGACGCCTCCCTCGATCATCGCCACGGCGACACGCTCGGCATCGGGTTCAGTGACGTAACTGAGATCCAAAATGCCGTAGAGACGGCAATCGGTTAGATTTTTCACTCGCTTGTTTGTAGCCGGTCCGTTCTTGCCGCGCCGTGGGCTACATCATTCGTGGAGCCTCGAGGGGGGCGGAACCAGGTGGAATTTTTCCGACGACATCATTCGCTCAACAAAACCCGTGTCGTATTTGCCGTCTCGGAATTCTCCGCTCCGCATGATCGCGGCGTGAAACGGGACCGTCGTTTTGATTCCGGTCACGTAATATTCATCCAGCGCCCGTCGCATTCGATTGATGGCTGATTCGCGCGTCGCGCCGACGGTGATGATTTTTGAAATGAGCGAATCGTAGTAGGGCGGAACGGTATAACCGGTGTAAGCGTGGGAATCAATTCGGACCCCGCGACCGCCCGGCGCATAATAAAACTTAATCCGTCCGGGCGAGGGTTGAAAATTCGCGGTCGGATCCTCGGCATTGATGCGGCATTGGATTGCGTGGAAACGCGGCTCAGCACGCGCGATATGCTTCGACAGCGGCTCGCCCGCCGCGATCCGGATTTGTTCCTTCACCAGATCGCACCCGTAAGACTCCTCGGTAATGGTGTGCTCGACCTGGATACGCGTGTTCATTTCCATGAAATAGAACCTCCGGTCGTCATCGACGAGAAACTCAATCGTGCCCGCGTTCTCGTATCCAATGGTTTTCGCCAATTTCACTGCCGCATTGCCCATTTTCTTGCGCAGCGACGATGTAAGGAACGGCGAGGGACATTCCTCGATCACTTTTTGGTTGCGGCGTTGAATCGAACAATCGCGCTCACCCAGATGAATTACGTGACCATGGCTGTCGGCGATGATTTGGAATTCGATGTGGTGCGGATTCACAATCAGCTTCTCAAGGTAAACGTTGGGATTTCCGAACGCTTTATCCGCTTCCATTCGGGCGCTGTGAAATCCCGTGATGAGACTCGATTCGTTATGCGCCGCGCGCATTCCGCGACCGCCCCCGCCGGCAACGGCTTTGATCATCACCGGATAACCAAGTTTTTTCGCGATTTTCGCGGCTTCCTTATCGTCCGCCACAACGCCGTCACTGCCGGGCGTTATCGGGATACCGGCATTGCGCGCGCAGGCGCGGGCCACGTCCTTGTCGCCCATTTTTTGGATCACGTGTGCAGGCGGTCCAATGAATTTGATTTTGCAGCTCTCGGCCACCTCGGCGAAGTGCGCGTTCTCGGCGAGAAATCCGTAACCGGGATGAATCGCATCGACATCACCGATCTCTGCTGCGCTCATGATGCGCTCCACTTTCAAATAACTTTCCGAGCTTGGTGCGGCGCCGATGCAGATCGCTTCGTCCGCGAGCTGGACATGCAACGAATCCACGTCCGCGTCTGAATAAACGGCGAGCGTGCGAATGCCGAGCTCCTTGCACGCGCGAATCACGCGCAGCGCAATTTCACCGCGATTGGCAATCAGGACTTTCTCGAACATGCTTTACTCCCGGTCCGAGCCGGACTGGCATTCGTCACACCCAAAAGGTTAACGAACTCGAAACAAAACCTGGCCGAACTGGACCGGTTTGCTGTTTTCGGCCACGACTTCGGCGATCACGCCGCTGGTTTCCGCTTTGATTTCGTTCATCACCTTCATCGCCTCGATAATGCAAACCACGGTGTCCTCCGTCACTTTTGTTCCGATGTCGACAAACGGTGAGGAATCAGGCGCGCCCGCGCGATAGAACGTCCCAACCATTGGTGAAGTAATGTCCTTGAGCCCTGCGCCTCCGGCCGTGGGTGCCGCGGCGTCGGCCGGCGCAGTAGCCGGACCAGTCCCAACCGCTGTCGGTGGTGAGACGACGATTGGTTGATCGCCCAGACCTTTCTGCAGCTTCAGGCGAAAGCCATCCTTCTCCATCTCGAAAGTGGACATGTCATTCTCCTTCATCAAATCGATGATGGCTTTGATGTCTTTAAGGTCTTTAAGGTCCACGCTTAGCTTTCCCTGGGTTCGAAGGTAAGGGGTTTAGGTAAAGCGGTTTTGAGGGGCAGGTCAAGTCATCGAATGCTTAGGAATATCGGCAATAGCCCAGCGCTTAAGCACGATCAAGTCCCCCCAGGGACGAAAGAAACTCTCGTCCGTCCCTGACGGGACCATTTCTTTTCAAATCCAATTTTCCCAGCTTTAAAACGCTGACCTATTATCATCACGACTTGTTGCCATCATGGGCGAAATGCACTCCCCGCTAAGATCGATCCATTTCAAAATCATCGATGAAACAGCGGATTATATCGTTGTCGATAAGCCGGCGTTTTTGTTGACCCATCCGACTAAACCCGACCAACGGACCACTTTATGGAAACAATTACGCGAATTGCTGGCGTTCGAAATTGCCAATGGCGGTCAGGTTTCGATCGTCAACCGGTTGGACCGCGAGACCAGTGGACTCGTGCTGGTCGCTAAAACAGCCACCGCTGCGCGGCGTTTCGGTTTATTGATGCAGCGGCGAAGCTTTCGAAAGGAATACCTGGCCATCGTCTGGGGTTGGCCCGAGTGGGAGACCAAAATCGTCGATGCGCCGCTGGACCGACAAGGTAAGCATCAACAATCCGCGATTTGGCTGAAGCAAATGATTCACCCCGCTGGTGGGCCGGCGTGGACTGAGTTTCGCGTCGAACGCCGTTTCACCAGATCGACAATGCGTGACTCGAACTCCTCTCCCTCAGGGGGAGGAAGCCGCGAAGCGGCAGGTGATGGCAAGTTCAGTCTGGTTCGTGCAATTCCGAAAACTGGGCGCACCCATCAGATTCGCGTCCATCTCGCTTCGCTTGGTTATCCGATTGTGGGCGATAAAATCTACGGACCGGACGAAAAGCTTTACTTGGAATTCATCGAAACGGGTTGGACGCCGAAACTAGCCGGCGAGCTGCTTCTTCCGCGTCACGCGCTGCATTCCACCAAACTGGCGGTAACCAACGAAAAAGAATGGACGGCGGAACTGCCGACTGACCTTGCCAACTTTGGCGAAAATTGAATGCCAACCGGAGCGGTTGCTCCACAATCGACCGTCGATGTTTTCGCGCTACATGTAGCGCCAGTTTTGCGGTTTGCCCTGGGCGAGCCATTCGATCGCTGTCTTCAACCGCTTCTGGCGCGTTTCGTCACGCTTCGCATCGGTAATCCACTGCACGTATTCCTTTTTGTGGCTGTAACTGAATTCTTCGAACGTTTTGCGTGCTTTCGCGTTCTTCAACAACGCCGATTTGAGAACAGCGGGCACAGTTAATCTTCGCTTCGCGTTTGATTGGGATCGTGTTTGCTTGGTGCCAAGCTCATTGAGCTCGATGGCCTTGCGCACGTAACCGATCAATTCCTTCTCGCTCCGCAGATCTTTGATCGAGGTGAGCCGGCCAAAATGGCCCATGGCGCCTTTGTGTTCCTTGCCGAACAGCAGTTTACCTTTCCAAAAGCCAAACACGGCGTGCTGCTTGAACGCAGCCATGAAACAAACCGGGCCCTGGTAATCAAAAAACGGCATCTGCCATTTAATCGATTCTTCGCAATTCGGGCAGGCCGCCTGCACAATTTTACGCAAATGCTTCAGGATCGGCTGTGCGAACGGCTGCGCTTTCTTAATATAAGCGTCAACCCGCGGATCCGTTTTCATCGGCTACTCGTCTTCGCGCGGATGTTGAGATGCCGTTGCTGCGGTGTAGGCAAGCTTCCGCTTCCGAATCAACATCAGGTTCCGGATGTAAATGATCGAATTTGGCAGGTAAGCCAAAATTCCGACGGGATCTCGCCGGAAAACAAAATACAAACACATGATAATGCTTCCGCCGATGCTCCAGTACCAAAACGAAACCGGGATCACACTATCGCCCTGTTTTTCCGAAGCCCACCATTGTACCAGAAATCGCATCGAAAACGTGGCGTTCCCGATCAGGCCGATGATCACGAGATAATTCCAGTCCAGGCCGAGGAAACGATGTTCCTGGCCGAACCACGTCACCGCGATAAAAAATGAGTTCATAGACATTTCAGGGATTCACCAATTTCGTAACGCAATCTTCTCGATTTCATCCAGCGCACGGCAAGCAAATCGCGAAACGATTTGAAGAGCCGGTTCCACACGCCGTAATGACTTTGACCCGCGTGCCGCGGATTGTTCGACACCGGAACTTCCGTCACGGTGAAACCTTCGAGCTTGATCAACGTCGGGAGGAAGCGATGCGCGCCGTTGAAAAACTTGATCCGCGAAATGCATTCACGCTTGAACACGCGATAAGTGCAGCCTGCATCGGAAATGTTTTCGCCCGATAATTTATTCCGCACCCAGTTTGCGATCCGCGACGACGCAATTCGGATCCAGCTGTCGCCCTTTCCTCGCGACTCGACGCGGGTGCCGCAAACGCAATCAAAATCGCGAAGCGCTTTCATCATGGCTGGCAAATCTTTCGGATCGTTTTGCAAATCGGCGTCGAGCGTTGCGATGCAACGACCCCGCGCGGTCTGCATTCCGGCCCAGCTCGCGGCCGATTCGCCGCAATTAAATTTGAAACGCTGCGCCCGCAGACGCGGATCACCTCCAGCGATTTCCTGCAACACGCGCCAGGAATCGTCAGTGCTGCAATCATCCGTGATCACGACTTCGTAATCCAGACCGAGTGGATCAAGGACGGCGTGAATCGCGGCGAGGAGCGGACCCAGATTGTCCGCCTCGTTGTGACAGGGAATCACGACGCTCAGCTCCGGCGTCGTCATTTTTTCCCAAAGAATTCCAGGATCGCGTCACAGACGTAATCGACGTCTTCCAACGGAAGCTCGCCGTAAATCGGAAGGGAGAGGATCTGCGTCACTGCCTCCTCTGTTTTAGGAAGGCGCGGCAAATCGGAATAAAGTTTTCGCATCGCGGGTTGTTGATGATTGGCGACCGGATAATGGATCCCGGTCCCGATGCCTTTGCCCTTCAAAAACTCCGCCAGTTCGTCGCGTCGCCCGGTTGCAATGACGTACATGTGATAAACATGGCGCGCCCACGGGCGTTCGGGCGGAATTCTTACTACGCCTTCGAGCCGTTCGTTGTAACGCGCAGCGATTTCACGCCGGTGATCGTTTAACTTGTCGATGTTGCGTAATTCGACCCGGCCAATCGCCGCCTGGACTTCGTTGAACCGGAAATTGTAACCGACGAAATCGTGAACGTACTTCGAGCTGCGGCCATGATCACGGAGCATGCGCAGTTTCTTCGCCAGCGCCGAATCGTTTGTCGTGATGCAGCCACCGTCGCCCATCACCGTGAGATTTTTCGACGGGAAAAATGAAAACACGCCGGCACCAGCGATCGAACCGACCGTTTGCCCGCGATACTGAGCACCGAAAGCCTGGGCGCAATCTTCTACTACCCAAAGTCCGTGTTTTTTCGCGGCAAGGAAAATGCCGTCCATATTTGCAGGATGGCCATAGAGATGGACCGGTAGAATTCCGACCGTGCGCTCGCTCATCGCCGACTCCAATTGATCGACGTCGATGCAGTAAGTCTCGTCAATGTCGACGAATACCGGCCGCGCGCCGCGATGGATCATCGACTCGATCGATGGAAACGCGGTGTGTGACGGAACGAGGATCTCGTCGCCCGGGCAAACACCCATCGCGTGATGCAACATCAACGCGCCTGTCGTCCACGACGAACAGAGCACCGCCTCTTTCCTTCCGACGTAAGCCGCGAGCTCGGCTTCAAATGCTTCGCATTCTTTGGCCAAAATGTACCAACCGGAGTTCATCGCGCGCAGACCGGCTTCGCGCACCTCGTCGTTCACGAAAACCTTCGACAGCGGGACTCTTCTCATTTCGCTCATTCGCTAATCACTCGCGATGTCGATCCACTTTCCGGTGCGCACCGATTCAAGAGCGGCTTCGACCACTCGAACCGCTTCCATGCCATCAGTGCCGTCCACCACCGGCGGACGCCGGGTTTCAATCGCATTCAGAAACGCCGCCAACTCCGCGCGGAGCGGTTCTTCCGGAGGAAACTCGAGCTGATGCATCGCACCTTCCGTGGCTTTTATCTCGCCAGCTTCGGCGACATGGTGATTCTCGAACGTTTTGATCTTGTATTGCGCCACGTTGTAATCGCAAACGGCGGACATATCTTTGCCGGCTATCGTCAGCTGGCGCATTTTCCCGGGCACGTGATAACCGGACTCGATCGTTGCCAAAACTGGCGCCCGGCCGCCCAGATCGTATTCCAGGACAATCAGCGACTCATCGTCCATTTCGTCGGGACGTCCCATGAAGTTGCTCATGACGGCGTGAACACGCCGCGGGGCCTTTCCGAGCAAGAAGCGAAAGAGATCGATGAAATGAATGCCGTCGGCAAATGTTACACCGGTGTCCTGACGCGGACGTTTGAATCCGCTGAAATTCGCGCGGAGCATCTTGATCTCGCCAAAGCGGCCTTGAGAAATCGCGTCTCGCATCCAAACCGATGCCGGGTCGAACCGAAAAATGTGGCCGACCTGCAACACCAATTTCGAACGTTTCGCCAGTTCGACCAGTTCCCGCGCATCGGTGGACTTCGAGGTGATCGGCTTTTCGACGAACACATCCTTGCCGGCCGCGAGCAGGCCGCTGCAAATTTCGAAGTGACTCTGCGCGGGCGTAACTACCACCGCGGCATCGACGATTTGGAAAAGCGAACGCGCATCCCCAGTGCGATGGCTTTGTGGCACGCCGGACGAATTCAATCGTACCGGGTCGGTGTCGGCCACGAATAGGTCGATCGGCATGGATTGCAATACGCGGAGATGGTTCGCGCCCCAACGGCCAAGACCGATAAGAAGAATTCGTTTCGCCTGTTGCATCGTTACGCCCGCTCAGCAGAGTCCGTCATTTACGCGCAGCATTAGGTAGCCGCAATGAGATTCTCACGAAAGCTTCAGAAGTTGTTTTCTCGCGATGCCTTCGCCAGCGCGTCGGAACACATCAGCCGGTTGACCCATCCAGTCAATAAGAGCGAGATTTTGGACGACATCGATTGGCTGCAATTCAAAGATTTGCGCCACAAATACCCGTATCGGCCGGATTCGCCGCAGATCAAT
>Ga0210405_10000707_pt1 | contig 42165 bp, 38 predicted proteins | sample IncBWH11MmetaG_FD_155492 | JGI IMG/M metagenome (GOLD analysis project Ga0210405, IMG submission 155492) | Forest soil microbial communities from Barre Woods Harvard Forest LTER site, Petersham, Massachusetts, United States - Inc-BW-H-11-M | ecosystem: Environmental > Terrestrial > Soil >... | reverse complement strand
CCGTCTCCTCCGTCGTCTCAGGCTGGTTTTCGGCCCCTTCAACCTGGACAAGAGCTCCCCCCCACCCGCGGCGACCTGCCACTTGACAGGCGGTCGTTCCATATCAGGACACCACCCCAGGGCAGGGTCAGCGCTACGTCAACCTCGGCCGTAACTGGCGGGTCCTCTGAGGGATTGAACCTGTACCCCCGAGACGCATTGACAGGACCTGCGGCGCGGCGTATAAGAACACAAAATGCTGTAATGACAAAAAGGGGACCGCTCCATGCAGAAGCTCTCCGCAGCGCTCGTCCTGGCGGTTGCCGCACTGGCTAACGCCGCCCAGCCCGGCCCGGCCCTGGCGGCCGCCGGTCTCACCTATCACGGCGGACCCGTGCTCGTCACCGCCAGGACGGTCTTCATCTTCTGGGGACCAACGTTCGTGGCCGGCGGTGCGGACTCCGTCTACGCCCAGGCGTTGCAGGCGTTCCGCAACCAGCTCGGCACGAGCGGCCACTACGACGTCATCACGCAGTACTACCAGGTCGTCGGCGGCGACCAGCAGTTCATCGAGCTCACCAACCTGGGCGGCGGCACACCCGACTGGTTCGACACTTCAAGCCCGCCGACCAATGTGACCGACGCCAAGGTGCAGGCGGAGGTGAGCAAGTACCTGGCGAGCAACGCCTTCGACGTCGATACCCTGTATGCGGTCGTGATCCCGAGCACCTCGTACTCCTCCTTCGACGGCGAGACCTCCTGCGGCGGGCCGAACCTCGCCTACTGCACCTATCACACCTTCTTCACCAGCGGGTCCGACACGGTCGTATATTCCATCCAGCCGTATCCGAGCTGCGCCGGGTGCCAGCTGTCGGGCGCGACCACCACGGCGGATCAGGAGAGCTTCGTCTGCCATAACGTCCGGGAGTCCGCGACCGACCCCCTCGGCACCGGATGGTATTCGCCCACCACGGGGCAGGAAGGTGACGCGCTCTGCGGCGGGACCTCGACCGCCACCAACCCGTGCGGCAAGACCTGGTCCAATGCCGCCAACAAGTGCGTCTCGACCATGTGAGGCCGTGCCCCGGGGGAGGCTGCTCCGGCGGAGGCCACCCAGCCCCTCGGCTCGCCGCGACGTGCGATTCCTTTTGCAATGCGCGTGAGCGCGAGCTGCCAGGCGCCCCACAACGGCGGAGAATCACTATGCTGACTCAGGATGCCTCTATATTTGACTCACTTGTGAGACCCACCTACCCTGAAGCCGGAGGAGGAAAGGGCATGCCGCATCAACTTACGATTCGCTACGACGATGCGATGGCTCGCGAGATCGAAGAGCTGGCCCGAAAGGAGAGGATCTCGCGGAATCAGGCTGCCGTGCGCTTGTTGCGGAAGGGGGCGGGCCTGGAGGAGCTGGATCAGGCTCCGGATGCGATCGGGGACACCCTCGACTGGTTCATTGGCTCGTGGACCGATGAACAGGCCAGGGAGCTCGACGATGCGATCGCCGACTTCGAGATGGTGGACTAGGACCTTTGGAGGTGAAGATTCTCCTCGATACCAGCGCCTACTCCGACCTGGCACGAGGGCACTCGGCAGACCGTAAGCCCCTCATTTACTGCGCTATGCCGGTGAACGATCTGGCAGCACGAAGGGGATCTGACGTGCTGCCTCCGGGGAAAACAAGAGGAGCGCTCGGAACGCGGCCGTGTGCACTGCGAGGTCTCGCTCGGGCTGGATGTAGACATCCGCAATGATGTCTCGCCACCGCAGGAGCTCGCGCCGCCAGGTTGCGCGCTGCTGCACCTCGACGGTCAGATCCACCAGACGGAGCACCCGCTCATAGGCGAGGGCGAGGCCTGTCGTCTCCTCCTGACGGAAGAGCCGGGAGGCTCGATTCATCTCGTTGGCGATCATCAGGATTTGCTGGTCGAAGCTGAAGGCCGACCAGCGGCCAGGTGACAGCGAGGCATGCTGAGTCATTCCAGAGGCTCCCCGCGGCCTATCAGATCGAACGTGACCTCACGGACACGATCACGAACCGTGCTGTCCGCGATCTCCATGCTCCGGTTCCCTTGGAGCGCTGGATGAGTAGGATGCCGCCGCCCGTCACCGCGGTTGGGCTCGCTTGGGTGAGGGCGGCGGCGCGCTCAGGAGGCTACGGCAGCGGCCCGTACCAACACTGACACTCGAAGTGACCGGTGGTACAACGGTTGCCGTACGGGCTCTGGCAGTAGCCGTACTGACCGCCGCTGAAACCGCAAAGCTCGCCGAACGTCGCACCCTGACAGGGGCTCAGGCTGCACGCCCCGCAGGCCGCTCCGGTCAGGGGCGTGGGAGTGGCTGGCGCCAAATCTGCCAGGCCGAAGCTGGAGCGGCTAGCCTGGCAGGCCGCCGGCGCGCCCGGCGCGGCCGCGGTCGAGACAACCGCAGGGGCCGGCGCGGCGGGCGCCGTTGCGGCACCGGCGACGGTTGCCGGCAGGAGCAGCACGGTCAGGACCACCATGGTGGATCGCAGCTTCATTTCTCCTCCTTCTCCGATTCGCAAGAGATTCGGAAGGCGGCCGAAGTGCACCTTCGGCTACGAAGAGAGTAAGCAGTTAGGAGCCAAGGTGCGATACCCCTCGACCCTTCCGGCGCCGCGGGGGGCGGGGCGGCGGCTACTCCCTATCCGCGAGCACTCCCTTGTAGAGCAAACCCGCGGCCAAACCACCCGCCGCCGGGCCCACGAAGTAGACCCAGATGTCCTCGAAGCTGCCGGCGGCCACCGCCGGCCCCAGGGTCCGCGCCGGGTTCAGACTGGCGCCGGTCAGCGGCCCGCCCATCAGGATGCAGAAGGTCAGGGTGAGCCCGATCGCCAGCCCGCCCGGGATCGTCGCCTTGCCGCTGATGCCGGCGTTCATCACCGCATTGGCCAGGAAGAAGGTGAGGACGGCCTCGACGAACAGCCCCACCACCGGGGTCACCGTCACCGGCGTGCCGTGGAGGTCGAGCCCCTGAGCGAGATGGGTGGTTCCCAGGCCGGTGCCGGTGCCGCCGAGCACCCAGCGCAACGCCAGCGCGCCCAGGATGCCGCCAGCCAGCTGCACGACGACATAGGCCGCGGCGCGCACGGCGTCGATCTTGCCGGCAGCCCAGACGGCCAGCGTCACCGCCGGATTGACGTGAGCCCCGGAGATGTGGCCGTAGGCGTAGGCGAAACCGACGATGACCAGCCCGTGGGCGAGGGCGATGCCCACCAGGTTGCCGGAGATCGCCACGCTGCCGGCACCGATGAAGATCAGCGCGAAGGTGCCGATGGCCTCCGCCACCAGCGAGGTCGAAAGCCTGCTGTACATCGGAAACCCTCCTTCGGACGGCGAATCGTCCGGATGGTCAGCAGTCACCGCCTGCCTGTCGACCGCTGCGAACGGTGCGTAGTCTACATCTCGGCCCCCGGCACCGCCCCCGCCCGGGCCGACGATGCCGGGGTACAATCCGCCGCCATGGCATGGCTGCGGCGGAAGTTCCGCCTGACCGCCTGCGCCACGACCGGCGGCTGAGCCGCCAAGATAGGTCCGGGGGACCTGGCGCAGCTGATAGGCCCGCTGGCGCGCGTGACCGGACGCGACGAGCGGGTGCTGGTCGGCCCTGAAACGGCCGACGATGCCGGAGTGTTCCTGCTCGACGAGCACGCCCTGGTCGCGACCGCCGACTTCATCACCCCGGTCTGCGACGACCCCCGCCGTTTCGGGCGCGTCGCCGCCGCCAACGCGCTCTCCGACGTCTACGCCATGGGCGGCCGGCCGCTGTTCGCCCTCAACCTCTGCTGCTTCCCGGAAGCCGGGGTGCCCGACGGCACCTATGCCGGGATCCTCGCCGGCGCCGCGGCGGCGCTGGGCGAGGCCGGAGCGGCGCTGCTCGGCGGCCACACGGTGCGCGATCCGGAGCTCAAGTACGGTCTGGCGGTGATCGGCGAGGCCGCACCCGACCGGCTGCTCACCAACGCCGGCGCTCGCGCCGGCGACCGCCTAGTGCTCACCAAGCCGCTCGGCACCGGCGTGCTGATCAACGCCTTCAAGGACGACAAGCTCGACGAGGCCGGTCTCGAGCCCGCCCTGCGCGAGATGGAGCGGCTCAACGCCGAGGCTTCGCGCCTGGCGCTGGCGCACGGCGCCGGAGCGGCCACCGACGTCACCGGCTTCGGCCTGGCCGGGCATGCCCTCGGCATGGCCCGCGCCTCGGGCGTCGGCCTGCGCGTGGAGTTCGGGCGCCTGCCGGTCCACGACGGCTTCTACCGGTTGGCGACGAGCGGTGTCAGCACCGGCTGCACCGCCGCCAACGAGGCCAGCGCCACCAGCGCCTTCTCCGACCAGGCGGGCCTGAGCTCTGTCCAGCGCGAGCTGCTCTTCGACCCCCAGACCTCCGGCGGGCTGCTGCTCACCCTGCCGGCCGCCTCGGTGCCGCCCCTGCTGGCGGCCCTCGCCGCCTCGGGCCACCGTGCCGCCGAGATCGGCGAGGTGCTCGCCGGGCCGCCCCGCCTCGAAGTGGTCTGACGAGCCGCGCCGCGCCCTACCGGCCGCGCCTTGCCGGGTCGGCGCCGATTCGCTACGCTGTCGGCGCTTTTCGAGGGACGACAAGATGCTGATCGGCGGGCGGCGTTGGGCGCAGCGAGCGGTTTGCCGCGCTCTGCTCGCCGGGTTCCTGTCGCTCGGTCCCCTGGCGCCGGCGCGGGCGGCGGCTCAGCCTCCCGCCACTGCCGTTCCGGCCGCCGGCGTTCCGGCCGCCGCCTCGGGGTCCGCGCCCCCGGCGCCTCCCGCGCCGGCGCCGACGGACGTGGCGGAGACGATCACGGTCACCGCGGCGCGGACCGAGCGCCGCCTCGGCGACACCCCCGCCAGCGTCGTCGTCCTGGACCAGCGGGCGATCGCCGCCAGCGCCGCGCCTGCCCTCGACGACATCCTGCGCCAGGTTCCCGGCTTCAGCCTCTTCCGCCGCACCAGCGGCCGCTTCGCCAATCCCACGACGCAGGGCGTCTCGCTGCGCGGCCTGGCGGCAAGCGGCGCCTCGCGGACGGTGGTGCTCGAAGATGGCGTGCGGCTCAACGACCCGTTCGGCAGCTGGGTCTACTGGGGCCGGGTGCCGCGGGCCGCGGTCGAACGGATCGAGGTCGTCCGCGGCGCCGAGTCCGACCTCTACGGCAGCGGCGCGATGGCCGGCGTCATTCAGCTGGTGACTCGCGGCGGCGCCACCTCGCAGGTGCTCGCCGACGCGTCCTACGGCAGCGAGCGGAGCGGCGACGCCTCGGCCTTCGCCGCCGGCAGGCGAGGGGACTGGCAGGCCACCGCGGCGGCGGAATCGTTCGGCACCGGCGGCTACGTGGCGATCGCTCCGGATCTGCGGGGTCCGGTCGACACCCCCGTCAACTCGGACTACGAGAGTGCGCAGGCGACGGTCGAGCGCGCCCCGCAAGACGCGGGGCGCCTGTTCGTGCGCGGCGGCTACTACGGCGAGTCGCGCGACAACGGCACACCGCTGCAGATCAACGACACCGAGATCCGCCAGTGGGCCGCGGGCGGCGACTGGCAGCCCTGGAACGGCTCGCTCGGGCTGCGCCTCGACGGCTCCAGCCAGGGCTTCTTCCAGACCTTTTCCGCGGTCGCGCCGGACCGCGAGAGCGAGACCCTGACGCGCAGCCAGACGGTGCCGGTGCGCTCGTTCGATCTCGCTGTGCAGGGGACGGGGGCCCTCACCCGGGCCCAGGCCCTGGTCGGCGGCGCCGACCTGGCACAGGTGGACGCGACCAACGACGAGACCGCGTTCCTGGCCGCGGGCGGCACCTCCCAGAGCGCGGTGGCGGCGCGCCAGCGCACCGGCGGCGTCTTCCTCGAAGACCTGGCGAGCGTCTCCTCGCGGCTGGATCTGTCGCTTGGCATGCGCGGCGATCTCTGGCGCAACAGCGCCGAGCAGCGGAGCGCGACGACGGCGTCGGCGCTGCCGGATCGCGAACGGACGGCGTGGAGCCCCCGCCTGGGGGCGGTGCTGCGCGCCGCCGACGACCTGCGGCTCACCGCCTCGGTTTATCGCGCCTTTCGCGCCCCGACCCAGAACGAGCTCTACCGCAGCTTCCGGGTCGGCAACACGGTGACCGAGGCGAACCCCGCCCTCGACGCCGAGCGGCTGAGCGGCGCCGAGGGCGGCGCCCTGTGGAGCGGCCTGGCCGGGCGGCTGACCGCACGCGCGGTCCTCTACTGGATGGAGATCGACCGGCCGATCGCCAACGTCACCGTGTCGGCGACTCCCAGCCTGATCACCCGCGAGCGCGAGAACCTGGGCCGCACCCGCTCGCGCGGCATCGAGACCGAGTTCACCGCCCGCCTCGCTCCCGGCCTGACGCTGGCGGCGGGCGGAGCGCTGATCGACGCCACGGTGGTGAGCTTCGCGGACCCGACCCTGGTGGGCAAGCGCCTGCCCGAGGTGCCGCGGCTGAGCGTCAGCCTCGGGCTCGACTATGACCTGGCCGGAGCGGCCAGCCTCGGCCTGCAGGCGCGCTACGTCAGCTCGCAGTTCGACGACGACTTGAACCAGCTGCTGCTGCACAGCTCGACGGACATCGATGCCACGGCCACCCGGCCGCTGGCGCGAGGCCTCGCCGTCTTCGTCGCGGGCGAGAACCTGCTCGGCCAGCGCGCCGAGGTGGCGCGCACGCCGCTGCTCACGCTCGGCGCACCGCGCCTCCTGCGGCTCGGCCTGCGTTACGCCCTGCCGGCGCCGCTCTAGCCCTTGCATGTCAGCGCTCGTTTCGAACCTTCGCCGCTGCCGCCGCCTCCGCCTTCGCCGCCTTCGCCGCCTGCTGCTCGCCGTTGCCGCGACGGCGGCCGGCGTCGCGGCGGCGGTCGCGGCGCAGCCGGCCACCGCCCCGGCACCCGACGCCGCCGCAACTCCCAGCGCCCCCACGGCTCCGGCCGGTTCCACCGGTCCCACCGGTCCCACCGGTCCTGCCAGTCCCGGCGCTCAGACACCGCCAACGGCCGAGCCACCGGCCGCCACCCCGGCGCCGCCGGCCGCACCGCCGGCCGCGCCGCCGGCCACACCCGGAGGGGGGACACCGCAGGAGCCGCCGGCGCCGGCCTCGCCCCGCTTCAGCGGCGAGATCAAGGTCGTCGGCGAGTCGCCGCTGGGCGGCCCCGGCCAGGCTGGTCGGCGCGCCGCCGGCGCCGTCGAGTCGGCCACCAGCGCCGAGATCGCGGCGGCACAGCCGCTCGACATCTCCGACTTCATGGCCAGCCGCCTGACCAGCGTGACGGCCAACGACACCCAGGGGAACCCGTTCGAGCGCGACCTCCAGATCCGCGGCTTCAGCGCCTCCCCGGTGCTCGGCACGCCGCAGGGCATCGCCCTCTATCAGGGCGGCGTGCGTCTCAACGAGCCCTTCGGCGACACCGTCGACTGGGACCTGATCCCGCTCGCGGCGATCTCGCGCCTCGACCTCGTCACCGGCGCGAGCCCCGTGTTCGGGCTCAACGCGGAGGGGGGCGTGATCACGCTCGACACCAAGACCGGCCTCACCGACCCCGGCATCCAGGCGAGCCTGCGCGGCGGCAGCTTCGGCAGCCGCGCGCTCGACGCCGCGGCGGGGCGAAGCTGGGGCGGGGCGAACGCGCTCCTGGCCGGCGACCTCTACCGTGAGGACGGCTGGCGCGAGCACTCGCCGACCGACGTCCGGCAGCTGTTCACCAATCTCGGCTGGGCCGGCGCCCGCGGCAGCGTGGACCTGAGCGTCACCGGCTCCGAGAGCAGCCTCGCGGGCAACGGCGCCACCCCGGTGCAGCTGCTGGCGACGGATCCCCGCGCCGTCTTCACCTTCCCCGACTCGACCGCTCGTGAGGCCCTGCTCGCATCGGCCCGCTTTCACCTCAGCCCCGACTCCACGACGCTGCTCGAAGGCAACGTCTATGAGCGCCGGATCCTCACCTCGACGGTGAACGGCGACGCCACCTCCTACGCGCCCTGCGACGCGGCGGCCGATGCCGGTTTGCTGTGCAACGGCGAAGGGGCCGCGGAGCAGGTGGTGCGCGACCAGTTCGGCCGCCAGGTGCCGGTCGGGACGCCGCCGCTCGACGGCGTGCGCAACGACACCCACGTCGACCAGACGGCCTTCGGGGGATCGTTCCAGGCCGCCTTCGCGGGCGACTTTCGCGGCCACGCCAACGAGCTGCTTGCCGGCGTCTCCGCCGATCTCGCGGATGCGCTGTTCTCGGCCCATTCGGAGCTGGGCCGCCTCACCGGCGATCGCGACACCATCGGCGACGGCCTGATCGCCCTCGACTCGCTGGTCCGAGTCGACAGCCGCCTGGATCGCATGGGGCTCTTCGTGGCCGACACCCTGGTGCCCGTCGACCCCCTGACCATCCATCTCGCCGGCCGCTTCGACGTCGCGGCCATCCATCTCGACGACCAGCTCGGTGGCGACCTCTCGGGACGCCACAGCTACCACCACTTCAATCCCTCCGTTGGGCTGGCCTGGGCCGCCGGGCGCGCCACCTCGGCCTACGCCCGGTTCTCGGAATCGTCACGGGCGCCAAACCCGGTCGAGCTGACCTGCTCGGACCCGAGCTCGGGCTGCCGGCTGCCCAGCGCCTTCGTCTCCGACCCGCCGCTCGCGCAGGTCGTGACCCGCACCGCCGAGCTGGGCGCCCGCGGCCAGCTCGGCGGCGGCAACGGCACGCGGTCCGGCGGCCTGCGGTGGAACGTTGCCCTTTACCGCGCCGACAGCCTCGACGACATCCTTTTCATCAACAGCGGCAGGCTGCTGGGGCAGGGCTTTTTCGCCAACGTGGGCCGCACCCGCCGCCAGGGCGTCGACCTCGACCTCCGCGGCGCGCCGGGCGGGCGCTTCGGCTGGTTCCTCGCATGCAATCTGACGGACGCCAGGTTCGAGACGCCTTTCATGGCGGCCAGCCCCGACAACCCTTTCGCCACCAACGGCTCGATCGCCGTCGTGCGCGGCGCCCGTCTGCCGCTCATCCCGCGCTACGACGTCAAGGCCGGGATCGACGTGGGCTCGCAGCGCTGGCGCGCCGGCCTCGAGCTCCTTTATCTGGCACCCGAGTTCCTGCGCGGCGACGAGGCCAACCTCGCCCCGCCGCTCCCCGGCCAGGAGCTGCTCGCCGTCACGGGTCGCGTGACGCTCACCAAGCGCCTTGCCCTGGTCGCGAGGATCACCAATCTCCTCGACCGCAATCTCGCCAGCTTCGGCGCCTTCGGCGAGCCCGGCGCCGTCCTCGGTCCCGCCTACGACAACCCCCGCTTTCTGGCGCCTGTCGCTCCGCGCGCCTTCACCGCGGGGATCGAGGTGGGCAGGTGACCCCGCGGTGGCTGGGCGGGCGCTGGGCCGCGGCTGTTGCCAAGGATCCGGGGCCTTGCATTCCCACGCGCGAGGTGCGATACTCACCCTACATTCTGCGCCTTAAGGATTGGACATAGAGATTCTTCCTCTGTAATTCCTCCGCAGCACCAGCCGATTAGTGCGCACGAAATACCTGACATAGCACAGCGTGAACCGCTGAACCGCGCCGATCGACACCATCGCCACCTCTTCACCTTTCCACTCCTTCTATAAATCTCTCCAGCACGCAACATCTTGAATCATGGAGTCGGGCAGGCAAAGAGGAGGATTGGCTGATTCACTGGCTCTGTCTCCCCCTGGCTGTCGGTGGGGGACTGGGAGATAAATGCCGCATTCAGCGCGGCCACCGAACAACAACCTGTTTCAAGGAGCGAGAGTATGCCCGAGCAAGGCACCGTGAAGTGGTTCAACGACGCGAAGGGGTACGGCTTCATCGTGCGGGAACGGGGCGCGGACGTGTTCGTTCACCACGCCTCGATCATCGCCGAAGGTTTCCGCACGTTGAACGAGGGGGACCGCGTCTCCTTCGAGGTCGTCGAGGGGCCCAAAGGCCTGCAGGCGAAGAACGTCGTCAAGATTTCCTGAGCTACTTCCGCGCCCATACCTCCCGCGCCCTGCCGGTGACGTTGCCGGCCGGGCGCCGCGGTCGTCTTTGCCGGATTCCGATGGCGGTGCTCTGTGCCCTTCGGCCGGGCCGGGGCCGGCCGGACCTGAGGACCGCGACCAACGGGCTCGCAGTGGGTACGGTGCCGAGATCGAGCCTGCTTGCCTCGCCCGGTTGAGTCGCGGTCCTCAGGCCCGACCGGCAGGGGCCCTTCGGTACCTTGCTGCCACCTATTTCCTGCCTCGGGTTGCCTCTGGTAAGTGCCTTCCGATCTCACGGCAGGATCAGTTCGCCACCACCCGCCAGACGACCACGCCGCTCTTGCCACCGGCCGGCATCAGCCAGGCAACCGGGGCACTTGGCCCCAGCAGGCTGCTCGGCCGGGACCGCAGATCGATCGGCCCGATCACCAGGTAGGCGACGCCGGCCTGGCTCAGCAACGGCCGCAGCTTCGCGAAATAGAGCCCGGCCTGGGTGGTCTCCGGCCCGAAGGCATCCGGCAGCGCGACGTAGCGATGGCGCAGGTAACGCCCGAGGAAAGGCGAGCTGCCGCCGAGGGCCGCACCGGCCGGCAACGAGCCGTCCAGGCGCCGCAGCAGCGCCACTTCAACGTAGGGGTGACGGGCGGCGAAGGCCGGTAGCCGGAAGGCGAAGGTCTTGACCGCCAGCAGCAGCACCGCGGCGGCGCCGATCGTGGTCAGGAGGAGGCGCCCACGGCGGCCTGCCGCGGTGAGGCGCGGCCAGCGAATCCGCAGCCAGGCCGGCGCCAACGACGGGAGCGCTCCGGTCGCCTCGCTCCAGGGCGCAAAGGCCAGGGCATAGGCACCCGGCAGCAGCAGCAGCAGCAAACGCCCCCAGGTGAAGAAGGCGAACGCCGTCGCCGCCAGGAAGCTGCCGAGCGCGAACAGCAGCCAGGCCGCGGGCCGCCGGGTGGCGGGCTGCGCCACCGCCCACAGTGTGCCGGCGACGGCCAGCAGGACATGCGCCCAGGTCCCGAGGAGCTGGGCGGCGCCCGCGGCGGCGAAACGCTCGAGCTCGGCGAGCCAGCCGCGCAACACCGCCGCCGGGTCGTGGGCCACCACCGCGGCCAGCGAACGGAACGGCACGCGATCGAGATACGACCAGTCAGGGTAGCCATACAACTTCCAGGCGAGGTTCTTCCAGTTCTCGTCGTAGAAGGGATTGCCGAACTCGGCCTGTCGCAGCGCCCAGTGCGGCAGGAGCACGAGCACGGCGGCGGCAGCGGCATAGGCGAGGTGGCGCCCCCGCCGGCGTCCTCCGGAGGCCGGGCGCGGGCCGCCGGACTCGCCCGGCGCGCGGGCCGACAAGCCTGCGGCCGAGGCGACGGCCGGAGCGACAACGGATGAGGCGGCGCCTCCCAGGGAGCTATCGGTAGGACCGAGGGCCGCCGCCGCGGTGCCTTCCGGCGAGCTGGTTGCGGCGAGCGCCGGAGCAGCGCGCCCTCCGTCCACCGCCCGCGGCGCCAGCCACCAGGCGGCGAGCAGCGCCGGCACCAGGAAAAGCGCGTTGGCGCGGGTGAACGCGGCGAGGCCGAGCGCCAGACCTGCGACCACCGCCGGCACCGTCGCCGGCACCTGCATGTAACGCTGGCCGGCCAGCAGGCAGGCGGCCGCCAGCGCCGCGAACAGCATGTCGGTGGTGACGTGCTGGCCGATGATCCACAGGTTGGGGTTGACGGCGGCCAGCGCCATGGCCCAGCCGCCGGCCGCGGCGCCGGCGAGCCGCCGGCCGTGGGCCCAGGCCAGCCAGGCGAGGGCGGCGGCGGCCAGGTTCGACAGCAGCCGGGCAGCCGCGAAAGCGCCGCCGGCGACAGGCGCCAGCGCCGCGGCCAGCAGCGGATAGAGCAGCGGGCGGTAGGGGTCGTGCGGCAGCGAACCGGAGCGCAGCAGCTCCGCCTGACCCACGTAGCCGTCGCGCTCTGCGGTCCCGGCCTCCTCCACCCAATGAACGCGGGAACCGTACAGCGCCAGCGCCAGCAGCAGCGCCGCGGCGGCGGCCAGGGCCAGACGGTCGGCCCGCCGGCCGGTTCCGCCCCCTCGCGGCGCGGCAGCGGCGATCACGGACGCGCCGGCGGCGACGATCCCGGACGCGCCGGCGGCGGCGCCGCTGCCGGCACGCCGCTGTCGCCTCGATCACCGCGGCCGCCGCGATCGCCACCCTCGCCGCGATCACCGCGCTCGCCGTGGTCGCTCCGGTCACCGCGCGGCAACTCGATCACCACGTCCTCTCGCCGCACCAGGCCGAGGTCCTCGCGCGCCAGCCGCTCCAGCATCGCCGGATCGCTGCGCAGCCGCGCGATGCGGACGCGCAACCGGTCGACGCCGTTGCGGGTCTCCTCGATCCGCGACTCGAGCTGCCGCTCACGCACGCGCGCCGCGCCGAGGTCGCGGTAGCTCTTCAGGCCGGCGGCGCCGAGCAGGATGACGAAGAGCAGGACCGCCGCCAGCAGCACCGGGCGGGAGGAGTCGGGGCGCGCGGGGCCCCGTTGACGCCTGGTGCCGCTCGCGCCGGCCACATCGCTTGGGCCGGCCGCGCCGGCCGGTCCGCTCGCGGCGCTCAAGCCGGCCGGCGCGGGAAGGCGGCGGCCCCTGGGTAGGAAGCGACGCCCTCCAGCTCCTCCTCGATGCGGAGCAGGCGGTTGTACTTGGTCACCCGGTCGCTGCGGCAGGGAGCGCCGGCCTTGATCTGGCCGCAGCGCGTCGCCACCGCGAGGTCCGCGATGGTGGTGTCGGCGGTCTCTCCCGAGCGGTGCGACATGACGTTGGCGTAGGCATGCGTCTTGGCCAGCTCCACCGCCTCCAGGGTCTCGGTGAGGGTGCCGATCTGGTTGACCTTGACCAGCAGGGCATTGGCGAGCCCGCCGGCAATGCCCTGCGCCAGGATCGCGGGATTGGTGACGAACAGGTCGTCGCCCACCAGCTGGACCCGGCCGCCGAGCTCGGCGGTCAGCTCCTGCCAACCCTCTCGATCGTGCTCGGCAAGGCCGTCCTCGAGCGAGACCAGCGGGTAGGCGTCCAGCCACTCGCGGTAGGTGCCGATCAGGTCCGAGCTGCCGAGATCGTGCCGCCCCTCGCCGGCGAGGTCGTAGCGCACCCGGCCGGGCGGCCTGCCGCCATGACGGCGCTGTTCGCCGCCGGTCAGCTCGCTGGCCGCCACGTCCACCGCCAGCGCCACCTGGCGCCCCGGCTCGTAGCCCGCCTTCTCGATGGCTCGCACCAGCAGGTCCAGGGCCTCGCGGTTGCTCTTGAGGTCGGGCGCGAAGCCGCCCTCGTCGCCGACGGCGGTGACCAGCCCGCGCTCCCTCAGCACTCCTTTGAGGGTGTGGTAGACCTCGACGCCGGCGCACAGCGCCTCGGCGAAGCTCTCGAAGCCTAGCGGCACCAGCATGAACTCCTGGACGTCGACGGAGTTGTCGGCGTGGGCGCCGCCGTTGAGCACGTTGAGCAGCGGCACCGGCAACACCGTCGCGCCCGGCCCGCCGAGATAGGCGTAGAGCGGCAGGCCGGCGGCGTCCGCCGCCGCCTTGGCGACGGCAAGCGACACGCCCAGCACCGCGTTGGCGCCGAGGCGGCTCTTGTCGGCGGTGCCGTCGAGCTCGATCAGCGCTCGATCGATGCGCGCCTGATCGCGCGCGTCCATGCCCTGCAGCCGCGGGGCGATCTCGTCGTGGATGCCGGCCACCGCCTGGCGCACTCCCTTGCCGCCATAGCGCTTGCCGCCGTCGCGCAGCTCGAGCGCCTCGCGGCTGCCGGTGGAAGCGCCCGACGGCACCGCCGTCCTACCGGCGCCGCCGCCCTGCAGCATGCACTCGACCTCGACCGTCGGGTTGCCGCGCGAATCGAGGATCTCACGCGCCACGATCTCTTCGATGCTGAACATGCCCACTCCTCCGGCTGGCAGCTGGCGGCGTTGGGGATGACTGCCTCAAGAGTAGCCGTAAACTCGCGTCGCCTCAAGCGTTGTGGGTCCGCGGCTAGTCCGACAGATGGATCAGGAACTCGCGCCGGATCAGCTCCTGGAACTCCGCCAAGCGCTCCAACCGCGGCTTTCCCTTCTGCGCCTCGACGATGATGACGTGCGGCAGCTGGGGCGTGTCGCCATAGGTCTCGTGGCGCTCGATGCCGCGAAACAGCGACAGCTCGCTCTCGCCGTACCTGCACCAGCGCACGCCGGCGAAACCGCAGGCCTCGAGCGCCGCGCCGAGCATCTCGCGGTTCCACAGGAACTGGTGGCGCCAGCCGTGGAACGCGCGATTGATCTGCAGCGCCGCCGCGCGCTTGGTCTCGGGGTCCGCCTCGAGCCGGTAGTGGGTGGCCCACACCCAGTCGAGGTTGGGAGTGGACAGGCGCATCCAGGCGCCGCGCGCCAGCACCCGCCAGGCCTCGTTCAGGAACTCGACCGCCAGAGCGAGCGGCAGGTGCTCGATGAAATGCTCGGCGAAGATCGCCTCGACGTTGGAGAACTGCAACCCCTTGGTGACGTCGGCCACCACGTCGACGCCCGGGAGAGCCTGGGAATCGACGTTGATCCAGCCTTCGAGCCGCTCCCGGCCGCTGCCGATGTGCAGGCGGGAATGGGGTTTCCGGATGAGCTGCAGAACCATGGCAAGAGGTCGGCGCGCGGCGGCCCGGGCCGGCAGGGCCAGGCTGCCCGGCGGCGGTGGAGTCTAGCATGCACCCGCGTCAGGCCGTGCCGGCGGCCGGCACGGCGTCGAGGGCAGGGTAATCGACGTAGCCCTTGGCGCCGCCGCCGTAGAAGGTGGTGCGATCCGGCTCGTTCAGCGGCGCGTCGGCAGCGAGGCGCGCCGGCAGGTCGGGATTGGCGAGGAACTTCGTGGCGAACGCGGCCGCATCCCCGTCACCTCGGACCAGCGCTGCCTCGGCCAGCTCGCGGTCGAGGCCGCCGTTGATCACCACCGGCCCGCGGAAGGCGCGGCGAAGCGCCGGCGTGAGATACGGCTGACCGTCCGCGAGCGGCCGCATCTCGACCAGGTGCAGATAGGCGAGGCCGAGCTCGCCAAGCGCCGTCGCCGCGTAGGTGAAGGTCGCCACCGGGTCGTCGTCTCGCATGTCGTTGAAGGGGCTGAGCGGCGACAAGCGCACGCCGACCCGGCCGCCGCCCCAGGCGTCGCGCACCGCGGCGGTGACCTCGAGCAGGAAACGCGCGCGATTCGCCAGCGAGCCGCCGTAGAGGTCGGTGCGGGTGTTGGTGCCGGAGCGCAGGAACTGGTCGATGAGGTAGCCGTTGGCGCCATGGACCTCGACGCCGTCGAAGCCCGCGTCACGGGCGCGGCGAGCCGCCGCGGCGTACTGCCCCACCACGCCGGGGATCTCATCGAGCGCCAGGGCCCGCGGGGTGACGAAGGGTTGCGGGCCCGCCAGCGTCATCGCCTGGCCCGCCGGCGCGATCGCCGACGGGGCGACCGGCAGCGCACCGTCCGGCTGCAGGTCGGGATGGGAGATGCGGCCGACGTGCCACAGTTGCAGGAAGATGCGGCCGCCGCGCTGGTGCACGGCGCGGGTCACCAGGCGCCAGCCGGCCACCTGGTCGTCGCTGTGGATGCCCGGCGTGCCCGGATAGCCGACGCCTTGCGGGCTAACCTGGGTCGCCTCGGTGACGATCAACCCCGCCGAGGCGCGTTGCTCGTAGTAGGTGGCGTTGAGCTCGGTGGGCACGTTGCCGGCCGCCGCGCGGTTGCGGGTCATCGGAGCCATCAGCACGCGGTTGGGCAGCGCGAGGTCGCCGAGCCGGACCGGCGTGAAGAGCGTCATGGTCGAATCGTTGCTCTGCGGCATGGTCTTTCCTTTCTCTTGACCTGCTTTTGGTTTATCGCAGTACTGTACGCCGGTGAACGATATGGCCAAAAAAAGCCGGGAAGCTATTCTCCGGGCCCGCCGGGTTCTCCGGAGTCTCCGGGTCTTCCGGGGCCGGATCGGCCGACGCCGGCTGAACCACCGGAGACTCCGACGGCCCCGGCGCTCTCTGGGCCTCCCGCGGACGCCGGACAGCCCGGGAGGCTGCGGGAGATCACCTCGCCGAGCACCCGGCGCAGTACCCCGGCGTCGGCGGCAGTCAGATCGCGGGTCAGCGCCGCCTCAACCACCGCGATGAGGCGCTCGCCCTCCGCCTGCAGCCGCCACCCCTCGGGAGTGATCTCGGCCAGCACGCCGCGGCGATCGCTGGGGTCGTCGAGGCGGGCCACCAGACCGTCGGCTTCCAGCCGGTCGACGAGCTTGGTGATGTTGGACTTGACGCAGCTGCGGTGCTGGGCCAGATCTCCCAGCGACAGCCGTCCTCCCGCCGCGGTCAGCCCGCCGAGAACGGCCAGCTTGGCGGGCGAGAGGCCGATGCCTTCGAGCGCCCGCTCTAGCGCCCGCTCGACCCGCTCCGCCGCACGCAGGAGGAGCATCGGAATTCCCGACCGCTCGGCGGGGCACAAGTCGTTCATGGGTGAACTATACTCCGATTGAATCAACCTGACAAGGGAGCCGAATGCGACATCGGCAGCGGCTACAGGGAGAGCAAACCTGGTGCCGATACCCCACTACCGCGGGCGCGGTAGTGGGGCTTTGGTGTGTTGCCGGAACCGCCCCCGGCCCACCGCGCCCGGGGATCGTGGGACCTAGGGATTATCTGGCTAGCAGCGATGCCCCAGGCAGCCGAAGGTGGCATAGACATTGAACTCCTGCTCTTGGTTCGGCCCCTCGTAGCAATTGGTCGCTGGGTGAGTAGTATAAAGACAGGGGGTTGAGCAGTAGCCGCTGCAGTAGGCCACCGCGAAGTCGTATGCCTCGCTATAAGCTTGGGCCTGCGCAGCTGTGCAGGTGGTTGCCAGGCCGTACTCGACGGGAGTATTGGGCGCATTCAGACATGCAACCGCATGGGCCGCCTGAGGGGTCAGTGTTTCGAAGGCGAGGAGAAGGACTGCGACGAGCAACAACAACTCCAGGCTTCTGCGCATGCGATCCTCGATTCCGGGAAACGTAGTGAAGCTATTTTCACCACTTTTCCGTATCGATATCATGACTTTAGACACCATAGGGCAACCCGGACGGCCAACTCCTAGACGTTGCGTTACGTAGCGAAGGTCGGAGCGCCTGGTTTCCCCAGACCCACCCCAGAGCCTCGAGCATGGCCCCCCCCGCTGGCGCCGCGAGGCATCGCCTGCCTAGGCATGACGACCCGGCAACCCGCCAAAGCCCCGCGACCGCGGGCGCCGCGCGGCGTTTGACAGCCCAACGGCGATATGCGACGATCCCTCATCGCGGGGTGGAGCAGCCTGGTAGCTCGTTGGGCTCATAACCCAAAGGTCGCAGGTTCAAATCCTGCCCCCGCAACCATACGCAACTTCTGCCGAACGGCTTTCAGAGGTAGGGCGGCGAGAGCTTCCCTGCCTTTTTTGTTGTCAGATGGCCCTGGATGACTGACGCCAAAAAGGAGCGGGAACCGGCCGAAGGTACGCTGTCGGAAAGGGTCCGCCGGACCGTGTTGGGGGCGCCGCGCGACGTCACCGACACGTCGCAGCTGCACAGGATGTCGCTGATCGCGTTCCTGGCCTGGGTGGGGCTGGGAGCGGATGGCCTGTCGTCGTCCGCCTACGGCCCGGAGGAGGCGTTTCGCACCCTCGGCGAGCACACCTACCTGGCGATCGGCCTGGCCATCGCCACCGCGCTGACCGTCCTCATCATCTCCGCCTCCTACAGCAGCATCATCGAGCAGTTCCCGACCGGCGGCGGCGGCTACGTGGTCGCTTCCCACCTGCTCGGACCGCGCATCGGCGTCATCTCCGGCTGCGCCCTGGTGGTCGATTACGTGCTCACCATCACGGTGTCGATCGCCTCGGGCGGCGACGCCGTCTTCAGCTTCCTGCCGCACCACGTGCACCATTACAAGCTGGGCTCGGAGTTCGTGGTCATCGGCCTGCTGATCGCGCTCAACCTGCGCGGCGTCAAGGAATCGATCAAGGCCCTGCTGCCCATCTTCCTGGTGTTCCTGGTCACCCACGCCCTGCTCATCTCGTGGTCGGTGCTCGGCCATCTGCCCGAGGTGCCGATCGTCGCCCACCAGGTGTCGCGCGGCTTCTCCTCCGGCCTCACCACTCTGGGCCTCGGCGGCATGGCGCTGCTGCTGATGCGCGCCTACGCCCTGGGCGGCGGCACCTACACCGGCATCGAGGCGGTGTCCAACGGCCTGCAGATCATGCGCGAGCCGCGGGTCGAGACCGGCAAGCGGACGATGGTCTACATGGCGCTGTCGCTGGCGCTGACCGCCGGCGGCATCCTCGTCGGCTACCTGCTGCTCAACGCCCATCACGTCGAGGGCAAGACGATGAACGCCATCCTGGCCGAGAACGTCTTCGGCAGCTGGCACATCGACGGCATGCCGCTCGGCTACTGGCTGGTGCTGGTCACCCTCATCTCGGAGGGACTGCTGCTGGTGGTCGCGGCGCAGGCGGGGTTCATCGACGGGCCGCGGGTGATGGCCACCATGGCCACCGACTCGTTCTTCCCCCACCGCTTCGCCGCCCTCTCCGAGCAGCTGACGATGCAGAACGGCGTGCTGCTGATGGGGGCGGCGGCGCTGGGCATGCTGGCCTACACCCGGGGCAACATCCAGCTGCTGGTGTTCATGTACTCGATCAACGTCTTCCTCACCTTCACCCTATCGCAGCTCAGCATGTGCCGCTTCTGGTGGGCGAAGCGCGGCGAGCCGCGGCGCCGGCGGCATCTGTTCATCCACGGCATCGCGCTGGTGATGTGCGCCAGCATCCTGGTGGTGACGCTGATCGAGCGCTTTACCCACGGCGGCTGGGTGACGGTCCTGATCACCTCCACCTTCGTCATTCTCTGCTACCTGATCCAGGGGCACTACGCCCGCGCCAAGGCCGGCCTGCGGCAGCTCGACGACGTGCTCGGCTCGCTGCCGACGAGCGGCGAGCCCAACCGCGCGCCGCTCGATCCCAAGGCGCCCACGGCGGTGCTGCTGGTCAGCTCGTTCAACGGCTTCGGCGTGCACACCATGCTGTCGATCCTGCGTTTCTTCCCCGGGCTCTACAAGCAGTTCGTGTTCGTCTCGATCGCGGTGGTGGATTCCGGCACCTTCAAGGGCAAGGAGGAGCTCGAGGCGCTCGCCCGCCACCAGGAGGAGGACCTCGCCAAGTACGTGGACCTGGCGCGCCGCCTGGGTTTCCCGGCCGACTTCGTCACTCAGATGGGGATCGAGGTGGTGACCGAGGCGGCGCAGGTCTGCCGCCGCCTGGCCCAGATCTACCCCAAGGCGACCATCTTCACCGGCAAGCTGGTGTTCCGCCAGGAGCGCTTCTTCTACCGCCTGCTCCACAACGAGACGTCCTGGTTCATCCAGCGCCGCCTGCAATGGATGGGAGTGCCGATGGTGGTGCTGCCGATCCGCTCGCAGGTCTGAGCGCGGAGTGCCGGCCGCGGCGCCGCGGGCCGGGCGCTGGACCCTCGCGGGTCCGGGGGTCAGCCGCGCAGCGGCGCGGGCGCCGGCGACGCTTCCGCCGGTGGCCCGGACAGCTCGGCCGCGGCGCGGGCGTCCGGCAGGTCGGCGGCGGCCGTCACCTGGGCGAGCTCGACCGGCGCCGGCGCCGCGGCGCCGGGCCGGGCGCGGGGCTCGCGCTGAATGCGCCAGGTGAGGAAGCCGCCGCTGAGCATGAAGGCGGAGGCGGCCCAGAACGGTAGCGCGACGCTGGCGCCGAAGAGCCAGGTGGACCAGATCGGGCCCAGGAAGCGGGTGATGCCGCCGAACAGCTGTTGCACGCCCATGATCTGCCCCATCTCACCGCGCGGGCTGCGGCGCGACACCAGCGCGGTGGTGGAGGGGAAGAGCAGGGCGGTGCCGACCGGCACCAGGGTGACGATGACCGCGAGGCAGGCGATACGCAGCGGTTGCGACGTCTGCAACCAGGCCGGCAGCGGGATCGCCGCCATGCCGAGCGCCAGCGACAGGGCGCCGGCGCGCATCGCGCCGACCTCGCCCAGCCGGCGCACCGCCGGCCCCAAGAGCACGGCGCGCATCACCACCGAGATGACGCCGACGTAGGTGTAGAACCAGCCGATGGTCTTCTCGGTGACGCCGTAGACGTGGCCCAGGTACAGGCTGAGCACGGCGTTCATCGCCATGAAGGCCATCATGCCGATGGCGTAGACCCAGATCAGCGAGCCGATCGGCGACAGCGGCTGGCGCACCACCTCCCAGAGGCGGTGCCAGAGCGAGCGCAGCGGGCGCGCCGCGGCGGCATGGCCGGCGTCGTGCCGCCTCGACTCCGGCAGCCAGCGGCCGGCGAACGCCACGTTGAGCAGGCACAGGCCGGCGGCGAAGTAGCCCGGTCCCGAGCGCCCGAAGTAGCTGGCGAGCGAGCCGATCGTCGGTCCGATCACCACGCCGAAGCTGGTGGCGGCGGTCACCCAGCCGAGCGCCTTCGCCCGCTCCTCGGGCGCGACGGAGTCGCCGACGTAGGCCTGCACCACGCCGACCGTGCCGCTGCCCGCTCCCTGCACCAGGCGCGACAGGAACAGCAGCAGCAGCGTGTGGGCGAGCCCGAACAGGGTGTAGGCGGCGGCTGACAACAGCAGGCCGGCGAGGATCATCGGCCGGCGGCCGTAGCGGTCGGAGAGCCGCCCCCAGAGCGGCGAGAAGACGATCTGGGCGATGAAGAAGGTCGAGATCAGCGGACCGACGATGGAGGGCTTGGCGCCCATCCTGAGCACGTAGAACGGCAGCAGCGGCAGCACGATCATGGCGCCGATCATGTCGATGAAGACCGTCGCCATCAGCACCCACAGCCGGCGCATCGAAGCGCCGGAGCTGATCGGGGTGGCGGGATCGCCGGTATCGGCGGCGGCAGGAGTTGGCACGGACGGGCTCGGCAAGCGGCTCATGCAAGGTCCTCAGGTGCTACGGCCCTCGGCGGGGCTCCAGAGCAGGAAAGCCGCGGCGCTGCCGGCCATCAGCAACACGCCGTAGACGGCGCCCATTCCGAGATCCTGGAGCTGCACGTTGGCCAGGATCTCGATCGAAATGGGCCTGGTGTCATACGTATAGAGGACCACGGAAGTTACGAAGTCCCCGAGGGCGGTGATGAAGGCGAGGCCGGCGGCGGCGGCGAGCGCCGGGCGCAGCTGCGGCAGCACGACGCGGCGCAGCGTCCGCAGGCGGCCGGCGCCGAGCGCCGCCGCGGCCTCGGCGAGCGCCGGGTCCATGCCGCGCAGGCTGTCCAGGGCGGCGCGCCCGGTCAGCGGCAGGCTGCGCACCAGGTAGGCGAGCGGCAGCAGCACCGGCGTGCCGATGAGCACGAAGCGGCCCAGCCAGGGTGCGTCGACGCTGAAGGTGGTGGCCAGCGCGATGGCGAAGACGGTGCCGGGGATGGCCCAGGGCAAACCGACCAGCGCCTCCAGCACGCCGCCCAAGCGCCGCCACCCGGAGCGGCGCCGATCTCCCGGAGCGCCGGCGGTGCTGGCGGTGCTGGCGGTGCTCGCAACGGCGGTGCCGGCCAGCGCCGCGGCCAGCCCCAGCGCCACCGCCGCGGTGGTCGCCGCCGCCGCCATCCACAGCGAGTTGACGATCGGCCGCAGGTGGACGCGGTCGCCGAGCTGCGCGTAGTTGCCGAGGTTGAGCACCGGCGGGAAGGGTTCGGCGTTCCACGTCCAGGCCGGCACCAGCGAGATCAGCGCCATCACCAGGTGCGGCAGCAGCAGCACCAGCGCCAGCGAGTAGCCGCCGGCGGCGGCGGCGGCGCGGGTCCACGGCGAGGCGACCCGCCGGCGCGCCGGCGCCACGCCGCGCAGACCGCTGGCCGGGGTGACGCCGGCGCCGGTCCGCTGGGAAGCCCAGAGTCCGGCCAGCGCCACCAGCGCCAGCATCACCGTCTCCACCCGCGACATCGAGCGGTCGCCGTTGAGCTTCGAAGCCAGGATCTGGGTGGGCAGCACGCGGAAGCCGCCGCCGAACAGGTAGGGCGCCGAAAAGGAGGCGAGGGCGGTCATGAAGGTGAGCAGCGCCGCGGTGACCAGGGTCGGGCGCAGCAGCGGCAGGGTGACCCGCCACCAGCGGCGCGGGCCGCTTGCGCCGAGCGATGCCGCGGCTTCGAGCAGGGCCGCGTCCTGGCGCGCCAGGCCGGCGCGGGTGAAGAGGTAGAAGTAGACGTAGAACGAATAGGTGTGGACCAGCAGGATGGCTCCCGGCCCGGCCAGCTGCCAGGGAGCGTGGTCGAGCCCGAGCAGCGCCTGCACGCCGCGCGAGACGAAGCCGCTCTCGCCGTAGAGGAACAGGAAGGCGATGACCCCGACCAGCGGCGGCAGCGCCACCGGCAGCGCCGCCACCGCGCCCAGGAAACGGCGGCCGGGAAAGTCGGCGCGCTCGAAGATGAAGCCGAGCGGGATCCCCACCACCGCCGCCAGGACGACCGAGGCGAGCGAGATCCACAGGCTCCGCCAGAGCGCCAGCCACTCGTCGGGGCGCTGACAGAACTGCTGGAACCAGCGGATGGTCCAGCCGGAGGGGCCGCGGAAAGACTCCACCAGGGTGAGCAGCAACGGGTAGCCGACCAGCCAGGCCAGGAGGACCGCCAGCGCCAGAGCGGTGACCGCCGGGAGCGGCGGCAGCCGGCGCGGCTGCGTCGGGGTCTCCGCGTGCGGCGGGCGCCGGAAATCCGTCAAGGCCGCTCCCCTGGCCGCCGGCGGAAGATCCGGCCGGCGGCCGCGGACGTGCCGGCGGTGCGCATTCCCGCTGCCGGTGTGCCGGCAACGGACGATCCGGAGGCGGGATCGTCGGCCGCTGCGCCGCCGCCCTGCCTGCCAGCCGCGACCCTGGCTGCCACCGGCGCCACCGCCACCTCATCGCCGGCCGCCGCGTCGGCGGCACCGGCCGCCACCTCGACCTCGAGGCCGCCGGCCACCAGTTCGATCTGGTAGTAGGTTGCCGCGCCGGCGTAGCGCCGCTCGACCACCCGGCCGGCCAGAGCGCCGGGGGTGCCGGCGGCAACCAGCCGCAGTGCCTCGGGACGGACCACCAGCTCGACCGCCTCGCCGGCAACGAGCCGCTCGGTGGCAACCCCGGGCCAGGCGGCACCGGAGCCGGCGGCATCGGCGGGACCGCCCGCCGCCAGGCCGTCGAGCCGCACCCGGCCGGCGTCGCCGTCGCCCTCGAAGGTGCCGGGCAGCACGCTGGCACGGCCCACGAAGGTGGCCACGAAACGGGTGGCGGGCCGGTCGTAGAGATCCTCCGGCGTGCCCACCTGGTGCAGCACGCCGCCTTCGAGCACCGCCACCCGGTCGCCGAGGTGAAAGGCCTCCTCCTGCTCGTGGGTGACCAGCAGGGTGGTGATCCCCACCCGCAGGATCGCCCGCCGCAGCTCGCGGCGGGTGCGCTCGCGCAGCGCCGGATCGAGGTTCGAGAGCGGCTCGTCGAGCAACAGCACCCGCGGCTCCGGCGCCAGGGCGCGGGCGAGCGCCACCCGCTGCTGCTGGCCGCCCGAGATCTCGCCCACCCGGCGGCGCTCGAACCCCGGCAGGTCCACCAGCGCCAGGGCCGCCGCCACCCGCGACCGCACCTGGGCCTTCTCCAGGCGCCGCCCCTCGAGGCCGAAGGCGACGTTCTCGCCCACCGTCAGGTGCGGGAACAGCGCGTAGTGCTGGAAGACCATGCCGAAGTTGCGGCGCGCCGGCGGCAGCCCGCAGACGTCCTGGCCCTCCACCAGGATCCTGCCGCCGTCGGTGTCGGCGGTCTCGAAGCCGGCGATCAACCGCAGCGCCGTGGTCTTGCCGCTGCCGCTCGGGCCGAGCAGCGCCACCACCTCGCCGCGCTCGACGGCCAGGGTCAGGCCGTCGAGCACCCGCCGCGCCCCGGCAGCGGCGGCGCCGAAGGTCTTGCCGAGGCGGTCGAGCTGCAGGAAGGGCGGCATGGCCTCGATCTCAGAGTCCCGCCGCCTGGCTCCGGAGGGCGCCGGCGGCGCCGGTGAGCCCCGCCGCCTTGCCGCAGGGTGCGCCGGCGACGCCGGCCGCCGCGGTGAGGCCATGGCCGCGCACCGCGCGGTCCCAGGTGATCATCCATTCCCGCAGGTGGCTTTCGACCAGCCCCCGGTCCACCTCGGCAGGGACCATCGAGCGCAGCACCTGCTGCGCCCAGGGAGGCAGCCGCGAGGCGGGCAGGTCGGTGCGCGCCGGCAGCCGGAAGGCCTCGCGCGCCGCCAGCTCCTGACCCTCGACGCTGCCAACGAAATCGATGAACAGCTTGGCCGCCACCGGGTGGGGAGCGCCCCTGACCAGGCCGATCGAATCGTCGATCACCGGCGTGCCGCTGGCCGGGAAGCGGAAGTCGAGCGGCGCGCCCCGCCGCTTCTGCCAGAGCATGTCGGTCAGCTCCCAGACGGTGATCAACCCCTCTCGCCGATCGAGCATCTGGATCAGCAGCGCCGGGTTCTGCAGGTACTGCTTGGTCTGGGCGTCGAGCCGCCGCAGCCAGGCGAAGCCGCGGTCGGGGCTGCCGGTGGCGGCCACCGATCGCGCCAGGATCATGCCGAAGAGCGTGCGCATGGTGCCCGAGGCCAGCGGATCGCGGATCAGGATCTTGCCCTGCCAGCGTGGGTCGAGCAGGTCGTCCCAGTCGCGCGGCGCCGCGGCGGCCGGCACCGCCGCCGAGTTGAACACCAGCACCGGCGCGGTGCGGTAGGCGCCGAAGAACAGGTTGCGGTCGTCGCGGCTGGCCGGCGGCACGGCTCCGGCCCAGGGCGGCCGATAGGGCGCCAGCAAGCCGTCCGCGGCGCCGCGCACGAAGATCGTCCGCGGCCCGCCATACCAGACGTCGCACTGGGGGTTGGCGGCCTCCGAGCCCACCCGGTCGTAGACGTCCTGCGAGCCCATGTCGAGCCAGCGCACGTCGATCCGCGGATGGCGGGCCTCGAAGCTCTTTTCCATCAGCGACAGCAGGTCGCGGCCGTGCGGCGAGTACACGGTCAGCGGTATGCGGCCGTCGGAGCAGCCGCCGGCGGCGCCAAACACGCACGCGACGGTGACGAAACGGGCAAGCAGCGCCGGCGCCCGCCGGGACCGGCGCGGCGGCTGGCTGCGCCCGGCCATCAGCGCAGCGCCAGGAGGTTGGCGAACAGCCGGTAGCCGCCCGGCACTCCCGCCGGCAGCTGCCGGAACAGGGCGAGGCCCGTATAGACGTACTTGCCCTTGCCGACGCTCGCCACCAGCAGCGAGCCGCGCTGCTCCGGGCCGCCGGGATCGGCCATGGCGAGCAGCGGCTGGTAGGCGGGGTCCCAGCTGTGCGCAAAGTAGAGCCCGCGCTCCTGCACCCAGCCCAGCCAGTCGGCCGGGCCGATCTTGTTGGGGGTGTTGAACACCGGGCTTGCCGGATCCAGCAGCTTGACCGGCGCGGTCTCGTCGGTGACCCGGTCGTGGGGACGCGCGATCTCGAGCTTGTAGGGCGCGAAACCGCCGTCGACGAACGGGTACTGCTGGTACTGCACGATCATCAGTCCACCGGCGCGCACGTAGTCGAGCAGCCGCGGATTGGCGCGCGCCAGCGCCGGATCGCTTTCGTAGGCGCGGCTGCCGATGACGATGGCGTCGTAGCGCGCGAGATCGCCGCCGGCCAGCTCGCCGGGCCCGAGCAGCTCGACCGGCACCCCCACCTGGCGCAGCTGCTCGGGTACCTGATCGGAAGCGCCGCGCACGTAGCCGACCTTGCGCAGCGGCGGCAGCTTGAGGTCGAAGGCGCTGACTTCGACGACGGCGCGGTGCGGGTAGGGCGTCGGCCGGATGTGCTCGAAATCGATCAGCGGCACCGCCAGGTCGAAGCGCGAGCCGTCGTCGAGCACGGCCGCCAGCCGCAGCGGATAGCGCCCGCCGGCCAGCGCCGGCGGCGGGCGCAGGGTGAGCGCCACCGCCACCGACAGGCCCTCGTCGACCTCTTCCGCGGAGGCGGCGGGCAGGTCGAACGGCCGCGGCGCGATCGCCGGCCAGGACGTCCCCTCCGGAGTCGCGTCGCAGGTCACCTCCAGCTGGCCGTGGACCGCCGCGCGCCGGTGGGAGGTCAGCACGATGCGCAGGTTCTTCGATTCGTGGCGAGCGAGCGGCCAGGCCTGCAGCGGCTCGGCCACCGCCACCTCCACCGCCGGCACGATGCGCAGCGGCCGCCGCACCTCTCCCAGCACCTCGTCGCGGTGGCGATGCACCACCTCGCGATCGAGGACCAGCGGCACGCCGTCGAGAGTGAAAGTGAAGCGCGCGGCAAGCGGCGGCGGCCCGAACGGCTCGCCGCGCTCGGCCGGGGCGGCCTCGCTCCAGTCGTAGAGGCTCCCGAGGAGCGGCCGGCGCAGGAAGTACGGGGTCGTCGGCGGCGCCGCCGCCGGCACCTCCGGCTTGAGGTCCCAGCGCGCCAGCTGCCCGGCCGCCACCGCCCGGCTCTCGCCGCGCAGGGCCGCCTCGTTCCAGGCGGGACCGCCTGCCGCCGGCACCAGCGCCACCGTGGCGGCGGCGAGGGGCGCGGCGCCGCCGCCGTTCCAGAGCTCGGCGCGCACGCTGAAAATCTCGCCGGCGGTCAGCGCCTCCTGGTCGGTGGTGGCGTCGAGCGCGATCCCCGCCGCCGCCGCCGCCGCGGTCTGCGCCACCTCGAGCTTTTCGGCGATCAGCTCGGCGGCCGCCTGCTCGCCGGCCGGCGCGCCGCCGCCGGGCGCCGCCGCCGGCTGCAAGACGGCCAGCGCGGCGCGCAGGCGGCGCACGATGTCGAGCAGCGGCGCCAGCGCCTGCTGCGGGCGCGCCGGGTTGAGCTGGGCGCGGGTGCGCTCCGCCAGCGTCTCCACCTCGTCGAGCGCGGCGGCCGTCTGCTGCCGCCTGGCGGCGTCGGCGATCGGCGCGGCGATGGCATGGAGGCGGGTGTCGATGCCGGCAAAGACGTCCCTGCCGGCGGCGGCGCCCGCCCCGGCTGCGGTGCCCGTCGTCCCACCAGCCGCGCCGGTCCCGGCCGCCGCCCCACCGCCACCGGCGCCGGCGCCGGCGACCCAGACGACATGGCTCTCCTGCGGCCCGAGCGGCTGCAGACGGCCCATGTCCTGCGAGCGATGCATGCTGCGGCTGGCGGCGGCCAGCTGGTAGGCCGACTTGCCGGTCCACGGATCGATGGCGCTGGTGGACATGGTCACCGCGGCGCCGCCCTCGCCGCCGAAGTAGGTGCAGCAATAGAGCGCCTGCGGCGCCCACGGGGCGAGGCCTTCGGCGGCGAGCCGCGGCAGCGCCGCCGGGTCGCCGGCCAGCGGGAAGGCGGCATAGGCGATGACGCCCGCCTCCTGGTGCTGGCCGTGGTTGCGATGCGGCGTCCCCGGGAAGACCGAGACGATCACCTGCGGCTTGAAGCGGCGGATCACCCGCACCGCGTCCTCGAGGATCGCGTCCTTCGGCCACTGCCCGAGGGTCTCGTCGAGCGACAGCGTGTAGCCGAAGTCGTAGGCGCGGGTGAAGTACTGGCGGCTGCCGTCGATGCCGCGCGCCGCCAGCAGCTCGCGGCTGCGGATCAGGCCCAGGCCGGGGCCCAGCTCCGGCCCGATCAGGTCCTGACCGCCTTCGCCGCGACTCAGCGACAGGTAGGCGGCTTCGCCGCCCATGCCGCGGGAGACCAGGGTGAGCAGCGCCGTGTCCTCGTCGTCCGGGTGCGCCGCGATCACCAGCAGGCGCTTGTGGGTGACCAGCTTGGCGAGGGCGCGGTCGAGCGCCGCCAGGCCGCCGGTCGTCGCCGGCTCGAGCGGCGCGGCGCCCAGGTTGACGGCGGTGGCCGTCGCCGGGCCGGCAGGTGCCACCAGCAGCAGCGCCGCCGCCCCCAGCGCCGCGAGCACCAGCACGACGGTAATTGCCGGCAAAGCCGGGAGCCCCGGGATCGCTGACCTCTGTCTCATCTCGCCCTCATCTCTCGGTGCCTCCGGCCGTCGCGTACTGTAACCCATCAACCCATCGCAGGCGGGGTCCCGGCCGAGGTATCCTGGAGCGGCCATGGCCACGATCACCACCACCGACCCCGCGGCCGTCCTCCTCGGGCCGCGGCCCCAGCTCGACCCCAAGACGCTCAACTCGTTTCGCCGCCTCGGGTTCCTGCAAGCCGACCTCGATCCGCTGGGGCGGCTGCACGGCGAGCCGCAGCCGGCGCTGGCGGAAGAGGCCGACCCGGAGACCGCGGACTGGGCGCGCCGCCGCTATTGCGCCACGATCGGCGCCGAGTTCATGCACATCCCGCATGCCGACCGCCGGCGTTGGATCGCCGAGCGGCTGGAGGCCGACCCCGCGCCGCCCGACCGCGACCACGTGCTCGCCCAGATCATGCGCGCCGAGACCTTCGAGCAGCTGGTGCAGACCCGCTACCAGGGCAGCAAGCGTTTCTCGATCGAAGGCGTCGCGGCGCTCATCCCGGCGCTCGACGCGATGCTCGAGCGCGCCGCCGAGCGATCGGCGCGGCAGGTGGTGCTGGCGATGAGCCACCGCGGCCGGCTCAGCGTCATGGTCAACACCGTCGGCCGGCCGGCGGCGCAGATCTTCGCCGGCTTCGAGGACGTCGATCCGCGCAGCGTGCTGGGCGGCGGCGACGTCAAATACCACATGGGCGCCACCGGCACCTGGCGCGCCAGGAGCGGCCGGGAGATCGACCTGCACCTGGTGTCGAACCCCAGCCATCTCGAGGCGGTGGACCCGGTCGCCCTCGGCCGGGTGCGGGCGAAGCAGACCCGCCTGGGCGACCACGACTGGACGCAGGTGATGCCGATCGTGCTGCATGGCGACGCCGCCTTTGCCGGCCAGGGCATCCTGGCCGAGACCCTCAACCTGGCCGACCTCGACGGCTACCGGGTGGGCGGCACGGTGCACGTCATCGTCAACAACCTCATCGGCTTCACCACCGAGCCGAAGAGCCTGCAATCGTCGCGCTTCGCTTCGGACGTCGCCAAGCGCCTGCCGATCCCCATCTTCCACGTCAACGGCGAGGATCCCGACGCGGTGGTGCGGGTGGCGGCGCTGGCGGTCGAGTACCGCTACGCCTTCCATTCCGACGTCGTCGTCGACCTCATCGGCTACCGCCGGTACGGGCACAGCGAGGTCGACGACCCGACCATCACCCAGCCGCTGCTGTACAAGCAGATCGAGTCCCATCCGCCGCTCTGGCAGATCTACGCCCGGCGCATCGGCATCGCCGAAGAAGAGGGGACGAAGCGAGCCGCGGCGGTGCGTGCCGAGCTCGACGCCGCCCAGGAAGCGGCGAAGAGCCTCGACAAGAAGCCCTCGCTGCGCACCCTGCCCGCCTACTGGGACCGCTACCGGGGAGGCTGGTACAAACCCGAGTACGAGGTGCGGACCGGGCTCGACAGCGGCCAGATCGCGGAGCTGACGCGACCGCTCACCAGCTGGCCCGAGAGCTTCCACATCCACAAGAAGATCGAGGCCCTGCTCAAGCAGCGCGCCGAGATGGGCGCGGGCAAGCGGCCCATCGACTACGGGATGGCGGAGGCGCTGGCCTTTGCATCGCTGCTGCGGCAGGGGACGCCGGTGCGGCTGAGCGGCCAGGACAGCCGCCGCGGCACCTTCGCGCACCGTCACTCGGTGCTGATCGACGTCGAGAACGGCGGCGAGCACACACCGCTCGCTCACGTCACTCCGGACCAGGCTCGCTTCGAGGTCTACGACTCGATGCTCTCGGAGGCCGCGGTGCTCGGCTTCGAGTACGGCTACAGCCGCGACTACCCCGAGGCGCTGGTGCTCTGGGAGGCCCAGTTCGGCGACTTCGCCAACGGCGCGCAGATCATCATCGACCAGTTCATCGCCGCCTCCGAGCATAAATGGAACCTGCTCTCGGGGGTGGTGATGCTGCTGCCGCACGGCTACGAGGGGCAGGGGCCCGAGCACTCGAGCGCCCGCCTGGAGCGCTACCTGCAGCTGGCCGCCGACGACAACATCCAGATCTGCCAGCCGACGACGGCGGCGCAGTACTTCCACCTGCTGCGCCGGCAGGCGCTGTCGGTCTGGCGCAAGCCGCTGGTGGTGCTCACGCCCAAGAGCATGCTGCGCCACCGCGACTCCTCGTCGTCGCTGGCGGACCTCGCCGGCGACCACTTCCTGAAGGTGGTGCCCGACCGCGAGGTCGAGGACGCGCACCGGGTGCTGCTCTGCACCGGCAAGATCGCCCACGAGCTGCGCCACGAGCGGGCGCGCCGCCAGGGCGGCGCCGCCGGCCACGCCGCCACGACGACCCCGACGGCGATCCTGGCCCTCGACCAGCTGTTCCCGCTGCCGAAGGCCGAGATCGCCGCCGAGCTGGCGCGCCATCCGCACTGCAACGACCTGGTCTGGGTGCAGGACGAGCCCGCCAACATGGGAGCGCTGTTCTACGTCCACCCGCGGCTCGAACGGCTGACCGGCAGGCGCGTGCGCTCGGTCCGCCGCCATGCCAGCGGCAGCCCCGCCACCGGCTCCGGCAAGGCCCACCTGATGGAGCAGCAGACCCTGCTGGCGCTGGCGTTCACCTCGGGCGCCGGCATGGATTGAGGCCGGGGGAAGACCCCGGGGGAACACTCCCCCGCCCGTTGCCTCGCGGCAGCGGCATGGCATTCGGCGAGCGCCGCGGCGCCTCGCTCACGGACAGGTCTTGATCACCACCTCGACGCGCCGGTTCTTCTGGCGCCCGGCAGGGTCGTCGGAGCCGTCGGGATGGGTGTTGGGCGCGACCGGCCGGGTCTTGCCGTAACCCTTGATCGGAGTGGTCGCCGGCACGTAGCGATGGGCGGCCAGCCAGGCGCGCACCGCCGCCGCGCGCTGCTCGCTGAGGCGCTGGTTGTGGGCGTCGGAGCCGATCGAGTCGGTGTGGCCCTCGATGACGATCGGATGCGGGCCGCGCTGGGCGATCTGCGGGCCGAGGACCGCGAGCGTCTGCTCGGCGTCGGCGCCGAGCGTCGCCTGATCGAACGCGAACAGCGCGTCGGCCACCGTGGTGAGGCGCTGCTCGCAGCTCGACGCCTGCGCGTGGATCGCCTGGATTCCCTTGGGCACCTGGATCTCGCCGGGCTGCTGCCACGATCCCTTGGGTTGCTGGATCTCGCCAGGCTTCTGCCAGCTGCCGGTGGGCTGCTGGACCTGGCCGTTCTGGGCGGCCCGGGCACCGCGGCCCGCCGGCACCAGTGCGCACGTCAGCGCGATCCACAGAGCTGCCGCCCGCGCGCACCCGGTCGCAATTCGCATCATGGCCGTCCTCCCATTTGGTTAGACGATGCTACAGGTAAGCCGCAACCGCGTCCATCCACGAAACTCCTGCGCGGCTCGTTCCGTAGGAGGGGGCAGGAGGTGCACAAGACCATGTTCGCCATTGCCTTCCTGCTGGTCGTGGCCTGCGCCGGACTCGGCGTGCTGCTCCTGAGCGTGGGCCTGGTGCTGGGCGTCCTCAAGCTGGTGTTCCGACTCGCCTTCCTGCCGATTCTGCTGGTGGGCGGCCTCGTCAAGCTGGTCGTGGTCGGGCTGGCTGGGTTGGTGGCGGTGGCGGCGCTGGCGGTGGCGGCGCCGGTGATCCTGGCGGTGGTGGCGGTGCTGGCGATCCCGGCGCTGGCGATCGGCGTCTGCTGCGCGCTGGCGTGGGGCGGCGTCCGCCTGGTGGCGGCGGTCTAAGGCGCCGGGTGACTGGCCAGCGCCGCGCGGGCGGCCAGCGCCTGGTCCCGCGCCGCAGCGGCGCTGGTGTCGAGCGCCGTCAGATGGCCCATCTTCCGGCCGGGCCGGGGTTGCGACTTGCCATAGAGGTGCAGCTTCACCGCCGGGAAACCGCAGGCCGCCGCCCAGTCCGGCTCGCCGTCCTGCCAGAGATCGCCGAGCAGGTTGGCCATCGCCGCCGGCCGCAGCAGCTCGGTGGCGCCGAGGGGCAGGCCGCAGACCGCCCGCAGCTGCTGCTCGAACTGGCTGGTCACGCAGGCGTCGAAGGTGAGGTGGCCGGAGTTGTGCGGCCGCGGCGCCAGCTCGTTGATCAGCAGCTTGCCGCCGGCGGTCACGAAGAGCTCGACGCAGAGCACTCCGACCACCTCGAGCGCCTCGAGGACGCCGCGGGCGAGATCGATCGCCTCCCGCTCGATGGCGGGAGCCGCGACGGCCAGGGGCGCCGGCGCCACCGAAACGTCCAGGATATGGCGGCGATGCTGGTTCTCGATCAGGCCGTAGTGCGCGAAGGCGCCGTCCAGTCCGCGCGCCGCCACCACCGACACCTCGGCCGCGAAATCGACGAACGCCTCGAGCACCGCCTCGTCGGTGGCCAGAGCCGCCCAGGCCGCCGCTGCCTCGCCGGCCGCGGCGATACGCACCTGGCCCTTGCCGTCGTAGCCCCAGCCGGCGGTCTTCAACACCGCCGGGGTGCCCAGCGCCGCCAGCCCGGCGTGCAGCTCGGCTGCCGATCGCACCGGCAGGAAGGGCGTCACCGGGAAGCCGGCCGCGGCCAGGAAGCCCTTCTCCCGCAGGCGGTTCTGAGTGACGTGCAGGACCGCGCCGGCGGGCCTCACCGGCGCCTGCCGGGCGGCGGCCTCGGCGGTGGCGGCCGGCACGTTCTCGAACTCGAAGGTGACCACCTGCACGCCGCCGGCGAACCGCCGCACCGCGTCGAGGTCGTCGTAGGACGCTCGCACCTGGCGGTCCGACACCTGCCCGGCGGGCGAGTCGTCCTCGGGCGAGAAGGTGTGCACGCGATAGCCCATGCGACGGGCGGCGATGGCGAACATGCGGCCGAGCTGGCCGCCGCCCAGCACCCCGAGAGCGGCGCCGGGCAGAACGGGAGAGGTCAAGGCACGGTCTCGCCGCGCACCCGCCGGGTCTGCTCCTCGGTCCAGTCGCGCAGCTGCCGGCGCAGCTCGGGGCGGCTCGCGGCCAGGATGCGCACCGCCAGGAGCGCCGCGTTGGCGGCGCCGGCGGCGCCGATCGCCAGCGTCCCGACCGGCACTCCCGAGGGCATCTGCACGATCGACAGCAGCGAGTCGAGACCGTGCAGGGCGCGGCTCTCGACCGGCACCGCCAGCACCGGCAGCAGGGTCTGCGCGGCGACCATGCCCGGCAGGTGGGCGGCGCCGCCGGCGCCGGCGATGATCACCTCGATGCCGCGCGCCTCGGCACCGGTGGCGAGCTCACGCATCCATTCCGGGGTGCGATGGGCCGACACCACCAGGCACTCGTGCGGCACGCCGAAGCGGGCCAGCATCTCGTCGGCGTGGCGCAGGGTTTCCCAATCGGACTTGCTGCCCATGATGACGCTCACCACGGGAAGATCGCTCGCGTGCATGCCGGCCGGGTTTCGCCCGCCCCTGGGGGAGGAGGGACCGCACGACACTAGCACATGGGGCGGGAGCCGCCGCCCTCGCTCACTGCAAGATGATGGTGCTCGGCTGCGGGCCGAACTCCAAGGTCAGGATGGCCAGGAAGAGCTCGTGCGCGCCGGTCGAGCAGGCGACGCCGTCGCCGATTGCGCCGATCTTGAAAGTGTTCTCGCGCGTGCCGCTGCCGAACCAGGAGACCTGCAGGCTGGTGCGCTCGAACGGCGAGACGCTGGTGCTGCAATCGGTCAGCTGCCCAATCTGGGCCGCCAGCATGGCGGCCTGTAGCTGGCTGAAGGAGTCGGGCGAAACGGTCCCCACCTGCAGGGTGGCGCCGAAAGGGAAAGGCGGCAGGGTGGGAGAGCCGCCGGACACCGGCAGGGTCTGGGTCGACCAGAAGACCAGCCGCCGGTCCTTGCACAGCACCAGTGCGCTGCGCGTTTCGCTGGGCGGGCGGCCGATGCCGGCGGCGCTGAAGTTGAGGACCTCGAGCAGGGGCGCGGCGCCGGGCTCGCAGGTGATGGTCTGGGAAAGCGCCCGGCCGGGAACCAGCAAGTTGGCGGCGAGGGCGAGGACGGCGAAAACCACGGTCTTCATGAAGCACCTCCGCCGGCATTCTAGCCCCGGCGGCCGGCGAAGGCCGTCAGCTCCCGATGTGCGGGAGGTCTTGGCCAGCTCGCTAGTCCGTGACCCGCGTCTGGTCCGTGATCCAGTTCACCTCCCAGGTCTTGCCGCCGTCATCCGAAAATGACTGTTCGAAGTGCGGCGAGCTCGTGGTCATGGCCGTCCACACGAAGCGAACCAGTATGGTCTTGCCATTGATCGTATCCTGGGCGAAGAACTCGCCGCGCCCATCCTTGAACTCGCCGACCTGAGGTGGGTCCATGATGCCGTTCTTGCTGTTGGCCCAATAGAGCCGCCACTGGTGGGACTCAGGATCGTACATACGCAGGGTCAGCCCTTCGATGTGGCCTGATGAGCCATCGACCTCGATCGTGTCGAGCTCGGCACGACCATCCCAGACCTTGTAGCAGGCTCCGGTGCCGGTCAATTCGACCCAGGTATTGGAGCCGGTCAGCGGCTTCAGGCGGCGCTTCAGGTGATATTTCCACTTGCCGATCAGCGGGTCGAAATCGTGCTGCCCGTCCCGCACCGCCGGAGCCTGGTGCGCGCTTGGTTTCGCTGCATCGGAGCTCTGCCGCGCAAATCCCCCGGAGGGATGCAGGATGAGCAGCAGGCTGCCGGCAAGGGCGTGGGTCAGAGTACGTTTCAGCGCGTTCATCAGTGCCTCCATGCCTGAGTGCGCGGGCAAAGTAGCTCGGACCGTGGCCGGTCACAATGGCCACTCTTGCCCTGCACGAGATGGCCATTCAATTCAGGATCGCGGGAAGAGATCTGAGCAAGGGCCGCGGCCTGCCGCTCGCTCCCCGCCGCCGGCACTTGCGACTCGCGGCTAGCCATGTATATACTCCGATGGCAAAGGGAGCCCATCATGCTGACCAAAGTCCAGAAGTGGGGCAACAGCCAGGGTGTCCGGTTCCCGCAGAGGGTCCTCGAAGAAGCCCATATCGCGATCGGCGATGAGGTGGACATCTCGGTCCAGGAAGGGCGGATCGTCGTCGTCCTCTCCGAGCGGATCCGCGGCAGGCATCGGCTCGCCGACCTCGTGGCGCGGATACCCGAGGACTATGAGCCTTCCGAAGAGGACTGGGGCACTCCGGTCGGCCGCGAGGCATGGTAGCCGGATGGCCGCCTACGTCCCGGCGAAAGGGGATCTGATCGCCCTGACGTTCGATCCCCAGGCGGGGCACGAACAGAAGGGCCGGCGGCCGGCCCTGGTGATCAGCAACGACCTGTTCAACCAACGCACCGGCCTGGCCATCGTTTGCCCGATCACCAACACGCAGAGGAACTTCCCCTTTCACGTCGCGTTACCGGAGGAGAGCTCGGTGACCGGTTTCGTCATGGTCGAGCAGGTCAAGGCGATCGACCACCGGGCTCGGCGAGCCCGGTTTCTTGACAAGATCCCCGTGCGCCTGCTCAACGAGGTGCTGAGCCTCCTCGACGCCTGCATCTATTAGATCCAGCGCGCCAGAGCACGCAAGCCGGAGCTCTGGCGCCGCCGGTCCTGATGCCGGGACCACGCCACGGGCGCAACTCAACTCAGCGGGAGAGAGCTGGAGGCAGGGCTATCTGGATTGGCTGGGAGGCAGGGACTCGAACCCCGATTCTGCGGTCCAGAGCCGCATGTCCTACCATTGAACGACCTCCCAGGAAGGACGGCACCGAAGCCTAGCCGAAGGCGGATAGCCGGTCAACCCTGAGGCGACGGGCCGGTTGTCCCTGATCGCCTGCCTCTGCCTGGAAGGGGCGCACGGCCCGTCCAGAGGGCAGGCGGTTGGCACGTCCGGGGGGCGGGTCAGCCCGGTTGGGCTGGTGGGCTCTTCTCCACCGGTTCGGCGGCCGGCTGGCGCAGGTGCCCGACCAGGTGGTCGAGGTGGCGGAGGGTCGCCTCGCGGCCCATGACCTCGACCAGGTCGAAGAGCGGCGGCCCGGCCTGGCTGCCGGAGAGGGCGGTGCGGGTGGGGTGGATGAGCGCGCCGGCCTTGATGCCGCGCTCTCCGGCCACCGACCTGAGAGCGGCTTCCAGCGCATCCTTGGTGAAGGCGGGGAGGCCCGCAAAGCGGTCGCGGAGGGCCTCGAGATGCGCCGCCAGGGCAGGGTCGCCCGCGAACTTGGCGAGCGCCTCGGGCGGGTAGTCGAGGCGGTCGCGGAAGTAGGGGACGACGACCGCGGCCAGCTCCTTGAGGGTGTGCACGCGGCCGCGGTGGAGCTCGATCGCCGCCGCCAGGCGCCCGCCGTCGAGCCCGGGCTCGGCGAGCCCCACCTCGGCGAGGAACGGGCGCAGGTGCGCCAGCAGCTCGGCGAGGGGCAGGCTCGACAGGTATTGGGCGTTCACCCAGCTCAGCTTCTCGGTGTCGAAGACCGCCGGCGAGGCGTTGAGGCGGTCGACCGAGAAGCAGGCGATCATCTCGGCGCGCGACATGATCTCGCGGTCGCCTCCCGGGCTCCAGCCGAGCAGCGCCAGGTAGTTGTACAGCGCCTGCGGCAGGATGCCCGCGGCGTGGAACTCTTCGACCGAGGTGGCGCCGTAGCGCTTCGAGAGGCGCTTCTTGTCGCTGCCCAGGATCAGCGGCAGATGCCCGAAGACCGGCACCTGGCCGTCCAGCGCCTGAAAGAGCGGGATGTGCTTGGGAGTGTTCGAGAGGTGGTCCTCGCCGCGGATGACGTGCGTGATGCGCATGTCGATGTCGTCGCAGACCACCGACATGTGGTAGGTCGGCGAGCCGTCCGAGCGCAGCAGGATGTAGTCGTCCAGGGCATCCGGCGGGAAGTCCATGTCGCCGCGCACCAGATCGTGGAAGCGGATGTGGTCGTCCGGCACGCGGAAGCGCACGGCGAAAGACTCGCCGGCGGCGGCCCGGGAGGCGGCCGCGGCGGGGTCGAGACCGAGGCAGGTGCGCGGGTAGTGAAACGCCTCGCCCCGCTTCTGCGCCTCGGCGCGCTGCGCCTCCAGCTGCTCGGCGGTGCAGAAGCAGCGGTAGGCCTTGCCGCCGGCCAGGAGCTCCTCGCCGCGCTGCCGATGGCGCTCCAGGCGCTCGCTCTGCAGGAACGGTCCCTCGTCCCAGACGGTGCCGATCCAGGTCAGGGCCGATTGGATCTGGTGCGTCATCGCCTCGTCCGACCGCGCGCGGTCGGTGTCCTCGATGCGCAGCACGAAGGCGCCGCCGACGCTCTGTCGCAGCAGATCGTTGTAGATCGCCGTGCGCGCGCCGCCGACATGCAGGAACCCGGTCGGGGAAGGAGCGAAGCGGACCCGCACGGGCCCGGGAATCGTCTGGCTCATCGGCTATTCATCCCAGGCGGACAACCAGAATCACGACTCGTATCCAGGTTCACGTGCTCGAATTCCTCGGCGACGATCTCGTCGATCTCTTCCACGTCCTCGGGCCGGGCTCGTCCGAAGACGCTACGCCAGCCACCCGCCGGAGCCGCTTCGCCAGTCACCTCGATCTGACGGATCACGGCGTCATGCCTCAGAGATTCGGCCATGAACTCGTCATGACCAACCTCCGCATAGCGTTCTATCTTCTTGATGGCGTCCAGAATATGCCGGAGGTAGAGCGCGTCACGGCTCACAACGGCAGCGCTTCAGCCACGACACGGTCTCGAATGTAAGGGGAAAGCGCTGGCTCGGTGACCACGTCCACGGGTCGATGGAGGAGGTCCTCGATGTCCTGCTTGAGGCCGACCAGGTCCAAGAGCGACCTCTTCTCCTCCAGCGTCACCAGCAGGTCGAGGTCGCTGCTCTCGGTGCCCTCGCCGCGGGCGAGAGAGCCAAAGACCCGCACGTTGCTCGCGCCGTGGCGTGCCGCCAACTCGAGGATCTTCTCCCGATAGCCCTCTATCAGCCAGTTCCGCATGGCCACCGAGTTTACCACCGACCAGATGGGCAATCGGAACCCTGCCCTTCAAAGGGACAAAGCCCATCCAAGCCTTCGAGACAAATGACTTGTAGAAAGACAAACAGAGATTGGCGGAGAGGGAGGGATTCGCCGGAGCCGTCGCTCGCAAGTCCGAAAGAAGACAAGGACTTAGGGCTAAACCGCTCTTCTCCTATGACTTAGCCCCTCTTCCTCCCTTGCCGTCCTGCTTCTCCTCTTAGCCGGCTTTTGCCGGCTTTTTCGTCTCGTGTGTCACCACTTGTGTCACCCGCCCCCTCGAACGAGGGTGGGCTTTCCTCGGAGGATATGAGAGTTGCCTTCCGCTGTCCAAAAGACGAAGGAGATCCTCTCCCGCCTATGCTCTGCGGGTTCGGTCTCGACCCGCCCGGCTCCAATGCCTGCCTCAGTCCGCGAGACCGAAGTACCGGCGGATGGCCTCCCGGATCAAGGACGCCTCACTCGCCCGCCTCTTGTAGGCCGCCTCCCGCAGGGCCGCCTCCTCGTCGTCATGGAGCCAGACGGTTTTCTTGACCTGGCCCTTCTTCCTCGTGGTCTCTCCGCCCCGCGGTCCTATGAGGTCTCGCTCTTCTTCCATCCGAGGAGGATAGAAGCCGCCGGATTCCTGAAATACGGATTGCGGAAGTATGGTATCTTCCTCAGCTACGAGCTTTTCTGCGAATCCGTGTCTTCTCCTGCGAGGAGGAATCGAAGATGAGGCGAATCTCCCTGGTCGTCGCCCTGCTGGCAGGGCTCGCCCTTCCTGCCCCCATGCATTCCGAAGAGTACGTCGTGAAGCTAAGCCATCCGCCGGCGGTCTACGGCACCGCCACCGACATCCTCTCCTCATCGTTCGGCTCGCTCGGCCTCCAACCTCTCCGCGAGTTGCGGAACCTCCCCGGCACGGTCGTGGTCGAGATGCCTCCGGCGACAGCCGCTCTTCTCGCGGAGAGGGGCTACGGCGTCGAATCCTTCCCGGTGCGCCGGGCGGCCAGCACCGTTCCCTGGTCGCTCGACCGGGAGAACCAGCGGACTCTTCCCCTTGACGGCGATGTCGCTCACCCGTACAGCGGTCAAGGCGTGACGATCTTCGTCCTGGACGGCGGGATCATTCGCAACAAGGCCGAGTTCGGGGACAGGCTCATTGGCGGCACCGACTACCTCCCGGACGCCAAGGGAATCTACGAGACCTGCGGCGAGACCTTCACCCATGCCACGGGAGTAGCCACTAATGCGGCCGGGGCACTCTTCGGGGTGGCGCCCGGAGCCTCGATCTACCTGATGCGGATGATCAACTGCGGCGGGTTCGTATGGGGACCTGCCGAGATGTCCGCTTTGGACGATCTCATCACCTGGCGAAAGGCGAATCCGGCATCTCATGCGATCGTCAACATGAGCTACGCGGGCAACGGACACTTTGCTACCGAGGAGGCGCTTCTTAATAAGCTAACCGACCTTGGCATGCCGCTCGTTGCCGCCGCCGCCAATGACAATGCCGATACCTGCGCCTATGGTCCTGCCGGCTACCCGAACGTCATTGCCGTGGGAGCGACGAACGCCAACGACGGCAAGGCGTCCTTCTCCAATTGGGGCACCTGTGTCGCTCTCTTCGCTCCGGGCGACGATGTGCCCACAGATCTTGGCGACGGCACGTCCTGTTGCTGGTTCGGTTTCGGCACGTCGTTCTCTTCACCAGCCGTTGCCGGAGAGATCGCACTTCTCTACGAGCAGATGCCAGATCTTATGCTCTCCGAGATCCGACCTCTCCTCCTCGCCAATGCAGATCAAGGAGCCCTCCAAGGCGATCTCGGGGTGGGTGGACGCGCCGCCCGGAAGTTGACCCACCCAACGCTCAGAAATTGACCCACCCTCAGCCCAGATCCAGTAGCCTGAGTTTGCTAGGACTTAGGCGAGCTGGAGGAAAGGATGCTGAGGATGGATCAGGTCCATGTTATCCGTCACAAGGTGCTGGTGGAAGGCCACAGCGCGCGGTCGGTGGCGCGGCAGCTGGGGGTCAGCCGCAACACGGTCCGCAAGTACCTCCGGCTGTCGGCGCCGGTCCGGGTGGAGCGCCACCCGCGGGCGCGGCCGGTGCTCGACCGGGTGCGGTCTCGGATCGCAGCGCTGCTCGATGAGTGGCGGCTGCGGACGACGGCCAAGCAGCGAGTCACGGGATCGCGGCTGCACCGGCAGCTGGTGGAAGAAGGCTTCCAGGTTGGAGTGACGACGGTCCGCGGCCACCTGCGCGAGCTGAGGCGGCGGACCGCCGAGGTGTTCGTGCCGCTGGTCCACCGGCCCGGTGAGGGACAGGTGGATTTCTTTGAGGTGACGGTCGACATCGGCGGTGAGCGGCGCAAGGCCTGGAAGTTCGTGCTGCGCCTGATGTACTCGGGGCGGGACTTCGTGTGGCTGTACGACAGCTGCGATCAGCTGTCGTTCCTCGATGGCCATGTGCGGGCGTTCAGCTGGCTGGGCTGGGTACCGGCGCGGTTGGTCTACGACAATCTGTCGGCAGCGGTCAAACGCCGGATGGGGCTGGAGCGGGAGCTGACCGAGCGCTTCCTGGCGCTGGTTAGCCACTACCTGTTCGAGCCTTGCTTTGCGCGGCCCGGCGAGGGTCACGACAAGGGCGGGGTGGAGGCGCGCGGCAAGGGCATCCGGTTGCAGCATCTGACGCCGATCCCGCAGGGCGAGAGCCTGGCGGCGGTAGCCCAGGCCGTGCAGGCCGATCTCGATCGTGCCTTCGCCGCCCAGGTCGATGCCGAGGGCATACGGGCGAGCGAACGCCTGGCGCAGGAGTCGCGGCAGGGCCAGCCGCTGCCGGCAGTGCCGTTTGCCGCGCACCGGGTCGAGCTGGTGACGGTGAGCCGGAGGTCGCTAGTGCGGGCAGGCGGGGCGCAGTACTCGGTGCCGTCATTGTGGGCTGGCCTCGAAGCCACAGCCTACGTTGGGGTCGACACCGTGCGCGTGGTCTGCGCCGGCGAACAGGTGGAGCTCGCACGAGCGCGTCGGGGCCGGCGAGCGGTGCGCTACCGACACTACCTGCGGGAGCTGGCCAGGAAGCCGCAGGCGGTGCGCCAGGTGGCTCCGGAGCTGGTCGCCGAACTGGGCGAGCCTTATGGCCGGCTATGGGAGCTCCTGGTCTCGTGTCACGGTGACCGCGAGGCGGCGCGGGTGCTGGCGCGCATCGTCGGCGCCATCGTCGATCACGGCGAAGCCGAGGTCACCGCGGCGCTGTCGCGGGCTGTGAACAGGGAGCGCTGCGATCTGCTGGCACTGCCGGTGGGATCGCCAGCGGCGACGATGACGTGCATCACGGTGCCGCCGGCGCTGGCAGCCTACGCCGTGGAGTCGGCGCGGGCCAGCGACTACGACTGGCTGCTCGGGCAAGGAGGCCGGTCATGAGCGCGGTGGCACGCGACGCGGTGATCCAGCAGCACCTGCAGACTCTGAAGCTACCGGCCTTCCGTCGCAGCTACGAAGCGCTGGCGCGGCAGGCCGGCGCCGAAGGCTGGCCGTATGAGGACTACCTGCGCGAGCTGCTCGAGTCCGAGGTGCGGTCGCGCCAGGAGCGGGCCGCCGCCAGCCGGCTGCGCGAGGCACACTTCCCCGACATCAAGACGCTCGACCAGATCGACTGGCAGGCGCTGTCCGGTATCTCGCGGCCGCAGATCCTCGAGCTGGCGAGCTGCGACTACATCCAGCATGCGGAGGCCGTGGTCTTCGCCGGTCCGATCGGCACCGGCAAGACCCATCTCGCCATTGCCCTCGGAGTGGAGGCGGCGCGGCGGCGGTTCCGCGTGATCTTCACACGCGCGGCCGAGCTTGTGCGCACGCTGCGCGAGGCGCGCGACGAGCGGAGCCTGGGCCAGCTCCATCGCCGCTTGCAGCGTGCCGACGTGCTCATCGTCGATGAGCTTGGGTTTGTACCCTTCGATCGGGCCGGCGGCGAGCTGCTGTTCAACCTGCTGTCCGAGCGCTACGAGACGCGCTCGACGATCGTGACGACGAACCTAGCGTTTGGCGAGTGGGTGCAGGTCTTCGGCGACGAGAAGCTGACGACCGCGCTGCTCGACCGCTTGACTCACCACGCGCACATCCTGACGACGCGAGGGCCATCCCGACGGCAACCGAAACATGCGAAGAAGAACTGATCGAGAAGCACGCAGGAGGGGGTACTCCGCGTAAGGGTCGGGGCGAGATCGTGGCTTGCAGGGCATCCTAGTATTACTCCGTTAAGTCTGGCTTGCCATTGGGGCAATCGGGGCGTACGATGGTGGCATGGACTCGCGAGCGTTGGCCTCGGCAGAGAGTAGGTTGCAGGCGTTCCTCGCAGACAAAGTGGCGC
>Ga0210405_10000705_pt1 | contig 42268 bp, 34 predicted proteins | sample IncBWH11MmetaG_FD_155492 | JGI IMG/M metagenome (GOLD analysis project Ga0210405, IMG submission 155492) | Forest soil microbial communities from Barre Woods Harvard Forest LTER site, Petersham, Massachusetts, United States - Inc-BW-H-11-M | ecosystem: Environmental > Terrestrial > Soil >... | reverse complement strand
CGCATTCCTCGGCAAGGTCAAAATCGCCAATCAGCCGGATCAGGGTGGCCACAATGCGGCCCCATTCGGCTCGGTATACAGTTTCAACGGCGGTGGCTGCGGCGGAACTCATGGTTGGTCCTGAATATCTTACGGTACCCTGTCGATTTCTGTGTCGCCCGTTCGACTGAACAATGTAGGTAGAGGAGAATCCCATGAAATATATGTTGATGATGTATTTTGAGGAGAACGGAGGGCTGACCCAGGAGCAGCGGCAACACTGCTACGTGGAATCCACCGCCTTTGCCCAGAAACTCCACGAATCAGGCAAGTTCCTCGGCGCCGCACCTCTCCAGCCCACTTCCACGGCCACCAGCCTTCGCCTGCAGGACGGCAAGCGCCTGGTCACCGACGGCCCTTTTGCCGAAACTCGCGAGCAGCTCGGCGGCTTCTTTCTTATTGATGCCAAAGACCTTGACGAAGCGATCGACATCGCGTCGCGCGTCCCTGCCGGTCGCTGGGGCACCGTCGAAATTCGCCCCCTCGTGGAAGTCGAGGGCCTTCCCAAAATTTAATCAATCCCGCCTGTCGATTTCGCGTCCTGCCATTCGTCTTACTGGTAGAGAGCAGGATCTGCTGCCCCGGCCCCGAGGTCTTACATCCGCAAGGAGATAGCGCCGTGAGATTCATGATGATCGTCAAAGCCAGCAAAGACAGCGAAGCCGGTAAATTGCCCACCGAGGAAATGATCGCCGCGATGGGCAAGTTCAACGAGGAATTGATGAAGGCAGGCGTTCTCGTCGACCTTGCCGGGCTCCAATCCAGCGCCAAAGGCGCCCGCGTCCGTTTTTCCGGAGGGGAACGCACTGTCATCGACGGCCCCTTCGCCGAAACCAAGGAACTCGTTGCCGGCTACTGGGTAATCAACGTGAAATCCCTGCAGGAAGCGATTGCTTGGGCCAAGCGCGTGCCTGCTCCCCACGGCCCGGATCAGGAATGCGAACTCGAAATCCGGCAATTCTTTGAGTTGGAGGATTTCGCTCCCAGCGAAGCGGTCGAGCACCACAAGGAACTTGGCAAGAAACTCGCGGCAGGCAAAAAGTAGTCGCGCGGAAAGGGAACTCCGATGCAAAAGATCACTCCATTCCTTTGGTTTGACGGCAACGCCGAAGAGGCGGCCAACTTCTACATCTCCATCTTTAAGAATTCGAAGATGGGCAAGATATCCCGCTACGGCGACGCCGGGCCCGGCCCCAAAGGCTCCGTGATGTCTGTGACGTTCCAAATTGAAGGCCAGGAATTCTTCGCTCTCAACGGCGGCCCGCAATTCAAGTTCACCCCCGCCATCTCGTTCTTCGTCAATTGCGAAACGCAGAAGGAAGTCGACGATCTTTGGGAAAAACTTTCCGCTGGCGGCCGCACCGATCGCTGCGGCTGGTTGCAGGACAAGTTCGGCGTCTCCTGGCAGATCATCCCCACGGTTCTCGGCCAGTTGCTGGGCGACAAGGATCCGCAAAGAGCCAAGCGCGCCATGCAGGCCATGCTGCAAATGACCAAGATCGACGGCAAGGCGTTAGAACAGGCCGCCGATGCCAAATAGCTTGGGTTTTGATCAACGAAAAGGTCTTTGTAGTTTCAATTTCTGTATCAAAAATCTCGGTAACAAAAATAATTAATAAGGAGCAGAACATGCAATTTAATTCCTATCTGTTGTTCAATGGCGATTGCGAGGAAGCATTCAAAGCCTACGAGAAAATCTTCGGCGGAAAGATCGAAGCCATGCTGACGCACGAAGGCACACCTGCCTCCTGCCAGGTTCCGCCGGAATGGCAAAAGAAAATTCTGCACGCTCGCATCACCATTGGGAACGCAGTTCTCATGGCCTCTGACGCCCCTCCAGGCCGCTACTCCAAGCCGCAGGGATTCAGCGTCAACATTGGCCTCACAGACATCAAGGAAGCCGAGCGCATTTTTAGCGCTCTGTCGGAAAACGCGGCCGTCACCATGCCCCTCGGCGAAACTTTCTGGGCGCATCGCTTCGGCATGCTCACCGACCGCTTCGGCATCCCCTGGATGGTCAATGTCGAGCGCGCCGGCGTTCAGGCCGCTTAGTCGGATCCTTCGCGCGACAGTCATTGGGAGGAATAGTTCATGCCAACGGAAGCACCATCCACGGGCGTCTCAAAGAAAGCACTCTGGGCAGGAGCGCGATCAGCACCATGATCGTGCTCCTGCTCGTACTCGACGCCGTCATTAAGTTCTTCAAGCCCAAGCCGGTCGTGGACGCCTTCGCGCACTTGGGAATTCCGATGCTCTCGACTTTACGATCGGAGCTCTCTTACGCCTGTCCACCCTCCTCTACGCCGTACCGGCCACTTCAGTCCTCGGCGCTATTCTTCTCACGGGCTATCTCGGTGGCGCCGTCAGGAGCCACCTGCGCGCCGGCGATCCTTTGTTCAGCCATGTCTTGTTTCCAACCTATGGGCAGCTTCCTCTGGCTGGGACTTTACTTGCGCGATCTCCGTTTGCGCGTTCTGATTCCCCTGCGAACTCAGCAGGGCTCGCATTAAAACCAATTTGGAGTACGATAGTTTTCCCGAATCCTCGAACGGAAATTACATTCACGAATTGTCTTTAAAAAGGAGCGGAAGCACATGAGCAAGGTTCGAGTGTTGGTTGGCACACGAAAGGGAGCATTCATTCTCACGGCCGACGGCAAGCGCGAAAAGTGGGCGGTCAGCGGCCCCCATTTCGCCGGCTGGGAGATTTACCATCTCAAAGGTTCGCCCGTGGATCCCAATCGCATCTACTGCTCGCAAACGAGCGGCTGGTTCGGCCAAATCATTCAGCGCTCCGATGACGGCGGCAAAACCTGGTTTCAGCCCGGCACGCCGCCGGGTGAAAACAAAACGCCAGACGGAATGCCGAAAGGCGAAAGCAATAAGTTCAAATACGATGATTCTAGCGAAACCGGCAAGCCGCTGACCACGCATCAGTGGTACGACGGCACGCAGCATCCATGGGAGTTCAAGCGCGTCTGGCATCTTGAGCCGTCACACACCGATCCGAATCTTGTCTACGCCGGGGTCGAAGACGCCGCGCTTTTCAAATCCACCGACGGCGGCCAAAACTGGCACGAGCTTTCAGCCCTGCGCGGCCACGGCACCGGCCCCAAGTGGCAACCTGGCGCCGGCGGCATGTGTCTCCATACCATCATTCTCGACCGCAAAAATCCCAATCGCATCTACATCGCGATTTCTGCCGCTGGCGCTTTCCGCTCCGACGACGCGGGGAAGACTTGGAAGCCGATCAACCAGGGCCTCGTCTCGCAGTATATTCCCGATCCCAACGCCGAGGTCGGCCACTGCGTTCATCACGTCGCCATGCATCCTTCGCGCCCCGATACCCTCTTCATGCAGAAACACTGGGACGTGATGCGCAGCGACAACGCCGGCGACCGCTGGCACGAAGTCAGCGGCAATCTGCCCACCGATTTCGGCTTCGTGATTGATGTGCACGCGCACGAGCCGGAAACAATCTACGTGGCGCCGATCAAGAGCGACTCCGAGCATTTCGTTCCCGACGGCAAGCTGCGCGTTTACCGCAGTCGCTCCGGTGGCAATGAGTGGGAGCCTCTCACCAAGGGCCTTCCGCAGAGCGATTGCTACGTCAACATCCTCCGCGACGCGATGGCCGTTGACTGGCTCGACTCCTGCGGCGTGTACTTTGGCACCACCGGCGGGCAGGTGTATGCTTCCTCTAATGCGGGCGATTCCTGGGCGCCAATCGTGCGCGACCTGCCTGCAGTCCTATCCGTTGAGGTGCAAACGTTACCATGATTCGCGTCGTACTTCCCGCGCATCTCCGCACCCTGGCTCATGTGAACGGCGAGGTCACGCTCGAACTCGCCGTTCCGCCCACACTGCGGTCTGTGCTCGATGAACTCGAAGCGCGGTATCCGATGCTGCGCGGCACGATCCGCGATCACGACACGCTGCAGCGGCGGGCCTTCCTGCGCTTCTTCGCCTGTGCCGAAGATCTCTCGCACGAATCTCCCGACACGTTGCTTCCCCCCGAGGTCGTCGCCGGCACCGAGCCGTTCCTGATCATCGGCGCCATCGCCGGCGGCTAGTTTCCGAATGAGCCACTGACGAAGAGTTTGATTCCGAAAGTCGTACCTGTGAACTCCCTTAGCGAATGAAAAGTTCAGCATCCGGCGCGCAACTCTGGGAAGCGCGGCGCTGTCGGAAAGATTCGAACTTTGCGAAGAAGATAGAAGCCTCAGTAAGAAATTCTTGCCAGGGAACGATCCGCGGTTAAATTCAGTGCGTCACAATAGATTCCCGGTGTCACGCCCATCACTTTCTTGAAGTGCCGGGCGAAATGACTCTGATCGGCGAAGCCAACAGCTACCCCTACCTGGCTGGGCAAGTGACGCAAACGCAGCAAGGTGCAAGCCCGCTTGATCCGCAGGTGAATCTGGTAAGCGTGAGGCGGCAGCCCGAACTGCCTGGTAAAGCCCCGGACCAGATGATAACGGCTCATTGCCGCGGCAACTGCCAGTTCATCCAGGTTGATTTGTTCCGAAAATTTCTCATGGATGAGATCTCTGACGCGCATGAGAGATCGCTCGAACTGCGAATTTGAAATTGTTCGCGGCCGATCTTCCGTATAACCGAGTATCAAATTCAACAAACATGAAAAGTGAGACTGCTGTTCGAGGACTGTCTCGTCGTTCTCCACCGCTGCGGAAAAACGGTGAAGGGAATCGAGGAGCCGCAGGTCCGTGACTTGCGCTGCGCGGAAGTGCGGCCGGGTCTTGCAGCCGGTCTCACGGGCGTGCTCAATGAATTTTTCCGGCTCGATAAAAATGCCCCGAAACGTGGAAGGTCGCAGGGAAGCAGTGACACGGTGCGTCTCACCGGGTTCAAAAAAAGCTGTCCCGCCATCACTCATGAATCGTGATTGCCGGCGATAGATCCAGGCCGTCGCAACAGTGGTGAAGCCGCAGATCAGATAGCGGTCATGAAACATGCGCCAGATGCGCCCCGAATTGTTCGCGATAAGTATCTCTGTATTTGGTTCTGAACGCGGGCGTAGGTAAGCGAGCGCGGCCTGAGCCGCGGTATCGGACATGGGTGACCCCCAGTTACTCATATAAGACACCGGGGATAAGAGAGCAAGAACGTTCTAGCCGGTCTGTTGGCGTGTTGAATACCGTCGCTTGTACGAGATTCGCGGACATCCACTCCGCTGCACGCAAATACATTCAAGCAGGACTGAGGAACATGATGAATAGAGCATTGCTGATTTTATCTTTGATAGCGCTGCTGGGAATTGCAGGCTGCAGCTCGGGAACGAATCCCATTGTTGTCGCCATAAGCTCGCCCACCGGCGCGCAAACCCTGGACGTCGGACAAAGCTTTAACATCACGGCCTCTGTCACCAACGACAAGCTGGCCAAGGGCGCGACGTTCTCGCTTACGGGCGCCGGGACTTTATCCAATCAGACCGCGACAGGCGCAACTTATACCGCCTCCGCAAGCGGCAGCGGCACGATTACCGTTGCCTCTTCATCTGATCCCACAAAGATGAAGACCATAAGTGTCGTTGTGACCGCAGCTCCCACGATCACAAGCGCGGCGGCCCTCTCGCCTGCCACCGAAGGTGCCGCTTACACCGGGACCATTGCCGTGACCGGCGGCGCTGGCTCGCTCAACTATTCGGTGACGGTCGGCAGTTTGCCGGCTGGCTTGAGCTTGAACAGTTCCACTGGCGCCATCACCGGCACTGCCACCGGGCCGGGTGGCACCGTCAATTTCACTGTGCAGGTAAAAGACTCCAGCACTGTCTCTCCGCAAACTAACTCTAAGGCCATGAGCGTCACCATCAACCTGCCGCCCGCGCCGCAGATCACCACCACCACGCTGCCCGCGGGTGCGGAAGGAACGGCCTACAGTCAGCCGCTCGCTCTCACCGGCGGCTTGGCTCCGTTTACCTATTCCGTCAGCACAGGATCTCTGCCCGCTGGATTGAGCATCAATGCGGGCTCCGGCGTCATCATCGGCACGCCGACGGGTCCGAACGGAACCGCAAGTTTCACCGTTAAAGTCGCGGATTCCAGCAACCCAGTGCAATCCGCCACTCAGCCACTCAGCATTACAGTCAACCTGCCGCCACCTCCGGCGATTACGACGACCACGTTGCCAGGTGTCGCTGAATTCGCAAACTATAGCCAGACCGTGGCTGCCACCGGCTACGGCCCATTCAGCTATTCTGTCAGCGTCGGCAGTCTGCCTTCCGGCCTCAGTCTGAATAGCAACACCGGGGCAATCACCGGTGCGCCCACTGGCCCGAACAGCACATCCAGCTTCACCATTAAAGTCACCGATTCAAGCAATCCCACGCAATCGGGATCACAACCCCTGAGCATCGCGGTCAGCCTCCCGCCGGCGCCATCAATCACCACCACCACTTTGCCCAACGGCACCGTCGGCGCGAACTATAACCAGACCGTTGCTCTCACCGGCGGTCATGGCCCCTTCACTTGGAGCATTTCGTCGGGCGCTCTGCCCACCGGTTACTCCTTGAACGCAGCCACCGGCGCCATCACTGGCAGTTCCAGCACGGTGAACGCGTACAGCTTCACCGTAAAGGTTGTGGATTCCAGCAACCCGGCGCAAACCGCCAGCCAGCCTTTGTCCATCTCAGTCGTCACCGGTCCGCTTCTAGTTACTCCGGCAACGTTGCCGACCGGCGCTGTGAGCGATGCTTATCCGTCCACTGCTCTCGGAGCCAGTGGCGGATTGCCGCCGTACACTTGGGCCATCACTGTTGGTAGTCTGCCCGCTGGCCTCTTACTGAACTCCAGCACCGGCGCTATCACGGGAACACCCACGGGCCCCAGCGGCACCGCTAACTTCACCGCTCAAGTAACGGACTCGACAAACGCCAAGCAGACCGGCTCCTTCAGCATCATCGTCAATCCTGTGCTCGCGATCACCAGCACCTCTTTGCCGGGAGCAACCGCAGGCACAAACTATTCCACCAATCTCAGCGCCACTGGCGGAGTCACGCCATATAACTGGAACATTTCGGCAGGAAGTTTGCCCACCGGCATGAACCTGAGCGGGAATACCATCTCCGGCATCCCTACAACAGCGGGAACGGTGAGCTTCACAATCATGGTGAACGACGCATCGGGCGGTTCACAGTCTGCTGCAGTGAGCATCGTCGTGGCAGCCGCTCCACCCCTCACGGTGGTGACCACTTCCAGCAGCTTGCCGCAAGGGACGCTCAATTCTTCATACCCGTCAACCAATCTCTCAGCCAGCGGTGGCTTCCAGCCTTACACCTCGTGGGTCGTCGTTACTCCGGGAACCGGAACTCTACCTCCAGGCTTGTCGCTCAGCAGCAGCGGCCAGATAACCGGCACGCCGACGACTGCGGGAACGTATCCCTTCACCGTTCAGGTGACCGACTCCGCAACTCCTACGGCTAACACCGCCCAGGCGAACCTCAGCATCACCGTAGCCGCCACCACCAGTTGCACCACCTTGACTGGCAAGGAATCTTTGCTCCAAGGCGACTACGCTTTCCTGATGAAGGGCTTTGACGCCTCTAACAATCCGGTCTTCCTTGGCGGCGTCTTTGTCGCCAGCGGCGCGAAGGGCCCGGGCAACATTACCGCCGGCACCCTGGACATGAACCTCGTTTCCGGCGTGCAGACCGGCCTCAACATCACCTCAGCCAGCTCGTACAACCTTGGCCTCGACCCCAACGCCACCAATGGCTACCGCGGCTGCATGTCCATCGTCACCTCTGCGGGCACGATGAACTACCGCTTCTCTGTCGATGCGGTTGGTGCCATCACTGCCAACGTGGCCTCCGACGGCCACATCATCGGCTTCGACGCTGGTGGACCTTTCACTTCGGGCATTCTCCGCCAGGCTACTCCATCGGCCTTCTCCACCTCTGCCATCGCGGGCAACTGGGCCTTCGGTGTTGCCGGCCCCAAGCCTGCCAACGGCGGCGGGAGTTCCGGATATTTTGCCGCCGTCGGTGTTCTCAATCTGGCCAGTGGTTCCGTCAGCGGAGTAGCGGACACCAATGACAATGGCTATACGGACAACAGCGCTGTACAAGGGACGGCGTTCCCAACCGCGGCTGCTGGCCTCACTCTCAGCAGCGGTCCTTACAGCATCGCTTCCAACGGTCGCGGTACGCTCCAATTCACGCCCAGCGGCTCGGGTGGTTCTCTGGTAACCAATATCGTTTATGTTGTCTCTGCGTCCGAACTGTTGATTCTCAACACCGACAGCCAAACCAACAACAGCGCCTTCGCCGGCCGCGCTCTCAAACAATCCGGCAGCTTCAGCAACTCTTCGCTGACCGGCAACCACGTCCTCTACGCTTCCGGAGGAAGCACGAACGGTACGACGGCAGACAGTCGTACCGAGGTAGACATCGTCACGGTCACCTCCGGCAACAACTTCAGCTTTTCCGGCTACAAGAACGATGGCGGGAACATTTCCGATCCCAGCAAGAATAGCGGCTCCGGCACCTTCACAGTCGCTTCCAACGGTCGCGTCACCTTAACTGTCACAGGAGCCAACAATCTACCGGTCTTCTACCTCAGCAGCGCGAACACTGCGTTCTTCTTGAACTCAGACACTGCCGCCTCTGCGGGCAACATGGAACCCCAAGTCGGTTCTTCGTTCACCAATTCTTCCGCCAGCGGAACTTATGGGCTGGGCAGCATTGATCCCGCCGTTCCCGGAGTCAATAACGAAGAGGGCACGGCCACCTTCACACCGTCCTCGGCCTCCATCAATGGCACCAGCGACAAAAACAACTCCGGCGGACCTATACCGGACAACCCTGTTACTGCCACCTACGCCATCAATTCTTCCGGCGTGGGCCTGCTTCCTTCCGGATGCACCCTGACCGGAGCCAGCGCAAACTGCGAGAACCTCTTCATCGTCATCTCCCCGACCAGGGCGGTGATTATAAAGGTCAAGCCGTCGAACACAACGCCGGTTCTCGACATCCTCGAACAATAAGTCGTATCAGCTGCATAGAAAAAAAGGGCCGGCGCAATTCGCGCCGGCCTTTATTTTTTGTCGTCTTCTTCGCTTCCTGTTATTTGTCCGCTGCTATCTGTTATCCCTCTTTGTGCCCCTTCGTCCTCCGCAGCTCCACAACCAGGTACGCCACCACCGCAATATTCACCACCAACACCGCGACCCGCGGCCAGGTCGGATGCACGTAGATTTCGTACATCTCCAGCGGCATCAAAGACGCTGTCGTTACGATCGTCAGATATTCCGCCCAGCGCTTTGCCAGCGCCAGCCCGGTGCCTTCGCAGAGAAACAACGCCGAGTAGAAAAACGTGCCCACGCTCAACTGGCGCAGCCGGTGCTCGTCCACGTTGGGAAGTTTCTGCAGCAGCCACAGTAGGTAACGGTTGTGCGGATCCGCCCGCAGCAGCTCAATCCAGTGCGCGAATTCTTTTGCCAAGTCTCCATGCAGGAAATGCAACGCGCCCAATCCCAGCGCCAGCAGCCCAATCCCATTTACGAACTTCAGCGCCGCGATGGCCATCAGCCCGCGGTGCTTCTTGTGCCCGTTTCTCTCCGTCGTCATCCGTAATTGACTCTAACATGCCGCTGAAGTCCGGAATGTTCTATCGCCACCCAGTGCATTGAAACATGCACCCAACGAGCCTCACTCGTTTCCCGCTACCTGATCGCTGCTATCTGTTCGCCCCTTATTACCAATTGTCTGCATCTGCCCGGCTCAGGGCAAAGCTCCTCGCTACGCACATGCTACGATCTTCTTCATTCAATGGGTCCTATGCACTCACACGAACCTCTGGACACAGACGAACTTCAGTACCAAGACGAACCTCCCGTCTTTAATCCCGCGCTATACCCGCGCGTCTACAAGCCGTCCACCGGCTATCTCCTTTTCCTGGGGACCGCCAGTTTTCTTTGCGCTATGGGCGGAATCGCGGGAATAATCTACTTTGGCACCGGCCACGAGATGACTAGCTTGCGGTCGCAGTCAATTCTTGTGGTTCTTTGCTCTCTGTTCTTGCTCCTCGGCATTTACCTGATCAGTGCTGTGCTCACCTCGCGGCTGATCCTCGGGCCTGACTTCATCGAGGTCAAAGACTTCCTGTCCTCGAAACTTCTCCGCCGTTCGGATATAGCCGGCTATCGCATCCTGCCCACGCAGTACATCTCTACGCTGGTCTTCCAGCCCACGCCCGCCGAGCGAAAAAAGCTGAAAATTCCTCTCTTCTTCCGGACGGACGCAGCATTTGGAGAATGGTTCCTCGGCATTCCAAATCTCGACCGCGAAGATCTCGGGCAATCCATGGCCGAGCTCGAAGCCGTTGTTGCGCGCGACACCCCCGGCATCGAGGCAACCGAGGAGCGCATCGCCGCCGCGTACCGCACTGTCAAAATTCTGAATTGGGCCGCGGGAATCGCCTCCGGGTGGGCGTGGATTTATCCAAATCCGTATCCGCTCTCCATGCTTGCGGTTGGTGCTCTTCCTCTCATCGCCATTGTCTTGCTCGCGCGGTCGCACGGGCTTTACCAGATCGAAGGCCGCCGCAATGATGCGCGCCCAAGCCTCGCGGTGGCCTTTATTTTTCCAAGTTGCGTCCTGGCGTTCCGTGCGATTCAAGACCTCCATTTCCTGGAATGGAAGCCCCTGCTGCTCGCGACGTCGACGCTGGCCGCCGTGCTCACAATCTTTCTGCTGCAATCCGACCCGCATTTTCACAATCGCGCCGTCGCTGCGGTTTCCATGTTTTTCATTGGGACGATGTTTTGTTTCGGCGCGATTGCCCAGTTCGATGTTCTTGCAGATCACCAGGCTCCAGCCACCTACCAAACCGAAGTACTCGGCAAGCGCGCCGACAACGGCCGCACCACCACCTACTATCTCCGAGTCGCGCCCTGGGGCCCGCGCCACGACTCCGATGAAATCGCAGTGTCGCGCTCGCTCTATCGCGCCATCAACCCCGGCCAAGCCGTCTCTATCCGTCTCTACCCCGGCGCGCTACACCTTCCCTGGTTTTCCGTCTCACCAGGTGCGGCGAGCCCTCCAAGCCGTTGAAGGACGGATACCAAGTTCATCGATTGAATCAGAGTCGTCGCGCCCGCTCAAACCGGTTCTCTGCTTCGAACTGTTACCCACCTTTATTTCAACTGAAGCACGGCCATAGCGGGAAGATTACTCGTTCCAGCAGTGGTACTTGACAGCTTGGAAAGCCCGCTCGATTTGGATATCCAATCCCCCCGGAGGGCCGGCGACCGGGGTGCCATAAGCCGTGAGCGTTCCCGCACTGGAATTGAAAATGAATGTGAGGATCTCTCCGCCGGAAGCGTTTGAGGAAACGTAAACGGCGTCACGCGCGCCTGTTTGCCCTCCTCCGCCCCCGCCCCTCCCGCCTCCACCCGAGTAGCTTCCACCGCAACCTGCTATCATGCTCCAAGCGATCAGAATTCCTGCCGATATATGCGCTGGACGCATACATTTTCCCCTTTCATGAATAGCAAGCACACCACCGCCCTGAGCCCCGAGCGAAGAATTTCGCGAATCTTATCTTCCCGGCGGCGAAGGTCTTTTAGAGTTTGATTGCAGTACGCGAAAAAGTATTTCCCATTCCATTCGTGTGGCTCTCCCGTTGACTGAAGACCAAGCGAGTATTTCATTAATGGGGCGTTTAGGTTGGTGCAGCTACCTTGTCGTCCGCCGGGGGGCCATGCGATGAAAAAGTTCTTCTTGTTTGGAGCAGTGGCTGCGCTTCTCGTTTGCGCGGCGACCACTGCGTTTGCGCAGAGCGCGCAACCTTTCAAACTCATCCAGAAGATTCTCATGCCCAACGTGAAAGGACGCATCGACCACATGGACGTGGATGTGAAAGGGAAGCGCCTGTTCGTTGCGGGGCTGGAGAACGGCTCGGTGGAAGTGCTGGACTTGCTGGCGGGCCGCTGGACCAAAAGCATCCTCGGATTTCTGAAGCCGCAGGGAATCGCGTATGTGCCCGCTCTGAACAAGCTTTTCGTTGCGAGCGGTGATGACGGCATGGTGCGCGTTTTCCGCGGGGACACGCTCGAACTGCTGGATGCGATCAAGCTGGATCTGGGGCCGAATCGCGTGGCGTACGATGCGTGCAAGCAGATTCTTTATGTTGGGTATGGTGGAAAGGATGCCGGAAAGGATTTCGGCGAAGTCAGCGCGATTGATGCGCGGACGGACAAGAAGATTTTCGACGTGCAGGTAGCGGCGCATCCTTCGGAGATTTTGCTCGACAAATCCGGCGAGACATTGTTTGTTTTCATCTCGGTGATCAGCAAAATCCAGTTGATCGACCTCATGAAACGCGAAGTTCGCGCTACCTGGCCGGTCAGCAGCCAGCGGCCGGGCGACGCCGCCCTCGATGAAGCGAGCAACCGCTTGTTCATCGGGACGCGGACTCCGCCAGAAATGATTGTGATGGATGCGAGGACGGGAAAAGAAGTGGCGCATCTGCCAACTACCGAAGGAATGGACGGTGTTTATTTCGACGCCGCGCGGAAGCGCATTTATATCTCGGGAGGGCGCGGCGAGGACGTCGGCTCGGTTTTCGTCTATCAGCAGAAAAGTGCGGACAGCTACGGAATTGCGGGAAAGGTTCCGACGCGGCCGGGAGCGGGAACTTCGTTCTGGTCGCCGGAGCTGAATCGTTATTATGTCGCCGCTCCCGCAAACGGCCAGGAGCAGGCGGCGATACTGGTGTTTGAGCCAGTGCCATAGTCGGGAGACTTGATCGCAGCTGCGGGAATTGGGAACAACGAACGGGATTTCACCGAGGAGGAACGATGAAGAAGCTGCTGGCAGTAAGCGCGATCACACTGGCGGGGCTGGGAGCTTTTGCCTTCCGCGGCGCGCATGTCGCGAAGGCGCAATCCACGGGGCGTGATATTCTCCCGCTGCAACTGGAAGAGGAAATTCCCGTCCCCGGCGTGGCGGGGCGGCTGGATCACTTTACGGCAGACGTCAAACGCAAGCGCCTGTTTGTCTCCGCCCTGGGAAACAACACAGTCGAAGTCATCGACACGTTTGCCGGCCGGGTGATTCGTTCCATCAAGGGACTAAGCCAGCCGCAGGGGCCACTGTATGTTCCGAGCTTCGACAAGCTTTACGTGGCGAACGCGGAGAACGGAAAGATGAATGTCTACGACGGCGCGACGTACACGCTGAAAAAGACGATTGATTTTGGCGTGGACCCCGACAACGTCCGCTACGATGCCGCTTCCAAGAAAATCTTCGTCGGTTTTGGCCAAGAGGACGGCGGAATCGCCATGGTCGATCCCGCAACCGACGAGCGCGTCGGGCAAGTTTACAAAACCGAAGGCCATCCGGAATCCTTCCAGGTGGAAGCCTCGGGCGGGCACATTTTCGTGAACGTGCCGGACGCGGGGATGGTCGTTGAATCTATCGATCGCAAAACCGGCGCGGTCGCCAAGTGGCCGCTGAAGGGCTTGAAAGGGAATTACGCCATGGCGCTCAATGAAGAGGACCATCGCCTCTTCACCGTCACGCGCAAGACGCCAATGCTCGTCGTCCTTGACACGCAGACCGGCAACGAAGTCGCACGCCTGCGCGCGGCGGGCGAGTGCGACGACGTCTACTTCGACGCTTCGCGCAAGCGCATCTATGTGATCGGCGGCGAAGGAATCATCAGTGTGATTCAGCAAAAAGATCCGGACCACTACGAACTGGTCGCTAACGTTCCGACCACGGTCGGCGTTCGCACCGGCTACTACTACGCCAAGCGCGACCGCCTCTACGTCGGCGTCCCCGCAAAAGGCAACGAGCCAGCCCAGGTCTGGACCTTCGAGGCCGAAGACTAACTCGCGCTTATTTCGCTCCAAAAGAAACTTTCGATTCTCCTTGACTTGCACACTTGCGAAGCACACGATGCATTCAGGTTTCGCAGTTACAAGCGAAACGCCCAGTCTCTATTCCCAACGTATTTTCTTTCAAGGTCGAGTCCCGCATCGAGCGCTAACAGGGTAGAACCCACTGGGTTCCTTTTTTTTCCCTCGCGCGGCGCCTGACCTCCTGTCCGACGTACAGGTCTTCAAACCCAAGACGCCAGTGGTTCCGTACCAACTCCAACTCGCCACGCGCGAGCTGGTTACTTGCATTACTTTTAAGGAGAACCACCATGTCTGAACAAAATAAATCCGTTGTCCGCCGTCTCTTTGATGAACTCTGGAACAAGGGCAATCTGCAGGTCGCAGATGAACTCATCGCCCCCACGTATCAACACCACGACGCCTCCACACCCGATCTTGGCAAGGGGCCCGAGAGCGAGAAGAAGCGCGTCAACCTTTATCGCACCGCCTTCCACGATTTTCGTTTGAACCTCGAAGATCTCCTAGCCGATGGCGAAACCGTCGTGGCTCGTTGGTCCTGCCGCGGCGTACATAAGGGCGAGCTCAACGGTATTGCGCCCACGGGAAAGCAGTTTGCAATCACGGGAGTAACCATCGCCCGCTTCTCGAGCGGCAAGATCGTCGAAGGCTTCGTCAATTGGGATGCCCTCGGCCTCATGCGCCAACTCGGCGTCGTCCCTGAGCCCACCAAATCCCTAGCAGCGGCAAAGTAGCCACTCCGCCTCCGCGATGGTGGCCTTCGCTCCTCGCGAAGGCCACCGCGGTTGCTGTGCTCGCTACATCGGCTTGGGATGTGCGGAGAGCGCCTCGCGATAAAGCTTGATATTGTTTTTGTCCACTATCAGCGTTCCCGTATCCACGAATGTAGGCACCGGTGGGGCCAGCGCCGTCCGCCAGTCTTTGAATTGGTGCACCGCATTGTGGTGCAGGTCGTCCAGGAACTTCAGCCCGTAGTAACTCATCACGTACGGCTTTTGTGTCACGGTTGCCGCAATCGCGCCGCGGTCGATCCAATCCAGTGTCTCCGGATCGCCGTCGAACGCAACGATCGGCAGCTTGCCTTCCAGGTTGAAACGATGCAGCGCTCCGGCCGCGCCCGAACCACCGGTCGCCTCCACGCAAATAATTCCGTCTATCTTTTCTTTCTTCTGGATCAAATCAGAGGTCTGGTCGAACGCGGTTCGCGCATCTCCCTGATCGTCCAATATCTTTGCCAGATTCATCTTGGGAAAGTTCTTCAGCGCGTCGGCTATGCCTGCCACTCGATCGTCCAGGTTGCGCTGTCCGGAAATCGTAATCACCGCAATGCTCCCGCCGCGTCCGACGAGTTCCGCCATCTGCCTCAGGCTCTCTCGGCCCGCTTTGATGTTATCCGTTCCGATGTACTGCACGCGCTTTGACCCCGGCACATCCGCATCCACGCAGATCACCGGGATGCCCTGAGCTATCGCCTTGTCAATGTCCGCCTGGAAAAGCTCCGGTTTCCCGGCGGAGAGGCAGATTCCGGCGGGCTGCTTTTCCACAATCTCCCGGAATTTCAATAGCTCAGCGTTCGGCTGGTATCCGGTCGGACCGACAAGCTCAGCCTTTACCCCCAGCGATTTCGCCGCGTCCAGAAAACCCGCCTGCGCCTCCTGCCAGTACGGCAGGTCGATATTCGTGGCCACAAAAACGTAGTGTTCGTCCTGTTCGTGGTAGGGCTTCGCGCAGGAGGCAACCACCATTGCCCCAATCAAAATAAGACCAATCGCAATTGGAAAAGTTACTGGCCAGGCCCCAGGTCGCTTCATCGCAATTCTCCCTTCGCACTTGGTCTGTCTTCGGAGTGTTTGCTCGCGGCTTCGAGAAGTTCGGGCCCGCGCATGGCTCGGGGAATTGGGAACGGATAGGAGGGTTCAATCCATTTCTACTGCGTTTTTGTTCTCACCAACCTCCGCCCCAGAAATTGCATTTCAAGCCGCTACGCAAACCATAGGTCCGCGATTCGTCTCCCGTCAAGCCCCCTTCACTCCTTCTCTGCGACCTCTGTGGCCGCTCTGCGAACTCTGTGATAAATCACCTCCTCGCCTGCCGGGCAAGCAATCGACTCCTCAAACTTGTCCACTGCAATCGCGGTCAACTGATTCGCGAGTTTGCGGTTGCAATGGATTTGGGTGTCACATCCTCGCAGTCTCAATGGTGCGGGTTCTGACTGCCGCTGGTGGCGCACGCGGCAAAATTGCAGTAGAAGCACCTACGATCCCCTCCTCGCGTTCACACACTTTTAATCTTCGATCCCGGAATAAATCACCGGCCCACAGGGTCCTAGCCTCTTGTAAGGGACTTTCTCCTCTGCTCCAAGAAAGTGGCTCGAGGAGAAAGCTCAATCCTGTATGAGAGGTGGTGTGAACATGACGCATAAATGGCTTTCGATTGTGGTCTTACTCGTCGGAGTAATGGCCATCGGTCTCGCTGGTATCGCGCAGCAAGGTCCTACAGAGGCGCCAGCCGGCTTTGACACCCCGACACTCGCCCAAAACCACGGCGCGCAGAGCGTCAGCAACGGCATCGCAGAACCCCCAGGTGACACCTATGCCCTCGATCAAACCAATTTCGAGCAACCTCACGACGCAAGCACCGGGCTCGGCCCAGTATTCAATGCCAGGGCCTGCGTGGACTGCCATCAGAATCCCGTCAGCGGCGGAGCAAGCCAGTTCACGGAGATTCGCGCCGGCCACAAAGATGCCAACGGCAATTTCGTCGCCGCGACTGTCCCCATCAACGATGGCGCAAACACCATCGCCCTTCGCTCCATCATCAATGACCGCGCGCTGATTCCTGAAGCTCAGGAGCACATCCCCGATACCGAAGACATTCGCGCCTTACGCGCCGCTCTGAACACTTTGGGAGACGGATTTGTTGAGGCCATCGACGACACTACCCTGCAGTCGATCGCTCAACACCAGATCGAAGTCAGTGAAGGCCGTATTCATGGTGAAGCCGTCGAAGTTCCAGTTCTCGAATCGCCCGGACAATCACGCATTGGACGCTTTGGTTGGAAGGATCAGCACAGCAGCCTGCTTTCGTTCATCGGCGACGCTTATCTGAATGAAATGGGAGTAACCAACCGCCTGCGTCCCAAAGATGTGACCACCGTTGGCAAAATCACCAAGGATCCCGAGGATGTCCCGGACAATCTCGGCCTGGCGGACATTGACCATTTCGCTCAGTTCATCCGCGGCACGAAGGTGCCTCCGCGCGACGCGACTCTCTCTGCGACCGCGGCTGCACAGGCGGGCCAGAATTTGTTCGAGCGCATCGGCTGTGCCACCTGCCACGTCAGCACCATCGTGACCGCTCCTGCGGGAGCGGTCATCAACGGCGGAGCGTTCACTGTTCCGGAGGCGCTGGGCAACAAGACCATTCATCCCTACAGCGACTTCCTGCTCCACGACATCGGCACCGGCGACGGCATCGTTCAGAATCCGCCGCAAGACACCGCCAACAAATTGCGCACCGTGCCGCTGTGGGGACTCCGCACGCACCCCCGGCACATGCATGATCTCAAATCGTTGACGCTGGAAAGTGCCATCGAACGCCACGCCGGCGAAGCCGAACACGTAAGAGATCGCTTCCGCGACCTCAGCCCTCAGGACAAGCAAGCGCTGATCACATTCTTGAATTCGTTGTAGAACGCAAAGGTACAGGGCGCCTGTCGCGACAGGCGCCCTGGGTTCCCGAGAAAGGTGCATTGAGCTAGACAAGGACCCTTGAAGCACCCTAATGACTGACCTTTACTGGGACTCGTCCTTTGAGAAATGCAAACTTCTCCGGCTGGCTTGTATTGGCGGATGCTGTCGATTGGCTCGTGTTGGCTGGCTGACGCGGTAGCGATAACGGTTGTTCTGCCGCTCCTACGCCGTCGTTGTCGTCTTGTTCCTCGTGACTAGTGAGCGCGGGTATGCACGACTCTTCCCGATTTGTGCAATGAGCTAGAGTTTAGTGTCCGACAAAAGAGTAGACATACCACTAAGGGTTTTGCAATCAAGCATTTGCAAGTGTCATTATGGGGTCCTCAGTGGCCAGCAGTATGCTGCAAGCATTCCTGGCAGAGAAATATGTGCACGAGGTGGAGCTTATGAAACGTCTTCCGTTCTGGTACTCGGTACTCGTCCTATTTGTATTGCTGTTCGCGGTCCAATCTCCCATCCTTGCCAACTCGGTCCCGCTGACGGTCTCGGTTGGCTATGCCGACAACACTCACTGCGCCTCCGCCCTCACCCCTCCCTTATTCCAGGGTTCCTGCATATCTCCCCTCCCTGCTCTTTTCCCAAACCCTTGGAATGGGAGCCCAAATACTACTTTCCTCGGTACGGGAATTAATAACGTCGGTTTTGATGCGGGCGCCTTGCTGCTGACCAATACCAGCGGAGCTGACGTCACGGTGACGGATGTGACGGTCACGATCGGGGCCACCAGCTTCGACCTCTGGGGCCCTTTTACGGTTCCTAACGGCAAGTCCACCATTTTGACTCAGAACGGCGACCCCATGTCTCTCGTTTCTAACTTCGATACCAGCGACCTCACTGGATTCAATAGCGGCATCAGCAATGGCGTGATCCCCTCGATTGCGATCACGATCGGCGGCACTACCAACACTCTCTTCGACACGAATGAGATCCTCAATACGGGTGGTTTCGACCTGGGTTGTACGACTTCGGACTGCGTCTTAACGAACGAGTCCCACCCCTGGAGTCTGATCCCCGGCCAGGTTACCGTGGCACCGGAGCCCTCGAGCCTGATGCTGCTTGGTGCTGGCTTGCTCGGGTTGGTACGACTGTCGAGGCGTAAGTTGGTTTCCTGAACAGTACTCCCAATCCACCTCCGAGCCAGCTGATTCTGGCGCGTGGCACGTTACTGCTTCCAGATTACTGATCGCTGATTACTGGTCATCGCTTGCTTCCGTTCGAACACACAGTCCTATTACCATGTTTTGTCCAACCAGTTACTTGTCGATACTATTTACTTTTGCTATACTTTCTCCGGGACTAGCAAGCGGCCCACCGGCTGTAGGCTCAAAGCTCTTCCGCTCTCCGGCAACTCCTTTATTTCCGCCACTTGCGCGTCCTACTACGAACCTGTCCATTTTCCATTTCTTATGGAATATAAGGGGGAGGGGATGGCATGGTCTGACCAATTCCTCGCATCGGCTCGTAACGTTCTCAAACCACTCTCTTTCACACTCCATGCGCCAAGCGCCGCCAGTCTCCGTCTCCCCATTGGCTTGCCCTCGAGGAGGGCCACCGGCAGCTCATCACTTGCTACTCTGCCCGACCCATTGCGCTCCAGCCCCCTTGGTGCCAAAATCACCACATTGCTGGACCTAGAAACATTCGACCGCCCTATGGTGTCTAATACCAAGAGCGGACAAAGGTTGGGCAAGGCGCAGGATGAAGATGCCCAACCCAGAAGTGCCAGCAAGCCCCAGTTTCTACTTCGCAGGTGGGGCAGAAAGGCCGACCGTGTCCGATTGGGCCAGCGCACTCTCGTGGGTGAATGATGAATCCGAGCTTGTCACCGAGCTGCAAGCCGGCTCGGAGACTGCCTTTGACTGGCTCGTCAATCACTACCACGCTCCCGTCTACAACTTGATCCTGGGGATGCTGGGAGATACGGCGGACTCCGCCGACGCGGCGCAGGAAGTTTTCTTGAAAGCGTTCAAGGGAATTCGCAGTTTTCGCCAGGGGAGTTCGCTGAAGACCTGGCTCTATCGCATCGCAATTCGCGAAGCCCTGAATCACCGCCGCTGGTTCAAGCGCCACAATCAGAAAAATATTTCGATCGATGCCGAGCCGCTGGAAGGCTGCGCGCCGATTGATATTGAAGACCTAAGCGCGACGCCGTTCGATCAGCTGGCGGCGCACGAAATTCAGGTGGCGGTGCAGGGAGCGCTGCAGCAGGTGCCGGATGTGTTTCGCAGCGCAGTGATTTTGCGCGACATCGAAGGGCTGAGCTACGAGGAAGTGGCGGAAGTGCTGGAGTGCAGCGTGGGCACGGTGAAGTCGCGGATCCTGCGCGGGCGGCGTTCGTTAAAAGAGATTCTGGAGCCGCTGCTGGCGGAAAAATCGCTGGAAAGCAAGGCTGCCGAGCGCGACACGCAGACTTCGGAAGCACAGTGGCGCAAGGCCGAAGTGGCTCGCCATGCGGCCGCCGCCGCGGGAGCGAATTCCACGCATCAGGTGGGCCTGCAAATGGCCTACGTACGAGTTTCGACGCCGGAAACGGCGGACAGTATGACGCGCCCACAGACAGCGCGCGAGGAGCTACCATGACGTGCGATAAAGTCCATCGCCGCCTCGCCGGTTATCTGGACGATGCGAGTGTATCGGCGGCGCGCTCGACGGAGCGCGTGGCCATCCGCCAGCACTTGGAAAATTGCGAACCGTGCCGCGAAGAGTTGCAGCGGTACCGGAAGCTGGCGGTGTTGATGTCCCGCGTGCCGCGGGCCGTCCCCCCCGCGGATCTCGCCGTGAAAATCAAAGTGGCGGCTTCGCAGGCGCAGGCTACGCAGGATTGGGGCGGGCGTTGGCAGCGGATCAAGGATCGCGCGGAGATTTTGCTGGACAACGTGTTCCGCCCGCTGACGGTGCCGGCTACCGGCGGATTTTTCTCGGCCATCGTGATTTTTGTCTTTGTGCTGCACATTATTTTGCCGGGGATTACGGTGCAGGCGGATCCGAATGACGTGCCGACCGCGCTGTTGCGTCCCGCGGAGCTGATTTCGCTGTCGGATATGCCGGCTTCGGCGGAGATGCAGCATCCCGACGTTGGCTTGCAGCACGAGCTGCTGGTGGACGTGGTCGTGGATGCGCAGGGGCAGATGTCCACGTACGATATTATTGTTGGGCCGGACACGCCGGAGATGCGGCATCAACTGGACCAGGTGCTGCTGTTTTCACGCTTTCGGCCGATGATGAGCTTCGGCCGGCCCACCCCCGGCGGCCATGTCGTGCTGAGCTTCAGTGCCGTCCACGTCCGTGGGTAATCGGTTGTAGCGGACACCTTCAGGTGGGCGCATTTGCGCCAGTCTTGGCCGGCTGAAGCCGGCTGCTACATTTTTCAAATCCTCTCCCTGTCCTCCCGGCCAGCTTCCTGTTTGTAAACGCCTGTTCTTCAGCGCCGAATCTTTCTCCGCTCCATCGTGTTTAATGGATGCAGGAGTCTTCGTCATGGTCATGCGTACCACGTTGCGCCTCTTCACGCTGCTAGCCGCGCTGCTGCTTGGCGCCATGATTTTGACGCCTGCGATGCACGCCGCCGCTGCTTCTTCGTCGCGCCCGCAGGGAAATTCACCCGAGTCGATATTGCTAAATGCCGCGAATCGCGACCGCGCTTCGCTTGGATTGCAGCCCTTTCAGTGGGACGCGAATCTTGCCGCCGCGGCCCGGCTGCATGCGCTGCGCATGGCGCAGCGCAGCACGCTTTCGCACCAGTTTCCCGGCGAGCCGCCGCTGCAGGAACGCGCTATGCAAGCGGGCGCGCGCTTCAGCCTGATCGCGGAGAATGTGGCTGAAGGGCCTTCGCCGCAGGGATTGCATACGCAATGGATGAATTCGCCTCCGCATCGCGCGAATTTGCTGGACCGGGAGCTGAACTCGATTGGGATCGCGGTAGTGCAGAGCGGGAACTTGCTGTTTGCTGTGCAGGATTTTTCGGTGGGCGTGCCGCAGCTCAGCATCGAGCAGCAGGAATCGCAGATTGATTCACAGCTTGCGGCGCGCGGCATGCGCGTGGTGGACGCGGCGCTGGATGCGCGGAAGACGTGCGAGATGGATCGCGGTTGGGCCGGGCAGCGGCCGTTTGCGGTGCTGCGGTATGAGACGGCAAGCCTGAACAGCTTGCCGCAAGATATCGAGCAGAAGCTGCGGACGGGGAAGTATCATGCCGCTGCGGTGGGCGCCTGCGATGCGAGCGGATCGACCGGAGGATTTACGCGATTCCGCATCGCCATCCTGCTGTACTGAAACGGACGATAAGCCAATTCCGGCTTGCGTTTTCCCTGAAAATCGGTAGACTCAGCAGCATGACGTTCTCGTTTTATACCTACGCGTGGCGATTTACGTACCGGAATAGCCGGGTGCGAGAGGCCAGCGTCTAGTTCGAGAGCATCAAAGGATTTTGGCCCACTCGCACCGAGTGGGCTTTTTTGTTTTAGGGCCCAGGAAAGAAGCGAAAGGCCAAACGCCAAACGCGAAAGGGAAGAGACCACCATGATTATTTCGATGAAGCTGCATTCGACGCGGGAAGAGATCGACGAAGTTACGGGCATTGTGAAGCACTTCGGGTACAAGGTGCACTCGATTGAGGGAGAGGAGCGCGTGGTGATCGGCGTGGTGGGCGTGGGCGATGTGACGGCTTGCATGGAGTCGGTGGAGGCGATGCCGCAGGTGGAGAAGGTGGTGCGGATTACCGCGCCGTATAAGTTTGTGAGCAAGGAATTTCGGCCGGGGAAGACGCGCATCAAGGTGAACGGCGCGGAGATTGGCGGCGACGAGTTTGTGGTGATTGCCGGGCCGTGTTCGGTGGAGAGTGAAGAGCAGATCATGCGCTCGGCGGAAGCGGTGGCCAAGGCAGGGGCGAAGTTCTTGCGCGGCGGGGCGTTCAAGCCGAGGACGTCGCCATATGATTTTCAGGGGATGGAAGAAGCGGGGTTGAAGCTGCTCGAGAAGGCGAAGAAGGCGACCGGCCTTGCGATCGTGACGGAGGTGATGGGCGACCGCGACGTGGAACTGGTGGCGCAGTACGCGGACGTGATGCAGGTGGGCGCGCGGAACATGCAGAATTTCATGCTGCTGAAGGCGCTAGGCAAGTGTGGGCGGCCGATTCTGCTGAAGCGCGGGCTGAGCAGCAGCATCAAGGAGTTGTTGATGAGCGCGGAATATATCGTGGCACATGGGAATCCCGACGTGATTTTGTGCGAGCGCGGGATTCGGACGTTTGAAACGGCTACGCGGAACACCTGCGACATTTCCGCGATTCCGGTGCTGAATGAACTGACGCACCTGCCGGTGATTCTGGATCCGAGTCACGCAACAGGGAAGCGCACTCTGGTGCCGGCGGTGGCGCGCGCGGGAGTGGCGGTCGGCGCCGACGGCCTCATGGTGGAAGCGCACCCCGCGCCCGAGCGCGCCATCAGCGACGGCGCCCAGTCCCTCGACCTAAACCAATTCGCTAAAATGATGGACGACCTGAAGCCCTACATCGCGCTCTGGAAAGAAGCGCGGAAGAAAGAAACTGTGGCGGTCGCCGCGCGGTAGCCGCCCCAGTGGATTTCCTAAAGCGGGCAATTTTGCTGATGAGATCTTAAGAGCGCTCCAAGAAGTTCATGCAGAAGCGGGCGACAGTTGATCCATTGCTGCGACTGCGCGGGTCGGGCAAGAAACTTTGGAAGGACGAGCCTGCGGATGTATGCGGACCGCTTCCGAGGGACCTGGCAGCAAACTAAATCTTCCATGAGATGAATCGATTCTTCTAATTATTCTCAACTTCCTGCACCTAGGTGGAAAGCCCACACTTTTGTAGTGGACTCCGGAATTCAGAGATGAAGATAGGGGAGGTGACTTCCTTTTTTCATAAGCAGTTACAGATTCTCACATTCAGGCTTCATACGTATCTTTTGCCTTACTCCTCCGTTAGTTAATTTGTTTAGGTTTAGCAGGTTATGCAGCAGTGTCGATTTAGGATTCTGGCCATTTAATTGCCAAAGGGTTTGTTAGGTAGCGGGTGTGGTCCCGTTCTCCTTCCAGGTCCAGCCTGCCCTCATAGAGGGCTTACTGCGAGTACGAGCGGTCTGAGCTAGATAACCACAGGGTCCACGCGTTTCAGGCCGCGAAAAAAATCTACAGGGGGTTAAACGATGGAAAGATCGCAGGGTACCGCTCTATCCAAACGATCCACAATTCATGCTCTAGCGCTGTTCGTGCTACTTCTCGGAGTGGTGTGGCCGGCGAATGGGCAATCCACGGCGACGTTGCAGGGAACGGTAACCGATCCGGCGGGGGCCGCGGTCCCGAATGCGAAAGTGGTGGCCAGCAATGAAGCGACTGGCGTGCAATCGGAAACCGTCAGCGACTCCGCGGGCGAGTATCTTTTTCCGTCACTTTTGATTGGAAACTACAAACTGGAGATTACGGCTTCGGGCTTTCAGAAAATCGTTTTTACCGGGCTGAAACTGGATGTGGCCAGCACGGTGACGAAGAATGTGTCGCTGACGCTGGGGCAAAGCTCGCAAACGGTGGAAGTTGTTGCCGTCGAGCCGTTGGTAAACACGAGCAGTAACGAAATTGGACAGGTGATTAACGACAAGACCGTTCAGCAGATACCGCTGAACGGGCGGCACTTTACGGATTTGAGTCTGTTGACGCCTGGCACGGTAACTCCGCCGGCGAACGGATTCCTTTCCTTTCCATTGCGCGGACAAGGGTCGTTTGGAATCAATACGGCTGGACAGCGGGAAGACACGACCAACTGGCTGGTGAACGGCGTCAACCTGAACGACAACGTGCAGAACCAGATCACGTTCCAGCCGCCGATTGACACGCTGGCGGAATACAAAATCGACAATTCGTCGTTTCCCGCGCAATATGGACGGAATTCCGGCTCCATCGTGAACCTAGCGACGCGCTCGGGAACCAACGAATTCCATGGGGAATTGTTCGAGTTTTTCCGGAACAACGATCTGGATGCGCGGAATTTTTTCAACCCCGCGAAAGACAGCAAGGGCAATTTTCTTCCGCAGGCGCCTTTCAAGCGGAATGATTTCGGCGTGGATTTTGGCGGCCCGATCCTGAAGAACAAGTTGTTCTTCTTTCTGGCGTATGAAGGGCTGCGGCAGCACCAGAACTTAAGCGTTTCGACGACTGTTCCCAGCGTGGATCAGCGGGCAGCGGTCACCGCGCCGGCGATTAATAGCTTGCTGAAGCTGATACCCGCGGCCAATCTGGTCGGGACTGGGAATGCGGCGGATCCCAACACCTTCAACTTGTTCAGCGGCGGCATCGTGGCCAACGTTTCACTGAATCAGGGTTCGGGGGACATTGAATACGAAATGAGCCAGAAGGACAGCTTTCACGGGTACTACGTGGTGCAGAAGGATTTGCGCCAGGAGCCCACTGCCGGAGGGCCAACAGCAAACACAAACCTGCCCGGGTTCGGGGATACGCGCGATGGTTTCCGGCAACTGCTGACGTTCAGCGAAGATCATGTCTTTTCGCCGACTCTCAGCAATACAGTTCGATTGGGATTCAACCGGATTCACCTGACCTTCACGCCCAACGGATTGCTCGATCCCGCGGCCTTCAATATAACGATGCCAGCGGGTTCTCCGTTAGCCACCGGCCTGCCGTTCTTCAATATCGGGGGAGGCACAATTGGTTTCGGAGGGCCGACAGGCGAACCGCAAGGCCGGGGGGACACGACGATCGTGCTGAACGACGGATTCAGCTGGTTGAAGGGACGCCACACCTTTATGTTCGGCGGCGAAATCCGGCGAGCCTACAACAACAACATCGCGTTTAACGTCGGGAGTCTGACCTACGCTTCGCTCAACAATTTCCTGCTTGACCAGGCGAATGCGTTCACGGTGCAACTGGGCTCCGGAAACGACAAAATTCTGCAGCCTGCCTACGATGTATTCGCGCAAGACAGCTTCAAGTTGAAATCCAACCTTACGCTCAACTTCGGCCTGCGCTATGCCTGGAACGCCACGCCATCAGAAGCGAGAGGGCGCTTCACCAACTTCGATCCGTTGACCGGCAACCTGGTCGAGCAGGGTCAGCCCTACCAACAGAACAATACGAATTTTCAGCCGCGAGTGGGATTTGCGTGGGATCCATTCAAGGATGGAAAGACCTCGGTACGAGGCGGATACGCCATCATGACGCAGGCGCCGACCACGAACATCGTGTCGCCCTTGAGCAGCAATCCGCCGTTTGCGGTGCCGATTTCGGCGAGTTCGGCGACCAATGCCATTACCGCGGAAAATCCGAGCGCGGCGGTGGTGGGCACGAGCCTGGGCCCCGTGGTGATCAATCCCGGCTTCGACAACGCCTATGCACAGGATTGGAATCTTACGGTGCAGCGGCAAATCACGGGGAACCTGGGACTGGAAATTGGGTATATCGGCGTGAAGGGCACGCACCTGCAACTCACGCAGAACATCAACCAGCCGTTTGTGACCAACGGATTTTACGGTTCGACACGGCCGTTCCCGGCGTTGCCGGCTACGAGCCCTATCATTCCGGCGCAGTGCGCGGCGCCTAACCCGAACTGTCCGTACGGAACCATCAACCAGATCAACAGCGGAAGCAACTCCAATTACAATGGGTTGTGGATCACGGCGAACAAGCACGTGTCGCGCGGCCTCGAATTCCTGGCTACCTATACGTATTCCAAGTCACTCGACTACAACTCTCTTTCCACGGGTGAGACCTACATTATCCAGAACGCGTATAACCCGCGCGGCGATTACGGAGATTCGGAATTCGACGTGCGCAATCGCGTTGCACTCAGCGGGTTTTACCAGTTGCCGTTCAAGGGCAATCGGCTTGAGAGCGGATGGCAATTTGGAATTGTCTTCCAGGCGCAGAGCGGCAATCCGGTTAACCCCACGCTGGCGATTGGCCCTGGTGCTGGAATTTCGCTGACGGTGCGACCGGACTTGCTCGCTCCGATTGGAACGAACGGGAACCCGTCGAACTACTTTACGAACGCGATTCTGTGCGAACCGTTCAATGGAACGCCGTCTGGCGGGGCACCGGCGATTCCAGCTTGCGCGACGACACCGTTTGCGACACTCGCAGTGCCCTGCACGTTTAGCAGCACGCCAACGGCGCCTGGCGGAAAAACCTATCCAATTGTGCCGGGGACTTGCCATCCCGGGACTCTCGGGCGCGACGCCATCCCCGGACCGGACTTCGTGAACACCGATTTCTCGATCACCAAGGACACGAAGATTACCGAACGGCTGAACCTGCAGTTCCGGACGGAGATGTTCGACATCTTGAACCACCCGAACTTGGGAGATCCGGTGTTGACCGTCACAAGCGGATCGTTCGGGAGAATCACCTCGACGCGATTCTCGACGGGCGATTTTGGGTCGTCACGGCAAGTGCAGTTCGCGCTTCTGCTGCAGTTTTAAGCGGCAAATTCAACCTACTGACGAGGGCAGGCTTAGCGCTTGCCCTCGTTTTTTTAGGCGGATTGCGGGAGATGCAGTGCGGCGGAAGAGGTAACGAAGCAACGACAGAACGAAGTGGAGATGGAGAGAAAGAGGATGTTTAACGTCCCTTGGCGCGGTCGCCTCGCAGGACCATGCAGGTTGAGGATGATTTGGCAACCAGGCGGCCAGCTTCGTCCGTGATTTCACATTCGACGTAGCCAACCGCGCTGCCGCGGCGCACCACTTTGCCCTCGGCGCGGAGGCGAGCCTCCCAAATGGGGCGAAAGAAATTGATTTTTAGTTCGACGGTAGTAAAGGATTCACCGGGCGCGAGTGTACTGGCAAAGGCCATGCCCATCGCGGCATCCGCGATGTCGCACAGAACTCCCCCATGGAGCGTGCCCATGGGATTGGCATGTTGCGGCCCGGCGGCCAGGGTGACGATCGCGCGTCCATCCGCAATTTCGCCTGGTTCAAAGCCGATCAGGCGGGCGATTGGAACATCCTTCGTGCTTACGTTTGCCATAAAACCTCATTGGTACCCAGGTTGACGCGTACGGCCGCAACGTATGCGACCGATTGGTCTCGGGAATCAATACTAGCACAGCAAAAACAAAAACGGACGGGCCCACAGTACGTCAAAGATGGACGAGAGCGAGAAAAACCGACTCGTGCCGTGGACAATGAAAAACCGTTTCACGAGAATTCGTGAACCGGAAGTTCCATCGATTTGGATGCCCGGAAGGTTCAAAGTACACCGAAAAATGAGATCGCGAAGGCGGTGGTGTTTCTTGCGTCCGACGACAGCAGTTTCGTGACAGGGACGGAGCTCGTTGTGGATGGTGGTTTCGCTCAGGTTCAAGGCGGATGGTCCGAAGAGGATGCTCGAGGTTCGAGCAGCCCGACTTTGGGACAATGGCCGTTCGTTTGATTGGGCCTGCACGTCGGACCAGTAGGCGCGGCTTTGCCCCCGGAGTAGGCTTTTTGGTGCTGGGGCGGTGTCTCCAATAGGGGACAGAAGCGAGGTCGCCGTGTACTGCGAGCATTGCGGTCTGAGGATACTTCCAGAGCGTCCAATATGCACGCGTTGCGGGAAGTCGCCAACGTATGAATGGATTCAGTTGACGAGCCTTTTGGTAATCCTTTTGGCGGTGATCGGGAATGAGGTCACCGGGTGGCTTTTGCTGCCGAAGATGGCGGCGACGCATCCCACAGGGCATTTCTTCCGGACTTGGCTGTGGGTGGACCGGCAGACGAGCGTATATGGATGGATGCCGCTGGCGGCGGGATTGCTGATGTGGGAGTTCTACGTGTGGCGCCAGGTGCGCAAGGCGAAGCCGGTAACCAAGATCAGGAGCTGGGTGAGCCGGAAGATTTTGACGTTTGTGCTGGCGGCGGGATTTGCGCCGATTCTGCCGTGGTGGATTCCGGCGGGGCAGCCTTCGGAGAAAACGATGGCGACGCTGGCCTTGTATCCGGGGTTGCCGTGCGCGATTTCCTGGGGCGCCATTTTGATTGTGGCTACCGTGCTTTGCTGCAAGGCGGAGACACGCAATTTGCTGCTGGGCAACGGGAAGACGCTTTCGCTGGTGAGCCTGGGGGCTCTGGCGATGTTTATGGCGCTGACGCTGGTTGGGTGGTCGCTGACGTAGGAGCTCACTTGGAGTGGGAAGCCCGCCTCCGGCAGACAGGCCCAACTCCTGCTTTCTTCGTCGAAAACGACGAGCCCAAGGACGCAGTCAGGAACCTCGCCGACAGCTACACGTATCTTTCGAAACTGCATTTCTGAACCAAAATGGAAAAGTATTCCGAAAGCACCAGTTTTGGCTTTCGATTATTTTGGCCTTTAGTGATTTGTTCCGGCTACTTACGAATACCACACCGTATTCGGTATTTGGATAATAATTACCTTCAAGTATTACTTTAAATGTCGGCGCGCCGGCATTCTTGCTTCGTTTACGCTGCTTTACAGGTGCGCGGGATGACTTTATGCTGAACCTATGAGCGAGACGCGGTTTGGATTTGCGACGGTGGAAGAGGCGGTGGAGGAGATTCGCCAGGGGCGGATGATTGTCCTGGTGGACGATGAAGACCGCGAAAACGAAGGCGACCTGACGTTGGCGGCGGAAAAGATTACGCCGGAGGCGATCAACTTCATGGCCAAGTTTGGGCGCGGGTTGATTTGCCTGGCGCTGACAGAGCAGCGGTGCGACGAGCTGAACCTGCCGCTGATGTCGCCGATCAATACGTCCGTGCACGGGACGGCGTTTTGCGAAGCGATTGACGCGAAAGTTGGGGTGACGACGGGTATCAGCGCCTCCGACCGCGCAATTACGATTTTGACGGCGATCGATCCGAAGACGCGTCCGCAGGATCTGGCGCGGCCCGGGCACATGTTTCCGCTGCGCGCGCGTAACGGTGGCGTGCTGGTGCGCGCGGGGCAGACGGAAGCGAGCGTGGACCTCGCCCGCATTGCGGGGCTGAATCCCTCCGGAGTGATCTGCGAAATCATGAATGAAGACGGTTCGATGTCGCGTGTACCGCAGCTGGTGGAATTTTGCCGCGAGCATGGATTGAAAATGCTGACGGTGGCGGATCTGATCCGCTACCGGATGCAGCACGAGCGGTATGTGCGGCGCGTGGCGGAGGCAGTCCTGCCGACGCGGTTTGGCGAGTTCAAGATGATTGCGTATTCGAGCGATGTGGACCACGACCAGCATGTGGCGTTGATTCGGGGCGATCTGGAAGGGCCGACCCCGCCGCTGGTGCGCGTGCACTCACACTGCCTGACCGGGGACGTGTTTGGCTCGACGGCTTGCGACTGCACCGACCTGGTGGCGAAGTCGCTGGAAAAGATCGCGGAGGAAGGCCGAGGAGTGTTTCTGTACCTGCATCATACGGGACGCGGATTCACGATTGAAAATGCGGAGACGCCAGGGCAATTGCCGCAGATTCATTTTCATTCCCGCGGGCAGTTGGATCGTGAGCCGGCTCGGCAGCGGATGGTGCAGCATGAGAGCGGCATCGGGGCGCAGGTTTTAATTGATTTGGGATTGAAGGATATTCGCGTGCTGACGAATCATCCGAAAAAGGTTGTGGCGCTCGAGGGGTATGGGATTCGCATTGCGGACCAAGTGCCGTTGAATCTCACGACGCAGAAGCCTACGCATCAGCGGTTGTAATAGTACACCTGTTGAATCTGCTTTTTCTCACAACAGCAGCGCCACAAACGCGTTGTCATCCTGAGACCATCCGACGAGGATGGGCGAGGATCTCAGCATTAACAACCCGCTGCAAAGTTCGGTTGAGATCCTTCAGTCTGCAAACGACGCCAAGACATAAAGAAAACACCACAAGATGAACGATATGCCCGCAACAAGGCCGGAGATGGTTTCAGCCCATTCGCCGTTGTAATACATCCAGAAGCGTTCGAGGCCGTCCTCGCGCTTGATCTCGTCGGAGTCAGAATTGTCTTCTGCCGCCGGGTGCTTTGCCTACTCCAGTTGATTGCCCTGGTTGTCGAAGATAGAGAGACCGCCGAAGAGGGCGGCCTGGTCTTCGATTTGGGCGCGGTCGCCTACGAGTACGATTTGCATGTTGGCGGAATCGAAATATTTTCGGGCGGTGGCCATTAGGTCGGCGGATGTGATAGCGCGGACTTTGTCGCGATAGGTTTCGAGATAATCGGCGGGAAGTTCGTTGAGTTCGACGGTGGAGAATTGCGAGAGCAGGCCTTCCTGCGTGGCGAGGCCCATGGAAAAAACGCCGGTGAGATAATTTTGCGCATCGGCGAGTTCGGCCTCGGGCACAGGGAGGGAGCGTAGCTTGTCGAGTTCGTAGAAGATTTCCGTGAGCGAGGCGGCGACGACATCATTGCGCACGGCGGCGGAGACGGAGAAATAGCCATGCTGGCGCAGGGGATGGACGCTGCTGCGCGGACTGTAGGTGTAGCCCTTGTCCTCGCGGATGTTCATCACGAGGCGGGAATTGAAGGCGCCGCCGTAGAGGCTGTTGGTGAGGCCAAGTTGGATCCAGTCGGGGTGCTTGCGGGTGATGGCGTGGCATCCGACAAGGATTTGCGTTTGGACGGAGCCGGGATTGTGGACCAGGTAGACGCGGCGGCCTTGCGGCTTGGGCGGGGCAGGGAATTCCTTTGCGGCGGGTTTTTTGCCGGACCAGTTGCCAAAGGTCTTTTCGATGGTTTTCAGCATGGTTTGCGGATCGAAATCGCCCACTAGCATGAGCAGCGCGTTTTCGGGCGTGTAGATTTCGCGGTAGACGGTTTCTAAGTCATCGCGTTTGTAAGCGGCGACCTGCGCTTCAGTGGGCGACACGAGCGCGTAGGGATGCGCGCCGAAGAGAATTTTGCGCAGACGTTCGCTGGCTAGAAAGCCCGGTGAGGTGCGCTCCAGCTTTACTTCCTCGAGCTTCTGGCGGCGCTCGCGTTCGAATTCGTTTTCGGGGAAGGCGGCTTCGCGGGCGAGTTCGTTCACCAGTTGCAGAAGCGGTTCGGCGAATTCACTGAGGCCGGCAAATCCGATGGCACTGGTGTCCTGTCCGGCGCTGCTGCCGAGATCGGCCCCGAGGCGGCGGAGGTCTTCTTCAATCTGGCGGCTCGTGCGCTTGGATGTTCCGGTACGCACGAGAGTGGCGGTCATTTCGGCGAGGCCCGTGGAGCGGTCTGAGAATAGTGCGTTGCCTGCACGCAAATAGAGTTCGCCGTGAAATTTAGGAATGGAATGCGCTTCGGCGAGAACGACTTCGAGGCCGTTGCCGAGGCGCGCGCGAGTGCGCTTGGGCCAGGTGACGGGGCGCTCGGCCGTGAGCGCGGGAACGGCGGCGGAAATTTCCGGGGCGCGGGAAGCCATTAGGCAGCCTCCTTTGCGCCCGCGTCCGCGGGTAAACCGACATTCACAGGAGCGCGGAAGACGATGGCGCGATTTTCAGGGACGAGATATTTCTTCGCGACGCGTTGAATGTCTTCGCGCTTTACGGCAAGGAAGCCGCCGAGGATGGTGTTGACGAGTTCCGGTTCGTTGTCGAAGAGCGTGAAGCAGGCGAGAAGATGCATCAGGCCGTAGCGAGGCATGTAGCCGCCGCGTCCGCCTTCGAGGGTGGAGTAATAGTCGGAGCGCCATTTGACCTTGAGGTGCTGGAGTTCGTCCTCGGGGATGCCATTTTGCTGGACTTCGCGGATGATGGCGTCGAAGGCGTCAAGCGTGGCTGTGTCGGAATATTCCGGTTTGTGCAGGATGCGCGTGGTCATCTGCGCGGGGCCGTTGAAGCCGAAAATGTCGTCAACGCCGCCCTCGGCTTCGACGGCGATCTGCTTTTCGAGGACGAGTTCGCGATGGATGCGTCCCGCACGGCCGCCGTGGAGGGCTTGATCCAGAAGCGCCATGGCGTACCAATCGGGGGTGCGGCGTGCGGGCATGACGTAGGCGACGGCTATCGCCGGGAGCGTGCCGAATTTTTCTTCAACGCGGCCGCGGCGCTCTTCGGTTTGCGGCGGCTCGGTGGGATCGGCGAACGGCGGCGTGGCGCCGGCGGGGATGGGACCGAAATATTTGTCGGCGAAGGCGAAGCCATCTTTTGGCGTGACGTCGCCAAGCATGAGGAGAACGGCGTTGTTGGAGACATAGTAGGTTTTGAAAAAGTTTTGCACGTCGGCGAGGTCGGCGGCGTCGAGATCGTGGAAATCGCCATAAAAATTGTGCGCGTTCGCCCAGTTGCGAAAGGCGACAGGAGGCATGTCGAGCCAGGGGAAACCCCCGTAAGGCTGGTTGAGAACATTGACGCGGACTTCTTCTTTCACCACATCGCGTTGGTTGCGGAGATTTTCGTCGTCCACTTTCAGAGCGCGCATGCGGTCGGCTTCGAGCCAGAGCACGCGTTCGAGGCCATTGGAGGGAACCGCTTCATAATAGTTGGTTACGTCGTACATGGTGGAGCCGTTCAGAACGCCGCCGCTCGAATTGATGAGCTTGATGTGCTGCATTTTGGGGGCGTTTTCGGAGCCCTGGAACATCATGTGCTCGAAGAGATGCGCGAAACCGCTGCGGCCCTGGGGCTCCAGACGGAAACCGATTTTGTAGTAGACGCCAACGGTGACCACCGGCGCGGTCGCGTCCGGCGCAATGACCACGCGCAGGCCATTTTTCAAAGTGGTGTGCTGGATGGGAATTTGCAATGAACTCAAGCTGAGCCCCCTTTGGATTTAGAAAGAAGCGGAAAATGCCGTGGAAGCTTTTCGAGATGGCCTAGAACAGCGGCGGGATCGGCGGCGAGGACGTGGCCGGAGAGGTGGCTGACGGCCTGATAGGCTTCCAGAAATTCGGGATGGTAGTGAGCGATGGCTTCTTCGTGCGCGGCGACGACTCCGTAATCGCCGCGGGAAAGCGGGCCGGTCCAGGCCTTGTGCGGGCCCAGCTTTTCGTAGTGCTCGAGGACCTGGCGCGACAAAGAAAGCAAGGCGTGGAGCGCTTCGCGCTGCGGGAGACCTGAGGTCTTGAGCAACTGTACGCCCGCCTCTTCGAGAGCAAGAACCAGGCCGGCGGCAAAAGCACCGGCTGCGTGGTAGAGAGGTTTTTTTTCGGCAGTGATGTTTACGGGGACGCCGCCGAGCGAACGCGTGATGGAGCGAGCAACCTGGCCGGCGGGGGCGTCGCCTTCGATGGCAAAGATTTTGCCTTCGAGAGGGGGAACGCTGACGCCGTTGAAGGTTTGCATCGGATGCATGGAGGCGGTGAACGCTCCAAAGGCGCGGACGGGTTGCAAAACGCTGGCGTCACACGCGCCGCTGGTGTGCAGGACGATTTTCCTGCGGAGTTGCTGCCCACCGATACGGGCAAGCTCGGCGGCAATTTCCGGGATGATGTCATCGGGTACGCTTATCAGGATAATTCTTGCGGCGAGGGCGTGGTGAGAGATGCCAGCGAGGGGACGTCCGGCTTGGATGAATTTGGCCGCTTTGCGAGCGGTGGTTTCCGAATGTGCGGCGACAACGAGAATACGCCAGCCGCGTTCGTGCAGGAGGCGGCCCAGCGCGCGTCCCACGCGGCCGGCACCGAGAATGGCCAGGGTCTTCGGCATCCATGCTAGGATACCCTGAGGCTGGCATTCGACTCCAATCCGCATGCATCTCTTCTGGCTCGTTCTCTTCGGACTCGTCGCACTCTTCTGGATGACCTATGGACTGAAAGTGGGGTATGGCGCGTTTCGGCTGCCGTGGTTGAAGGATTACCCGGCGGCGGCGGATGCCGACTGCCCGCGGATTTCCGTGCTGTTTGCGGCACGCGATGAAGAGGAAAAATTGCCGGGGGCGCTCACGACGCTGGTGGCGGTGGATTATCCCAACCTGGAGATTGTGGCGGTGGATGACCGCTCGACGGATGCGACTTCACGGATTCTGGATGAATTCGCGGCGAACCATCCCCAGCTTCGCGTGGTGCATGTGCGTGAATTGCCGCCGCGGTGGTTGGGGAAGCCGCACGCCTTAGAAAAGGCTTATGAGGCTTCGAGCGGCGAGTGGCTGGTGTTTACGGATGCGGATGTGAAGTTCCGGCCGGATGCTCTGCGGCGGGTGGTGGCGTTGGCACGCGAGAGGGGACTGGATCACCTGGCGTTGCTTGGAGACGTGGAGCGCAGCGGGTTTTGGGATACGGTGCTGATTACGTTTTTCGGGATGGGATTTCAACTGGCGGCGGATTTGCATGCGGTAAGCAATCCGAATTCGAGTGCGTATGTTGGCGTCGGCGCGTTTCAGATGTTGAAGCGTGGCGCATACGAGGCGAGCGGGACCCACCGGCGGCTGGCCATGGAAGTGATCGACGACATGAAGCTGGGGAAGCTGGTGAAGCAGGCGGGCTTTCGCTCCGGCGTGGCGATTGCGCAGGACGCGGTGAGCGTGGAGTGGCATCTGGGATTGGAGAATCTGGTTCGCGGGCTGGAGAAGAATTTTTTTGCGGCGGCGGGGTTCAGCGTGGGAATGGTGGCGTTGCAGATTGCGGGCTTGCTGTTGCTTAACGTGGCGCCGTTTTTGGGACTGGCGTTTGGCGGCGGATGGATTCGGGTGCTGGCTGGGATTTCGGTGGTGATTGCGCTTTGTTTTCATTTGGGTGGGGATGCGGTGATGCGGGTTTCGCCGTTGTATTGCCTGACGCTGCCGTTGGGAGCGACGGTTATCACGTACATCCTGCTGCGTTCGACGGTGATTACGTTGAGGCAGGGCGGGATCTATTGGCGCGAGACGTTTTACAAATTGGATGAGTTGCGGCGAGGAATAGTTTAAACGCCCGCCTTTGCTTACGAAGCGGCGGCTGCGCCTTCGGCAGTTTCTCTGCCGAAGAGGCCGGCGACGTCCTGTTGTTTTAGGGAGCGGATGCGGTCGCGGAGCTGGGCGGCCTTCTCGAATTCGAATTTTTTGGCGGCTTCGCGCATCTGGGATTCGAGCTGTTGCAAAAGCTCTGCGAACTGCTCTTCGGATTTTACGTTGGAGACGGCGGCATCGAGACCGACCGTGTCGAGCGGCACGGTGACGTAGTCGGCTTCGACAATGTGCGCGAGTTCCATGTCCACGCCCTTGATGATGGATTGCGGCGTGATGTTGTTTTCCTTGTTGTACGCGACTTGCTTGGCGCGGCGGCGATTGGTTTCGCTGATGGCCTGGTTCATGGAGTCGGTGCGGCGGTCGGCGTAAAGAATTGCGCGGCCCTCGATGTGGCGGGCGCAGCGGCCGATGGTTTGGATGAGCGACGTGGTGCTGCGGAGAAAACCCTCCTTGTCTGCATCAAGAATGGCGACGAGGGAGACTTCGGGGAGGTCGAGACCTTCGCGAAGAAGATTGATGCCGATGAGAACGTCGAATTCGCCTCGGCGCAGATCGCGAAGGATCTTGATGCGATCGAGAGTCTCCACTTCCGAGTGAAGATAGCGGCAACGCACGCCGATTTCAGAGAAATATTCGCTGAGGTCTTCCGCCATGCGTTTCGTGAGTGTGGTGACGAGCACGCGCTCGTTTTTCGCTGCGCGAATGCGGATTTCCTCAAGTAGATCGTCCACCTGTCCCTTTACGGGGCGAATTTCGACTTCGGGATCGACAAGGCCTGTGGGGCGAATCACCTGCTCGACGAACACGCCGCCGGACTTCGTGAGCTCATAGGGGCCGGGCGTTGCGGAAACGTAAATCGCCTGATTCACGCGGTGCTCGAACTCTTCGAAGGTGAGCGGGCGGTTGTCGAGCGCGGACGGCATCCGGAAACCGTAATCGACGAGCGTTTGCTTGCGGGCGCGGTCGCCGTTAAACATGCCGCGGACTTGCGGAACCGTGGCGTGCGACTCGTCGACGAAGAGCAGGTAATCCTGCGGCACATAATCGAGCAGGGTGGGAGGGGCTTCCCCAGGCAGGCGGCCGCTGAGATGGCGTGAATAATTTTCAATACCGTGGCAATAGCCGATGGTGCGCATCATTTCCATGTCGAACATGGTGCGCTGGACGACGCGCTGGGCTTCGACGAACTTGCCCTGTTTCTCTAATTCCTTTTTCCACCAATCGAGTTCGTCCTGGATGCTGACGATGGCGCGGTCGCGCTGATCCGGCTGCATCACGTAGTGAGTTTTCGGATAGATGGGAACGCGCGCGAGGTCTTCGTGGCCGGCGCGGATTTCGCCGGTCAGCGGATCGATCTGGCGGAGCTTGTCGATCTGGTCGCCCCACATTTCGATGCGATAGCCGTTGTCCTCGTAGGTCGGGTAGATTTCGAGGATGTCGCCGCGCACGCGAAAGGTGCCGCGGCGGAGGTCTTCACTACGCTCGTATTGAATATCAACGAAACGGCGGAGCAGGGCTTCACGTGAGGTCTGGTGGTCCTTTTCGAGCATGACTAGCATGCCGAAGTAGGCTTCTGGCGAGCCGATTCCGTAGATGCAGGAGACGCTGGCGACGACGATGACGTCCTGGCGTTCGAAGAGCGAGCGAGTGGCGCTCATGCGGAGTTTGTCGAGTTCGTCGTTGATGGTGGCTTCTTTTTCGATGTAAATGTCGGCGGCGGGGACGTAGGCTTCGGGCTGGTAGAAATCGTAATAGCTGACGAAGTATTCCACCGCGTTTTCGGGGAAGAAGCCTTTGAACTCGTGATAGAGCTGCGCGGCGAGAGTTTTATTGTGGGCCAGGACGAGGGCCGGGCGATTGGCCTGCTCGATGACTTTGGCCATGGCGAAAGTTTTTCCGGAGCCGGTTACGCCGAGGAGAACCTGGTGCTTGTCGCCAGCTTCCAGGCCGCGGAAAAGCTGGTCGATGGCCGCGGGCTGGTCGCCACGGGGCTGATAGTTGCTGCGCAGCTTGAAATTCATCGTAGGGGTCTCCTGCGGGTTTTCCGGGCACAACGGAAACTTTCATTATACCGCGAGTGGCAAATTTCGTTTGACCGGAATTTCAGGGAGCAGAGGCGCCGGCCGGCTGAGGGACGAAGAGGGTTTCGAGGTGGCTGGTGGCTTTGACGGTGTAGTGTACGCCGTTGGTGCCGTCGGTTTTCATCACAGTTACGTCCATGGATTGCTGGACGTCTTCGTTGGCCCGCAGGACGATGCCAGTTTTGCGCGAGATGTAGGTGATTACCTGGTTGTGGCCGTTGGCGGAGCCGAGGGTTTTCAGTTCGTGCAGGCGATAAGCTTCGGGGGTGGAATCTTTCGTGGAAGATTTTTGTTTCAGGGTGGATTGGGTGAGAAAGACTGCGCAGGTTTCGGCAGGAAAGACGGGGCATTGGTCATCGCGAGCGTAGGTGGTTTCGCGTTCCCAGACCAAGCCGGCGATGAGGGAGTCGTTGAGTTCCGGCTCTTCGAACTTCCATTTTTCACCGGGCTTTAGCCGCTTGGGTGGAAGGACCCAGCCAAAAGCGAAGCGGGCGACCCAGAATTGCCAGATGAGGCGTTGCTCGGGCGAGAGATCTTCGAGACCATTTACATTGCCGAGTTGGCCGCTGCCGAGAATGTCGAAGGTGAGTTTCTGAGATGGGAGAGGTGTCGAGCGGTTGGTCGCATTGACGGCCGGCAAGAGTTCGGTCTGCACGGTGGCGATGGGATGCGGCTTGCCCGCGAGAACTTTTTGCACCGAGAGGCGAATCTGGCTGGAAAGTTCGCCCTGAAGCTGTGGAGGGCCGAACAGGGTGGAGACGTTGCTCTGGGTTTTCACCGTGCGATTGAGGCGGCCGTGCACTTCGTAAAGGAGCGTTTGACCGGGCTTTAGCTGCGGCAGCAACAAAGGGCGAGTATCGCTGCACAAGGCGACGGCACAGATGAAAACCAGCACGGCGAGTACTGCCGCGGATTTACCCGAGCTTGAAAAACCGGATCGTGCGCGTGTTTGGTGGATTAGTTTTGGGGCCATGGGAACTGCCGATCGAAAAAGTCGCTGCTGACAAGGAATTCGCGAAGCAGGTTGCAGGCAGGCCTCCGAAAGGGTGAGTTCTGCCTCATTGCTGTTTCCTTGCTTGAGCCACCGGGGTCAATTCGACGGTGGCGACGGGTTTTTCGAGCGGGCCGCGCAATTGAAAAGGGTGCGGCGCCGCGACTGATTTCACGCCGTGTTTTTCAAGCGCCACGGGTGCGAAGGTGAGCTTTAGGTCCTGAGAGAAATCGAGCGTGCCGTCCAAGCGCGTCTTGACGTGTGAGTTTTCCAGGGTGAGGGAATCGAAATGCAAGGCGCGGTCCGCGACGGTGAATTCTCCTTCACCGGACGCCCATCGCGAGCTGCCTGCGTGAAGGACTCCGGTGTCCATGCTGGCGCCGACGTCCCAGCCTTTCAGTTCGATGGACTTCAGACGCAGTTCGCCGGTGCCGGCAAGTTGCGCGACGAGGGTGTCCCGGCCAACGCCGGAGGTTGTCAGGTGCAGCTTTCCAGAGGCGGTGCCGGTCCAATATTCGGCCCAGTGCGAGGACCAGGGAAGCTCGGAAAGATTGGCGCGATCAACTTCGGCTAGAATTTCATATTTGGGGGGAACGGAGAATACAGCACTTACGCTCCCGCGCGCGGTCCCACCGGCCCATTCGGCTTCGGCGTCGTGGACCTCCAGGTGCAGGTCGTGAAGGGTTACGTGGGCACGGGCCTTTGCGAGTTTTATTTTTTCGATGGTAAGGGAATCCGCTTCGAGGTCGCCCTCGGCGGAGACGCGCCGCAAGAGTTCGCTGGGCTTGGCGTTGTGATCGGACTTGCCGAGCAGGGAAGGAAGGAGCCGCTGCAACCAGTTCGGCCTGGCACGCGGGCCGAACCAGAGATCGAGATCGGTGGCGTCCAAATGATCGGCGTGGAGCTGGAAATTCCAGTTGCTACCGGCGGAGTCGTCGATGACTGGCGCGTCGTTGATGGAGCCTGACCAGGTGGCGCCGAATGCGGATGAGCGCGCGATGGTCGCCGTGCGATGGCCGTTTTTCCACTCGATGCGGGCATCCTCGAGTCTCAACGGAAGATTCAGGCCAGCCGCCTGCAATTGCGCTTTTGTGAAGGCAAGGGAACCACTCCAGCGGCCGTTGGCGACGCCGTGATCCCATTCGCGGGTAATGTTTCCTGCGGTACCGCCGGTGATTTCCCAACCGCGATTCAAGATTCGGCCGAAGGACACGGCAGCTTTAAAGAAGTCGCTCGCGTCGTCCAATTTTCCGTTGAGGCGCAGCGAGCCTTTGCCGGCAATGAAATCATCACGGAAGCGGAACTCGAGCTGATCGGCGGCGGCCGGGGCAACGGTGGTTTTTGACGACGTTTTCTCGGGCTTCGCGGGAGCTCCTGTCTTTGCAGATTCAAGAGAAAGTTGAACCGGGAGCAACTCGAAGAAATTGTTGTGAGCTGCGCCCAGGACTGGACCGATGCGGAGGGGCTTCGCATAGCCGGGCAGAAGAAGCTCGCCGGCGGCGCCGGAAATTTGCGCATCTTCCCAGGACAACGGAAAGCCGCGCAGGGCAAAGCTCGCTTTAAACAGTTGCCTGGCATCGAGTGCTTCCGCGACATCGGGTTGAAACGCGCGGTACCACGCAAGCAAGTCCTGCGCCTGGATGCCGGAGTCTTCGATGCGAAGATTCCATTCGGACATTCCCGCGGTCTTGAGCCCGGCCCTCCCCTCGAAATGTGAGTGGGGAAGATCGAGAGTCAAGATGTCAGCGTGCGCTTCGCCGGCTGCAACGTCCCAATGCCCTTTGAGATTGAGGCTGACGCCAGGATTGTCGCCGCGCTCGGTCAAGTCCCAGCGATGAATTTTTGCGGCGCTAGCGTGCAAGGAAAACTTCCATGCGCCGGGTGGAACCAGTTCACCGGCTTCCGGTTTGCCGACACTGGCGTTGCCGTCGAGCGCGAATCCGCCACGGACGCCGTAATCGTTTCCTGTGATCATACGGAAGAGATCGGCGATGGAGACCTTGTCCCAGTGCACCTGGATTTCAGCGGGCTGGAGGCGTGCGGATGTGCCGGCGACTTCGCCACGCACCTGCAAGGTGCCGGTGGACTGCAGAGGGACACCGCTGCGCCAGGGTTGAGCTTCGAGACGCAATTGCCAGCGGCCGGGGCCCATCTGCTCGACACTTCCAGAGACATTGGTGAAGGCAAACGGGCGTTTTTCGTCGCCAGTTTTGAAATTGATACGGCCCTCGTCAAATTCGATTTTTTGCAGGTGATTGCCGGAGTCGGTGGGGCTTTGCGGGCCGTACGGAATTGCTGAGGCCAGGGATTTTGTTTGTGCCGGTGGCAGCCAGCCCTCGAGATTCCACTGACCCTGCTCATTGCGCACGAGAATCAGGCTGGGGCGTGAAAGCGAGATGGTGCCGAAATCGAAGTGACCGCGCAAGAGGCCGAGCCACCGCACGCTGGCAGTGAGGCGATCCGCACGAAGGAAATATTCGTGGCCGAAGGTGGGATTTTCCCCGACGCTGACGCCTTCCACATCAACGCGGGGAAAGGGGAGAATATCCATGGAAAAACTGCGCGCTTCGACGGGGCGCCCGAAGGATTTTTCGAGGTGGGCGAGGAGATAGGAGCGCATGCGGCGGGTCTGGAGGAGAAACGGCAGTCCCAATTGCGCGAGAACAAGCAGAAGTACCAGCGCGCCGATCCATTTGCCGTAAGTGCGGAAGCGAGGCATGCCGTTGAAGTTTCTCAAAAGTGGCGGAGAAAAAACAGGGTCATGGGGAGTCGCAAAGGTCAGTGGACGGTGTGGAGCATGCGGCTCCAGCGTGTGCGAGCGGGGAGATGGGTGAGGGTGTCGAAGATGGCGAGGATGCGCTGGCCAAAGGAGGAGTCGGAGTAATCGTTGCTGTTGGCGTCGACGGACCAATAGATGAGGAAGGGCCGGCCCATGATGGCTTCGCGGTCAACGAAGCCCCAGTAGCGGCTGTCGGAGCTGTGGTCGCGATTGTCACCCATGGCGAAATATTTCCCCTGAGGGACGATCAGTTCGTCTCCTTGGATGTATTTGCGAATTTCGTGGGCCCACTCGACCTGCACGGGCGGGATGAAAAGCTGGTTGCTGGGAGGCGGAAAGGTGTAGTTCAGCGGATCGTAGCCCGAGGCGGGATCGTGGACGACGTAGGGTTCATTAAGGGCTTTGCCGTTGACGAAGACCTGCTGGTCGACGATTTTCAGCCGATCGCCGGGCAGACCGATGACGCGCTTCACGAAATGCGGATGGTCTTGATAAGGATATTTGAAGACGATGATGTCGCCGCGCTGGAGGTCACGGTAAGGCAGAAGCTTCTCGTACCAATGACCGCGTCCACCGAAAATGAATTTGTTGACAAGGAGATGATCGCCGACGAGGAGAGTCTTCTCCATCGAAGGGGAAGGGATCTTGAAGGCCTGAACAACGAAACTTGTGCCGAAGAGGGCGAGAATCACGGTCACAAGGAGCGATTCGAGATATTCGGAAAGCGTGGTGTAGTTTTCGTGGGTGGATTCGGCTGCCTGCGGCGCCGCCACGGGCTCTGGCGCTGCGGGCGGCGGATCGTGCACGAGCGATTCATCCGGCATTCGGTCCAACCTCTTCCCCTTGCTTTGCCTCGGCGCCTAGAAGCTTATCGAGCGCGCTGCGGGCGGCTTTCTGCTCGGCTTCTTTCTTGGTGGTGCCTACCGCGCTGGACATGAATTCGCCCTTCA
>Ga0210405_10000704_pt1 | contig 42311 bp, 41 predicted proteins | sample IncBWH11MmetaG_FD_155492 | JGI IMG/M metagenome (GOLD analysis project Ga0210405, IMG submission 155492) | Forest soil microbial communities from Barre Woods Harvard Forest LTER site, Petersham, Massachusetts, United States - Inc-BW-H-11-M | ecosystem: Environmental > Terrestrial > Soil >... | reverse complement strand
CTCGACGGGGACCACCTCGGTGATCACGCCCTGCCGGTTGAGCTGCGCAAGAATCTCCTCTTGCTGCTTGTGAGACACATCCGCCTCGAATTCTGCGACAGAAGTAGCGCCCGCCATGGAAACCCGGAAGTGTTGCATGGGAATTTTCAGCCCTGCCATGAGGCGCTGCACTTCCGTGGCGACGCTCTCCGCGTGACTCGTGGTGATTCGGAACGCCATCAGCCGGCACTTCAAGTTGAAGTGTTGTTCCGCCCACCCGATTACCGTCAAGCCGAAGAGCACCAGCGCCGTCGAATAGCTGGCAACGGCGTACATGCCGCCCCCGGCAGCCATGCCGATGGCAGCCTCCACAAAGATCGTCGCCGCAGTAGTCATCCCGAGGACGCCTCCCGATCCGCGCAAGATGGCGCCCGCTCCAAGAAAACCGATGCCCTGGACGATATTGGAGGCGATACGCGTGCCGCTCGTATCACCAAACCTGTGCGCGATCTCCCCGGACAAAATCGTAAACAGCGCGGTAGCTAGACAGACAAATAGGCTTGTGCGGACGCCCGCAGGCCGTCGCCGCACGACACGTTCCAGGCCGATGATCGCGCCCAGCGCCGCCGCTACCGTCAGCCGTAGAATGATCTCGTGAAGAGAAAGCATCGCCCCGGCGCCCCACCGCCCGCCTGAACGAAATTCTAGCCACTTACAATTTGAATTGCGTCAATTTTGCGAAGTGGCGTGCCCTAGCGTGTATCTCGCTGCGCTTCAAGTGGCGGAGCCGGTCAAGGCCGAATTTTTCCACCGCAAAACTCCCCAGCACCGAGCCGTAAACCATGGCGCGACGCAGCGAACCATCGCTCTTGTCCCCGCATCCCGCCAGGTAGCCCATGAAGCCGCCGGCAAAGCTGTCGCCGGCGCCGGTGGGATCATGCGGCTCTTCGAGCGGAAATGCCGGCACGCAGAAGACGCCGCGTTTGTCCACCAGCATCGCGCCGTGCTCTCCGCGCTTCACGACCAGCGTCGACGGCCCCATCCTGAAAATGTGCTTGGCGGCACGCAGCAAATTATGTTCGCTGGAAAGCTCGCGCGTCTCCGAATCATTAATCATCAGGATGTCGACGTGTTTCAGCGTCTCGCGCAGCTCGGCGTTGGAGCGCTCGATCCAGTAGTTCATGGTGTCCAGCGCCGCGATTTTGGGGCGCTTCTTGACCTGCTGCAGCACGTCCCGCTGCAAATCCGGTGCGATGTTGGCGAGGAACACGTATTTCGAGCCGCGGTATTTTTCCGGCAGCCGCGGCTTGAATTCTGCAAACACGTTCAGTTCCGTCGTCAGTGTTACGCGCTCGTTCAAGTTCTGTGAATATCGCCCGGCCCAGAAAAACGTTTTCCCCGTGGCGCGTTCCAACCCGTCGATATCGATGGTGCGCCCGTGAAAAATCCGCGCATCCACTTCCGTGAAGTCGTCTCCCACAATCCCAACTAGGTTTACGTGGGTGAAAAAACTCGCCGCCACCGCGAAATAGGTGGCCGCGCCGCCAATCGCGCGATCGACTTTTCCATACGGACTTTCCAGCGCATCGAACGCGACCGAACCCACAACGAGCAAGGACACTCTGTTCTCCTAGGAAATATATTTTCCGATGATGGCAGCGAGCCGCTTCTTTGTTGCCTTGGGGACAATCTTTAAATCCGTAACCAACGCGTGCTGAAGCGCCGATCCACATTTGCACGAACGGCCCGTGGGCACCTCACGCACCGCGGTTCGCAGCACTTTTTGCGCATTCTCCGCGTTTTGATTCAGCGTGGCCATGATTTGCGATGCCGTCACCGACTCATGCTCGGGGTGCCAGCAATCGTAATCGGTGACCATGGCGATCGTCGAGTAGCAAATCTCCGCTTCGCGCGCCAGCCGCGCTTCCGTCACGTTGGTCATGCCGATCACTTCGAAGCCAAGCTTCCGGTGTACCTCTGCTTCGGCCAACGTCGAGAATTGCGGCCCTTCAATGCAGATATACGTCCCGCGGCGATGGACCTTGACGGCCTCATGCACGCAGGCGTCTGCCAGAACGCCCGACAACTGGCCGCAGGTAGGATGCGCAAACGCCACGTGGGCGACGATGCCGTCACCAAAGAAAGTCGAGACGCGATGCTTCGTGCGGTCAAAAAACTGGTCGGCAACGAGAAATTCTCCCGGTCGCAAGTCTTCCTTTAGCGAACCGACCGCGCTCACGGAGATGATCCGCTCCACTCCGAGCATTTTCATCGCGTAGATGTTGGCGCGGTAATTGATCTCACCCGGCAGGATGCGGTGCCCGCGTCCGTGCCGCGCCAGAAACGCCACGCGCTTTCCTTCCAGCATTCCCAGCACGATCGTATCCGAAGGCTCGCCGAATGGCGTCTTCATCCGAATCTCGCGCGTGTTCGTCAGTCCGCTCATCGAGTAGAGTCCGCTCCCTCCGATGATGCCAATCTCCGCCTTGGCAGCGGACTTTGCGCCCCTCGCCTTTGTGGCCTTCTTCGCCGCCATCTTCTTTTTCTCCTCTAGCCGTGAAGGCCGCTCTTCTTCAATATCTCGTTCACGGCGGAAAATGGATCTTTCTTCCGATCCGCGACCTCTGCCGCCAACTCTGCAAGCCGCGCTTCGCCGCCCGCCCCGCCTAGGGCTTTCTCGAGCAAACGGGATTCGAGCAGTTCGATCAAGCGGTTTTTCCAATGTTCGACATGTTTCCGTTGACGCTCCCCGCTCGATTCAAAATGTTTTTGAAATTTCGAGACCGTCTCGGCCAATTCCACAATTCCCTTGTTTTCCGTCGCCACCGTGCGCACCACCGGCGGGTGCCAACCATCGCGCGGCATTACCAGCGACAGCATCCCCAGCAATTGCTGCTCCAGCCGGTCCGCACCTTCCCGATCGGCCTTGTTCAAAACAAAAATGTCCCCAATCTCCATCAGTCCGGCTTTCATGTTCTGAATGTCGTCGCCCAGCCCCGGCACCAGCATAACCAGCACGCAATCCGCCAGCCGCACAATGTCGATTTCATCCTGGCCCACGCCGACCGTCTCGATCAACACATGCTTCTTTCCCGCCGCATCCAGCAGCAGGGCCACTTCCGCTGTCGCCCGCGCCAGCCCGCCGAGAAATCCACGCGTCGCCATCGAACGGATGAACGTGCCCGCGTCGCCAGCGTGCCCTTGCATGCGGATCCGATCTCCCAGAATGGCGCCGCCGGAATACGGGCTAGTCGGATCCACCGCGATCACGCCAACCTGTTCCTGTCTCTTGCGGTGATAGCTCGCCAGCCGGTCCACCAACGTGCTCTTCCCCGTTCCCGGCGCGCCAGTAACTCCAGTGAGATACGCCCGGCCCGTGTGCGGAAAGAGCAGCCGCAGCAACTCCTCCGCTTCCGGCTGATGGTTTTCGATCGCCGTGATCGCACGCGACACCGCGCGCACATCGCCCAGACGCACGCTTTCCGCCCACTTCTCAACGGGCGGAGTCATACTTTTCCTGTGGAGCCTTCTGGAGAGAGCAGGCGCATCTCCCTATTATTTCTTCCCAAGGAGCTGCCGGGCAATCACCAACTTCTGGATTTCGCTGGTGCCTTCGCCGATGGTGCAGAGCTTCACGTCGCGATAATACTTTTCTGCCGGATAATCCTTGATGAAGCCGTACCCGCCGTGAATTTGCACGCACTCATTGGCCACGCTCACCGCAATTTCGCTGGCAAAGAGTTTCGCCATACTCGATTCGCGTGTGAAGCGCACGTCCTTCTTGTCCGCGAGCCACGCCGCCTGATAAACCAGCAGCCGCGCCGCTTCCACTTGCGTGGCCATGTCCGCCAGTTTGAACTGCACCGCCTGAAACTCGCTGATGGCCTGCCCAAACTGCTTTCGCTGCTTCGCGTATTTGGTAGCCGCTTCGAGCGCGCCTTGAGCCATGCCCAGCGCGAGCGCAGCGATCGAAATCCGCCCGCCGTCCAGAATTTTCAAGCTCCCGGTAAAGCCCTCGCCCTCCGGCCCGAGCAGGTTTTCCTGCGGCACGCGGCAATCGTTAAAAATCACTTCCGAGGTGTCGCTCGCGCGCATCCCCAGCTTATTTTCTTTTTTCCCCGGCTTGAATCCCGCCATTCCTTTTTCCAGAATGAACGCGCTGATTCCGTGCGACCCCTTCGACTTGTCCGTGACCGCCATGGCCACACAATAATTCGCATAGTGGCCATTGGTGGTAAACGTCTTCGCCCCGTTCAGCACCCAATGCTTGCCGTCGCGCACCGCCGTCGTCCGCGTGCCCCCGGCGTCCGAACCAGCTTCCGGTTCCGTCAGCGACCACGCCCCAATCGCTTTCCCCGAGGCCAGCGGCACAAGATACTTTTTTTTCTGCGATTCTGTCCCGAATTTATAAATGTGGTTGGAGCACAGCGAATTGTGCGCCGCAACGATCAACCCCACTGAGCCGTCCACGCGCGCCAGTTCTTCAATCGCGAGCGCGTATTCGATGTAACCTAGTCCCGCCCCGCCATGCTCTTCCGGAAAAATTACGCCCAGCAGCCCCATTTCCGCCAGCTTGGGTATAATCTCCATCGGAAAATGGGAGGTTTCGTCCCACTCCATCACGTGCGGCGCGATTTCCCCCTCCGCGAATTCCCGCACACTGCGGCGAAGCTGCTGCTGTTCCTCGGTGAAGCTGAATTCCACGGTTTCCTCGGCAGTCTATGAGTCTTTCGTATGCGAAGCTAAAGTATTGTTTATCTTTTTATTTTACACGAGCGCAGCCGCCGGCCCTTCCGATCTCAGCGTGTCGTTCCTTATTGAGCAAGAAGCCGCGTGGACTTGACGAAATATCAACCACGTGCTGGCGTCGTCTTTCCGCTATGCGCCCGCCTTCTGCGTCTTCGCAACGACTTCCTTCAGCACGACAAGCGCTCGGTCGATCCCCGCCCGGTCCACATCGCAATGCGTAACCACCCGCACCGAATGCAGCGCCGTATCCTGCGCCCAAACTCCGTGCGGATGGAGCGCATCGCACAGTTCCACGGCCGTCTTCCCTGTCTTCGAGCAATCAAAAATCACGATGTTTGATCGCACCTTCTTCGCATCAATCGTCAACCCCGGAATCTCCGCGATCCCTTCCGCCAGCCGCTTGGCATGATCCTGATCGATGTGCAGCCGCGCCGGCGACTTTTCCAGCGCAATCAAGCCCGCCGCGGCAATCACGCCCGCCTGCCGCATCCCACCCCCGAACATTTTCCGATATACGCGCCCCTTCTCAATGAACGCCTTTGTCCCCGCAATCATCGATCCCACCGGAGCCCCCAGCCCTTTCGACAAACAAAACATCACTGAATCCACTTTTCTGGTCATCACCGCCACGTGGTCTCCCAGCGCCGTCGCCGCATTAAAAATCCGCGCCCCATCCAGATGCACCTTCAACCCCATCTTATGCGCGTGGTCACAGATCTCGTCCACCTGCGCCGTCGGATAAACCGTTCCTCCCGCCATGTTGGCGGTATTTTCCAGGCACACCAGCGCCGTCTGCGAATCGTAATAAATCTTCGGCCGGATGACCGCCTCGATCTGCTTCCACGTCAGAATCCCATCCTCGCCGCGAGCCACTCGCGGCATGCAACCCGCAATCGCCGACATCGAAGCCAGCTCATACAAATTCACGTGGCTCCGTTCTTCGCAGATCACTTCATCGCCATGATGCGTCCACACCTTGATGCAAATGAGATTCCCCATGCACCCCGTAGGAACAAACAACGCCGCCTCTTTCCCAAAAATCTCCGCTGCGCGCCGCTCCAGTCGATTGACCGTCGGGTCCTCGCCATAAACATCGTCGCCAACCTCCGCCTCGGCCATTGCCCGCCGCATCTCCGCCGTAGGCCGCGTCACCGTATCGCTCCGCAGATCCACCACCCCCGCCGGAATCTTCCCCGCAGTCTCCGCCGCCACCTGATCCGGATCCACTCGCTGATTCCCCTTAGCCACCGTGTAACTCATGCTCGTCTCCGTGTCCTCTGTGCCTTCTGTGTTAAAAGCCTCTTTCTACTTCAGCGCCAGTCGCTCCGTTCCAACTCTCACCGAATCAATTCCACAAACACCTCGTTGGAAACGCTCAGCCTCTCCGGAGCAAGCCGAACCATGCTCCCGTCTCGTTTCACCAGTCCCGCCAAAGCCAAAGGATCGAACTTTCCCGCCAGCGTCACACCATACTCCCGTTCGATACGCCCAACATCGATCCCATCCAGCTGCCGCAGGCCCAGAAACAATTCCTCCTCCAGCGCGCTCTCCGCCGTCAACGTTTCATGCTGCTCCACCGGCAATCGCCCGCCCTGCAGCGCCGTCACATACGCTGCCGCATCATGCGCGTTCGCCCACCGCTCCGTCCCCGAAAACGAATGCGCCCCTGCCCCAAATCCCAGATACGGCTCGCGGCGCCAGTATTTCAGATTATGCTTCGACTCAAACCCCCGCTTCGCCCAATTCGAAATTTCATAGTGATGATACCCCGCCGCCCCCAGCCCCTCCTGCGCCATCTCATAAAACTCCGCCATCACATCTTCGCTGGGCACCGCCCCAGCGCTGTACTTCCCCCCACCCTGCAGCAACTCCTTCCCCAGCCGGCTGCCCTCATCAATCTCCAACAAATAAACCGAAACGTGTTCCGGCGCCAGCCCCGCCAATTCATCCAGAGATTGCCGCCAACTTTCCTTGGTCTGGTGCGGCAAACCCGCAATCAAATCAAAGCTGATGTTCCGAATCCCCGCCGCCCGCAGAATCGGCACCGCCCGATAAATATCCGCCCGGCGGTGCATCCTCCCCGCCGCAATCAATTCCTGGTCGACAAATGACTGCAACCCAAAACTAACCCGGTTAATCCCTGCCGCCACCCAAGCCGCTGCCTTCTCCGCCTCAACCGTCTCCGGGTCCGCCTCCAGCGTCACCTCCGCGAGTTGCGCCACGAATGTGGACCGGACCGCATCCAAAATATTTTGCAGGTGCGAGCGATCCAGCAGGCTGGGTGTCCCTCCGCCAATGTAGCACGTGTCCACTACGGCTTCGTGGCACAGCCAATTCTGGCTGTGCGCCTTTCCGTCAATCTCGGAACCCACTCCAGCGGCCCTGAGCAGTTCCCGATGTTCCCGAATCTCCCGGCAAACCGCCTCCACATAAGGCGCAAACCGGCTGCTAGCCACCACCCCCGTATGAAAATTGCAATACGTACACTTCGTCTGACAGAACGGCACCTGCACGTAAATCCCCAGCTTCCTCATGACCCAAAAACTCTAGCACACCGTCGCCGCATCACCATCTGCCTTCACTCCCAAATTCGTCTCCCCTACTATTCGCCGTCGCCTCGATTCGCCATCGCGTTCATCTGGTCAATCGAATCCGTGGCCGCCACCCCGGTGATCAGCCGCGCCCCGCGGCTGAACGTCAGATACTCAAATCCCCACTGCACGAAAACCAGCACGCGGCTTTGAAACTGCACGATGTAAATCAAGTGGATGAACACCCACATCAGCCACGCCAGTAACCCGGAAACGTGGATGCCAAAGATATTGGCCACCGCCGCTGCGCGCCCGATAACCGCCATCTCGCCCTTGTTAAAATAATGGAACGGCGGTGCCTCCTTCTGCCCATCCAGACGCGCCCGAATCACTTTTGCTGCATACGCTCCGCCCTGCATCGCCACTTGCGCCACACCCGGTAGCGGCGTTCCCTTCTCATCGACAGCGTGAGCCAGATCGCCCAGAATGAAAATATCCGGGAAGTTGGGAACCGTCAGGTCGCGATTCACCTTGATCCGTCCGCTACGATCCGTCTCCGCTTTCGTGCGCTCGGCCAGCTTCCTGGCAAACGGCGTAGCCGTGACGCCGCCGGCCCACAGCACGGTCCTCGCCCCCAGCACTTCGCTCGCCTCCCCGCGCTTAAACGTGACACCCAGCGCGTCGATGTTCGTCACCATCACGCCTTTAATCACTTCCACGCCAAGCCGCGTAACCAGTTTCTCTGCCTTCGCCGACAAATCCTCCGGAAACGGGCCCAAGACTCTTGGTGCCCCCTCCATCAAAATGATCCGCGCTTTCCGCGGATCGATTCTGCGAAAATCGTGACGCAGCGTCTCGCGCGCGATTTCCGCAAGCGCTCCGGAAAGTTCCAGCCCCGTGGCCCCCGCCCCCACAATGATGAACGTCAGCCACGCCTGTTCCTCTTCCGGGGTGGCCGCGCGCTCGGCGCGCTCGAACGCGTAGAGAATCTTGTGGCGGATTGCTGTGGCCTCTTCCACGGACTTCAAGCTCGGCGCCCACTCCCGCCAGGAATCGTTTCCGTAGTACGAGGTTTGCGTTCCCGTCGCCACGATCAAGGAGTCATACGCGAAACAAGCGCCGTCACGCAGAATCACCTGTTTAGCCTTTGGGTCGACGTCCATCGCCTCGCCCAGAATCACTCGCGTGTTCTTCTGACGGCTCAGCACGCCGCGCAACGGCGCCGCAATTTCGCCGGGAGACAGCGAACCAGTAGCCACCTGGTACAGCAGCGGCTGAAACAGGTGAAAATTCCGTCGGTCGATCAGCGTGACTTCCACCGGCGCACGTTTCAGCTTTTGCGTCGCGGCCAGCCCGCCAAATCCGCCGCCGAGAATGACGACTCGATGTTCTACGCCCATTCGTTTTCTCCCGACTGCAACCTCGCGCGTCCCAAAATCATCTCATCTATTGTAGACTGACCGGCTTTGCCGCGTGGGACTTGCGCGGAGATTCCCATTCTTACTGCTGTCGTCCTCGCCCTGGAGTGAAATCGGGCCGGGAACTGTATAATCGAGAGCTGCGAATGTTTGGAAAAGAAAAAAACGCTGCAATTCACCTGGAGAGAGACACGCTGCGTTTTCTTTGCTCCGTGCTCATCAAGAGTGGAACGCGCCTGGAGATCTGCAAGTTGCTCGATCCCAGCGTCTTTGCGGATCCCTTGCACCGCGTCGTTTTCGAGGAAATCCGCGGCATGGGAGCGGTGGACTCCCGTCACCTGCGCGCGCTCCTGCCGGCCCGCGTGACCAACCGCGGCTTCCCGGACTTCGACCTGAAGGAACTGCTCGCCCCGCACGAAGTCAGCGAAAAAGAAATCGATCACCTTTTTGAAAGCGCGCTGCAGCTTCTCGACATCAGCCATCCGGACGAAGGACGCCGGCCGGACTAGCCATCCGATGGAATCCTCGTCTCGCCGTTTTCTGACTTTTTTCGAGATTCTCGCCTTCGCCGCTTTTGTCGCCTGGTATATCTGGCAACTTCAGGCTTGCTGCTTCCATGCGTGGCTGGTTTTCCCCGTTTGGTTGCTCGCTAGTCTCGCGCTCCACCGCGACACTTCCAAAACAATAGGATGGCGAGCCGACAACCTGTGGTCCGCCACAAAGCGGTCTGCGGCCTTTTTCGTTCCCTGCATCGCTGCACTCTGCCTCGCGGGAACCCTCCTCGGCGCCCTCCATCGCCCCGCGGAACATCTTCTCGTTCCCAAGCATTTTTTTGGGTACATGGCCTTCTGCCTGCTCCAGCAGGTGGGGCTGAATTCCTATCTGACGAACCGTCTCCTCGCGGTAATGGTCAGCCCCACGGCGTCTTCGCTGCTCGCAGGAACAATTTTTGCGGCGCTCCACTGGCCCAATCCTCTGTTGATTCCGCTCACCTTCATCGCCGGAGTCGCCATGGCGTGGCTCTTTGCGCGCGATCGCAACATCATCCCGCTCGCCATCGGGCAAGGAATCCTGGGCACTCTAGTTTGGTGGGCGTTTCCCGTGGCGTGGCATCACGCCATGCGCGTGGGGCCTGGCTTCTACAACTTCCATCCGCGATGAGCAGGGGATTTACAGATTCAAGTGGGAGTAAGCTTTCCTGGTGGAAGGCACACTGGACTCCAACGAGCGCTTTGCTCCTGCATGGTTTGCCCAAACGCCGGGAATCGAGAATCCGCACTTAGGGCAAGCGCCATTTTGAATGTGATTCTCTAGCACGTCGTGCCAAGAGCGCCGCACCAGCAGTTCCTCGCACTTCGGACAATATGTATTCGCGCCATCACTATAGATATTTCCTTCATAGACGTAGTGCAGCCCCGCGTCGAGTGCGATCCTCCGCGCCTGATCCAGCGTCTTCGCCGGCGTGCGCGGTTTGTCCTGCAGCTTGAAGTCCGGGTGAAACGCGGTGAAATGCAGCGGCACGTCCGGCCCCAGGTGAGTCAGAATCCAATCGGCCAGTTTCCGCGTCTCCGCCGGATCATCGTTTAACGTTGGAATCATCAGGTTAGTGATCTCAAACCACACAGGTGTCTCGTTCTTCAGCCACTCAAGCATCTCCAGCACCGGCTGCAGATGCGTCAGCGTAATCTTCCCGTAAAAATTTTCGGTGAAGGCCTTCAGGTCGACGTTCGCTGCATCGATATGGTCGTAAATGTCGTGGAAAGCGTCGTAGGTGATGTAGCCATTCGTAACCATCACCGTTTTCAGGCCGTATTTCCTGGCCTCTTGGCAAATGTCGATGATGTATTCGCCCCAAATGGTCGGCTCGTTGTAGGTAAATGCGATGGAATCGCAACCGTATTTCAGCGCCAGCAGCGGCACGTCTTCCGGAGGAACATGCTGTGAGCGCACCTGATCCGAACGTGATTTTGAGATATCCCAGTTCTGGCAGAAGAAACAGCCCATGTTACAGCCTGCCGTGCCCATGCTGAAAACGCGCGTGCCCGGCAGAAAATGATTCAGCGGTTTTTTTTCGATGGGATCGACCTGCAAGGCAGCCGGCGAGCCATAACCGAGGCTATAAAGTTTTCCCTCTTGATTGATGCGAATAAAACAGAATCCCGCTTGACCGGGCCCAATGTGGCAATGCCGCGGACAGAGATAGCAGTGGACCTTTCCGTTAGGCTCCGCTTCCCACCATCGTCCTTCGTGAAGCTGTTCTGTCTTCTGGAGGATCTTCAGCTCTTCCACGGATCCCCCTCCCAGGCGGCATTATACCCCCGGGCAGAGAGGTGCGCGCGAATCCTCACAATTTGTTCGAGGAATGTATGCGAACTTCAAGCGTGGCGCCGGCGCTGAAAGCGCTGTCTTTCCGCGGCCCAATCCACAAAACGTTCCATGTGGTCGCGGTACTTCCAGGCAAGGTGAAAAAACTTCCGGGCCGTCAGATTGGCGGCCTCGTTCCCGAGGAACGTCTCAAACCGCCAACGAATGTACGGGCTTTTCCACGGATTGAATCGATAGCCCCGCGCTGCATTCCAGTAATACTGCATTGTCTTGAGCATTTTCTTGCGCAATGGGCGAATCGCCCAGCCCTCATCGTCAAGACTCTAATTTTCGGCCGCCGGTGCTGAGAGATGGTCGTGCACCAGAACCCAATTTGCCCCCCGCTTCTCCCAAATCCCCGTATACCGGAGGTCCATTTCAGTAGTCTTACCGTTCTTTGATTTTTCCAATAAATGCATCGGCACAGTCGTCCAGGCGATCATTCCCCGCCGGGTCACCTTTAGTTCCTTGCCCGCCGTCAGCTTGATCTCCGACGCGTTGTCCAGGAATTCCCTCTGCACTCCGTCGTGAAACTCCTTCCAGCCGTGGTACTCGAACGGAGCGACATCGTAGAAAACCAGGCCATTGTCCTTGGCATAAAACTTCGCTGGAGCCTCCGCATTTCCCGTGCTCCAAGCCGCACAAAACCCGTCGATCAGCCTGCGAAACGTGGCGTCGTCCGTGGCTTTCTGCTGCGCCCGGGCGGCAACAAACGTCAGCAATGCTCCGGCGATCGCCAGCACTACATACAGCGTCCAGCGCCATCGTTCAGCGTTTTTATGGATGGCTCTGCCCATGTATGCGGTCGTTCCGTATCTCCTGGCAAACCGGGGACGGGCGTGTGCAGGTGAATGTCCCAACGCGTGCCGCATAAGCTAGTGCGAAATCGCCCCATTTGCAAGCATTTCTTATTTCCCCCGCCGGCGCTGCCTGATTCTTGGCCTGTCACTCCCCTTCTCCCACCCACCATTCGCCGGTAATTCCTCCCGCTTGGCCGAATCCCTGATGCACTCCTCTGGAGGGGCCTCTATTCTCGCCACGTCGCAAGGAAATTGCCCTTCAGGAGGACAACATGGCAGCTCGGCGGACATCCTCTCAGAGCCTGAAATCCATAGCGGGAGCGGGCATTTTCGCGCTCGGTCTCCTCCTTCTCTTCCTCAATCTGGACGGAGTCATCTCCAAGATCAGCTACACGGTCGGCGCTCCCACGCAAGCGCCGGAAATCCTCCCGCTCGTCGGCCTCTTGGGTCTGCATGCTATGCAAGCCTATACCTTCGACCACGCCGGGTTTTTCTCGACTCTCCTGCGGATCTTGGTATCATTCTGGCCGCTGCTCCCGATCTTCATCGGCGCGGTACTATTGCGCAGTTCCGTCCTCGAGGGCTTTGCGCCGCAACGGATCGGCGCTGATCTGGAAATCCATGGTGGTCCTGGCCGGAGAACAGCGTGAGCGACGAAAACAAATTCGATCCGCAAAAGCTCGCTGAAGAACTTCGCGACCGGATCCACGGCAAGATCCGCGATCGCATCACCGGGCGGCGCCCCCCCATGGTCGTCGGCATCCGTCTCGGAAGCCGCCCCTACGGCGGAGGCCTCGCCTGGGGTGTGATCCTGACTTTATTCGGCGTCGCCATGCTTCTCGATCACCTCGGAATAATCTCCTTCGACCGCCTCTGGCGCTTTTGGCCCCTGGTGCTGATCTGTGCCGGGGTGGTCAATTTCAGGTCTCCCGAGCGCCGCTTCTGGGGCATCATCCTGCTCTTTGCGGGCGTCATTCTGCAATTCAATCAGTTGGGCCTTTCGCACTTCGGATGGGGCGATTTCTGGCCGTTCCTTCTGATCGCCGCCGGCCTGCTGCTGATGTGGAACGCCCTGGATGCCAGAAAGAGGCGCGCCGAAGTCTCGCCCGCGGGCAGCGATCCCCGCACCACGCTCAACGAGGCCGTCGTCTTCGGAGGTCTCGAGCGCCGCATGACCAGCCAGGATTTTCAAGGCGGCGATGTCACCGCCATTTTTGGCGGCGTCGAACTGGATCTCACCGAAGCCAACATGCAGGCGAACGAGGCCATCTTGGCGATCACTGCTATCTTCGGCGGCGTGGAAGTTCGCGTACCCCCCTCCTGGCAGGTGGCCTTTCGCGGCTCGCCCATTTTCGGCGGAGTCGAAGACAAGACGCGCACCGCCCGCGTCGATGATCCCGCAAATCCCAATCTCAAAGTGCTGGTGATCACCGGCGCTGTCATCTTTGGTGGCTTGGAAATCAAGAACTGACCCCGCCCCATGCACCCACTGCTGACGCGCAACCGCCTGGGACTCTACCTGCTCGCTTGGGTCCCGCTCACCGCCACGTCGATCTACGTCCTGGTCACCCGCGGGACGCTCAGTTGGCTGCAAGCAACTGTCCTCGGTATGGCCGTGTTTCTGTTCTACGCTCTCCTCTGTCTCTCGGCCTGGTACCCCTGTCGCGCCACTCCCCTGGGTAAAGTCAGTTTCATCCGCCTGCTCCTGACGCATTTGATCGCTGCGGGAGTCATGAGTTTCGTTTGGACTCAGGCCGGCGCCGCGCTCGCCTACGCCGTTCTCAGCCCCGAAAAATTCGCTGCCATCAGGCGGCAATTTGAGCCGCAAGTGAACGCCATCTTCACCGTCGGCGTCCTTCTCTACCTGCTTTCGGTCGCTTTCCAATACGTGCTGATCGCCATGGAGGACTCGCGCCGCGCGGAAGCGCAAGCCATCGAAGCGCGCGTCCTTGCTCGCGACGCCGAGCTAAAGGCCTTGAAAGCCCAGGTGAATCCGCATTTCTTGTTCAACAGTCTGAATTCCATCAGCGCCTTGACCAGCATCGATCCTTCTCGCGCGCGCGACATGTGCGTCTTGCTCGGTGACTTCCTGCGCATGACCCTGGGCTTGGGTGAAAAAACTCTGGTGCGCTTTTCTGAGGAGCTGGAACTGCTGCAAAAATATCTCGCGATTGAAAAAGTCCGCTTTGGCGTCCGATTGAAGATGCATGAAAACATCCAGGAAGAATCCATGTCCTGCCTGCTGCCGCCCCTCTTGCTCCAGCCGCTCGTCGAGAACGCCGTGAAACACGGCATCGCCGGTCTTCCCGAGGGCGGTGAGATTCGGCTGGAAGCACAGCGGCAAAACGGCCGATTGGCGATTCTCGTCGAGAATTCCTGGGACCCCGAAGCTCCGCCTCGCCGCTCGGGGGGCCTGGGACTGAAAAACGTGCAATACCGCCTGGAGGCCCGCTACGGAAAAGACGCCAGCCTTCGCGTAAACACCGAAGGCGAACTTTTTCAAGTCAGTTTGGATCTTCCGGCGGAAAGCGAGGAAAAAACGTGAGCCCCGCGCAAGACAAACGATGGAAGGCCCTCATCGTCGACGACGAAGAGCTGGCCCGCCATGTCATTCGCGAGTATCTGCAATCTCATCCGGAAATCGCAGTCGCCGCCGAATGCACCAACGGCATCGAAGCCGTAAAAGCCGTCGCCGAACACAATCCCAATCTGATTTTCCTCGACGTGCAAATGCCCAAGCTGACCGGCTTCGATGTCCTGGAACTGATTGGCACCGATATGCCCGTCATCTTTGTGACCGCCTACGACCAATACGCCATGCGAGCCTTCGACGTCCACGCCGTCGACTATCTATTGAAACCCATTGGGAAAGAGCGCTTCGATGCAGCCGTCGAACGCGCGAAAAACCGCCTGGGTGAAAAAATGCCCGCCGCCCACGAACTCGCTGCCGCCGCGCGCCCGCCACAGCAATTCCTCGAACGCCTGGTGGTGAAAGACGGCACCAAGGTCACGCTGATTCCGGTAGGAAAACTCGATTACGCCGAAGCCCAGGACGACTACGTGGCGCTAGCCACTCAGGGCAAAAAGCATCTCAAGCAGCAAACCATCGCCGGCCTCGAAGCCGGCCTCGATCCAAACTCCTTCGTGCGCATCCATCGCTCCTACATCGTGAATCTCGAACGCGTCGCACGCATCGAGCCCTACGGCAAAGACAGCCGCCTCGCCATCCTAGCCGACGGCACCCGCCTGCCCGTAAGCCGCGCCGGCTACGCCCGCCTCAAAGCCCTCCTCGACGAGCGAACGTAACCTCTTTATGTTGGTCTGTACGTGTTAGTAGTCGAATGGGGATCCGTTGATTGTCAGCACTCCGCGCCCAGAGTCCCCGGCACAGTTAGCTGCGGTCGGTTCAAATTTGTAGCTGAAGTTGAAACTGTTCCCCGCTGGCAGGGTCGGCAGAGCGAGGATGCTTGCTTTGCTCGCCGCATCGGTCAGGCTGAACGCGTCACCAATCGCTAGCCCAGATAAGGTCAGGGAACTGATGCACGGCGAATGCATGATGGTCGCCGTTCCAGTCACATTGGAGCTGCCAGGGGAGGTGACATTTTGTCCGAGTTGAATAGCAATAGTTGGGGCTATGAGCAGCGGGTTTGAAGTCGAGTTGAACGTTCCGCTGTAGTCATAGACGGCTGGAGGAGGGCCGAATGGATGGGTCGCGGCAAAGGCCGTCCAGGTCCCGGAATCGCCCAGACTATCTGTGAAGGTCCCGGCAAGGCTTGTTCCCGTCGCGGAGCCAGCCATCGTGAGGGTATCGGCTCCCGCCGTGCTCGGGAAAGAAATCACAATCTTGACGTTCGTGCCATCTACCATTCCGCTCGGAGCGATGGAAATAACCGGAGCATTGTCGCCTATGCATTGCGACAAATCATTCGATGGGCAGACCAACGTATTCGCAGCTCCCGTAAACACCGTTCCGGTTTGCGTAAAGTCTGTATAGATATTTGTCGTCCCTTTTCCGTTCGTGGAAGTCAGCATGAGATCGTATGGGCCGTTGATACTCACATTCTGAGGAACTGGAACTGGGGTCGTGGGAGGTACCTGGGTCCCGGCGCCACACCCAGCGAAAGCGGCCGCCACGCTCATAAGCACAACAGCCGAAAGCGTCGTGTTTTGTCTCATTCGTTGCATGATTGCCTCCTAGGCCAACTTAGTTCTCCAACTCGAGCCTCTTTCCCTCCTCCGTGGTAATCGTTCCCGGCGCCAAGCTGAGCAAGAAGAATCTCTTGCCTCCGTCAAGGACGACGAGGTTGTTGCTTTTTGTACCGTTCGCATCAAAGAACGACCCGGTACAATCGGGATCGACCGTGTAGCTTCCGTTCGTCGGGAAATCGGTCCAGTCTCGGATTTCACCGTTGGCGCTTCTCGTCGTGCGAATGAGGCCGCGCGTCCCGTCTCCGCTGTAGAGGGCGATGCCAATCTGGGCAATGGGGCCGCCCACGACATTGTTCACGCCCGTCCTGCGGAAGGCATAGGTTCCTTTGAGGCTGGCAACGCTACAGCCGCGATCCTGGGCATGAACTTTGGTCAAGGCCCCTGGAATGCGCGCCGATGGCCACACCACTGCGATCAGCACGACTGTTGCAATGCAGGCTACCGTCAGTATTGACGTCAGTCTGTTACTCCTCAGAATCCATCCTGTTGCGGTCTTCATTTTTTTGCCTCCAAGGGAAGATTCTCCCGAGCGGGATGACATTGGGGCACAGGGGTTTGCGGCGCAATGGTGGGGGTATGGTCTGTACGTGTTCTGGTTCTGATCGTGCAGCTCTTTGAATTCAGGGGAGTTGCAGGGACCTCCGGCAGATATTCCTTTGGCCCTAACTAATTGGTGATAGAGTACCGGCACGTCCGAAAGTCTGCTATGGAAGCTACTGCCCGATCCCGCAGGACCCGCTTCGGCGTCTTCGAAGTGGACTTACGTTCGGGCGAGTTGTACAAGCACGGCATCCGCCTGAAGCTCCAGGACCAACCCTTCCAGGTGCTTGCGCTTTTGCTGGAGCGTCCCGGTGACGTAGTTACGCGCGACGAACTCCGTCAGAAGCTCTGGCCTGCGGATACTTTTGTCGATTTCGATACGGGTCTGAACAGCGCCATCAAGAAGCTGCGCGACGTGCTGGCCGATTCAGCCGAAGAACCCCGCTACGTCGAGACCCTGCCCCGCCGCGGTTACCGCTTCATCGGTCACGTCGAAAACGGCGACTTGGCCGGTGTGGCCGCCGTCGGAGTCCATCTCGCGCCAGTTCTTCCATTAATGCCAAGGCCTGAACTCTGGTACAAGCGCCGCGTTGTCGTTACGGCTGGCGTTGCAGCGTTCCTCATTGTGGCCGCCCTCGTTACGTGGCGCGTCTTTTTCGCTCGGCCCGTGCTGACCGAAACCGACGTCATCCTCCTGGCGAGCTTTGTCAACAAGACAGGTGACCCCATCTTCGACAACTCTCTGGACAAAGCCCTCGAAGTCAAACTTACCGAGTCTCCCTTTTTGAGCCTCCTCCCGGATGCGGACGTCCGCGGGACGATGCGCACGATGCGCCATGATCCAAACGAGCTAGTGACACGGGAACTGGGTATCGAAATCTGTAAACGACGGGGGCTTAAAGCCGTGGTGGTGCCGGAGATTGCTGCTTTCGGTAGCAAGTATCTGATCACCCTGGAAGCCATCGACGCGCGGAACCAAAAGTCCATCGCGCGACGGCAAGAGGAAGCGGAAACCAAGGATAAGCTGATCGCTGCGCTGGGCAAAGCAGGTTCGCAACTTCGAAGACAATTGGGCGAAAGTCTGAGCTCTCTCGAGAAGTACGATGCTCCTCTTGATCTGGCGACAACAAGCTCACTCGAGGCGTTACAAGCTTACAGAACAGGGAATACGCAGTATCGTTCCGGGAAGCGGCGTGAGGCCATTCCCTTCTTTGAAAGGGCCGTCGAACTGGACCCGCAGTTCTGTTCTGCTTTCAGCCTGCTCGGCAGCGCTTATCACAGCGTCGGTGACGAACAAGCTTCTCGGAAGAATTTTGCCAAGGCCTTCGAGCTTAAGGATCGCCGGCTCACGCAAGAAGAGAATTTTCAGACTACTGCCCTGTATCATTCAGCCATAACGGGCAACCTGGAAAAGGCAACTGCTGTACTTGTTTTATACAAGCAAGCGTATCCGCGTAGCGTGTTTGCTTTCAACGCTATGGGGATCGCTAACGCCCAACTGGGCAGAATGGAAGAGGCTCTACAAGAATTCTACTGGGCAATGGATCATTCCCCGGTACCTTCCGCTCAACACTACTCCAACGCAAGCCAAGCGCTCATGATACTGGGCCGCTTTGACGAGGCTAAAAGAATACTGGACCAATGGCGCCAGAAGGGGTCCCTGACCCCATTTCAAATGACACTGCGCTACCGAATCGCCTTTTTCGAGAACGATGCCGCAACGATGGAACGGCTTACCCGCGAAACCCCTGGGGATGATATTTCCTGGCTCCAATTACAAATGCACCTCGCATTCTTTCGCGGCGACTTCAGCAAACTCCGTTCGCTGAGCGAAACGCTGGTGAAACAACAGAGCCACGCGAACCGGATGGAAAACGCTGCCTTCGAGCTCGCTGGGCACGCCCAGGTTGAATCCTATCTAGGAAACTATTCCTTGGCACGCAAGCTCTGCAGCCAAGCTGGAGAGGCGAGTCAAGAAAGTGCTCTAGGGCTCGAGCGTTGCGCCAAGGCATTAGCGGATGCCGGCGAAGTAACGCAGGCTGAAGCGTTGGCAGCGAAAGTGGATCGGCTGCTTCCCGAGGACACATTGGAACAGAGGATCTATCTGCCGATCATTCGTTCCGTCATCGAGCGCGAGCGAGGAAACGCCACTAAGGCCGTGGATTTGCTCGCGCCAGTCGCGCAATACCAAGAAGTCACACTAGAGATTTTTTATCAACGTGGGCAAGCTTACTTAGCTGCGGGAGAACACGCCAAGGCTGCCGCCGAGTTCGAGAAGCTCATCGGTCTTCGCGGATGGCGCTGGTGGGAAGTGTTTGCTCCGCTGGCGCAATTCGGTCTCGCTCGAGCTTATGCCATGCAAGGAGACCGAGATGAAAGCCGCAAAGCCTACGATGAATTCTTCACCACTTGGAAGGACGCGGACCCGGATACCCCGATACTCCGTCAAGCCAAAGCTGAATACAAGAAACTCACCGCAACCGCATTTGCTACCGCTTCAGCATCAGGAAAAAAACAATAGCCCCGTTTTTTTAAGGCACTCGTCCTTGATGCAATCGCAGGGTGCAGCACCTTCGGTTAGAGGCTACCGGTTTGTTCCCCGCTGTTCTTTTCTCTTGACAGACTGCCGGGTGCCGCAGCCTTCGGTTTAAGGGCTGCGGGTTTTGACTTGTCTTTCTTTGCCCCCACTTTTTTAACTTGACACGCATTACCGCTGTGGTACAATATCCCTCTAAGAAACTGCGCCCCGGCTCAGCCGGGGCGTTTCTGTTTTTAAGGCCACGTTGTATCGCCGGCATCCCTGCCGGCCCTTCTCTGTAAGCAATCCCAAAACTCAAATCTAAGGAGACTTCTATGTCCTCTCTCAGTGCAAAGGACCGCGTGTCCTTGTGTTCGTTCTCGTTCGCCGATGGCCGCCGTTGCCGCACTCCCCGCGCCGCCAAAAATCCCCATTTCTGCTTCTACCACGCCCAAAAAGAAGCCCGCGCCAGCGCCGCCGAAACCCTCGGCAAGGACCTGGCCTACTTCTTCTCCGGCAACTACCTTTCCGCCTGCGATCTCAGCACTGCCCTGGGACGCCTCATCCCCGCCGTCGTCCGCGGCGATGTAAAACCCAAAACCGCCCACACCGTTGCCTACCTGATGCAAACTCTCCTGCAGGCCATCCACGTCTCCCAGCACGAATATTGTGAAGCCTTAGGCCCCAACGCCTGGCGCAATTCCGTCTACAACTCCGTCAAGGGCAATCACGACTACCGCTTCCCGCCCGCCCCCAAACCCAAACAGCCCGTTCCGCACCCCACCTCTGCGACTGTGGGGCCTATAAATGTAGCGGCCGGGCGGAACTTGTCCCGACCGGGTCGGGAGCCCGGCTCCTTGCCAGCCACCTCGCATATCGGACCCGACCAGCCACAAACCCAACCCCCACAATCGGAGATCCCGGCCTTGTCGGGACCGGCCCCATCGCCGCACACTCCTTTACCCCCCACGAGCGCCGAATTCGCTCAGCGCGTACTGGCCGGGCAGGATTCATCCTCCTCGCCCCGAGCATCCCAGCGATCCAGTCGGGAGCCCGGCGCCGCTACCGCCAACCCCGCCTCACAACCGGCCGAAACCTCATTGAATTGTCATTCCGACCCCACTCCCGCAACCCAACCCGCCGCGTCGGTTGCCCCAACCCCTCAGCCTGCTTGCCCTGTTTACCCTGAGCCTCGAAGGGAGCAAGGTCAAAGGGTCAACCCACGCGAGCCAGACAGGAGCGCCCCCTAGCTCGACTGGGGCCGCATCATCCCGCGAGACAGCAAACTCCTTTAGAATCAACACTTACAAACCCGCCCCGTAACTGTTGATTCTAAACCACTTACATGAACCATAAGCCCTTTAGATGCAACACTTACAAAAAACCAGGGGGGAGGGGGCAGTTATTGTTAACCTAGGAAGTTCCAATAATCCTGAACGATCATCGGGGCCACTTGGACAGAAATCCCTAGAACTAGGAATTTACGATCCGCTCCTCACGCGCTGAGTCGCCGGACCCAGATCCGGCTGGTGGCAGGTTTGCCAAGGTGCATGGTCTTTCCATTGGAACGCAGCGTCATCGTTTCATCGTACTCGCGCTTCAGCACTTCGACGCTCGTTGACGGGCGCAAGCGCAGCCCTTCCAGAAATTCCAGAAACTGCGCGTCCTTCTCGTAAACGCAAACGATCTCGCCCGCTTCCTTCGCCCGCAAATCCGCGAGCAGCACTGCACCCTGCTTGCGAAGTTGTGCGATGCCCCCGCGCATGGGCACGCCGTGCGGGCAGCTCTTCTTGTTGCCAAAGCGCTTCAGCAGCAGAGCTTCCACTTCCGGAGAAATCGCATGTTCCAATCGCTCCGCCTCGTCGTGCGCCTTTGCCCACGACAGTCCGATCACTTCCGTCAGCAGCATCTCCGCGAGTTGGTGCCTCAACGCGAGATGTTCCGCGCGCTTGCGCCCCTTTTGCGTCAGGTCGATCCGCCCGCTGCGCTCCACGCGCACGTGCCCGTCGCGCGTCATGCGCTTCAACGCCGCCGTCACCGCCGGAGGCGTCACATTCAATTCCTCCGCCAGCCGCGCGCTGATGGGAATGTGGTCCTCTTCCAGCATCTCCCAGATGGCCTTCAGGTAATCTTCCTGCGATACGCTTGTTTTTTCTCGCCGCAAAAGAAACTCCTATTTCACCGCTGCCGGCCGTCTCGTTTCTCTCTTAAGCCAACGGCAAGTTGGTTCACGCGTCGTTTGATGCTCTCGAAGACTCGCTGGTAAGTCTGAGGATCATCTTCATAAGGATCTGGCACATTCCAATCCTCAACTTTCTGAGGATCGTTAAAGTGTGCTTCCCTGGGCCTGCCGGACATATTGATGATGACGTCTGCAGCATCGCACGCTTCGGGAGTTAGCGCATCTGACGTCAACCTCAACGCCGGATAGTCGTTGTGTATCAACGTTTGTTTTGTTAGTTCGGGGATGAAGCCCAGGGGGCTCAAGCCCGCGCTGGAAGCCTCCATCACGTCCGCCGCGTCATTGCGTGCAATGACCTCCGCCATGGGGCTGCGGCACGCGTTCCCCACGCACACAAAGAGTACCCTCGTCCGCCGGGATCGCCGCGCCTCCGCATCTGCTTTCTTTTCTTTTTCCACGATTAGGACTTCGCGGCTTGCTTCGTTCCCGCCGCGACCAGCCCGAGGAAATGTTCATGCACGGTGGTGTCGTCTGTCAATTCAGGATGGAATGTCGCCGCCAAAATGTTGTCGCGCTGGACCAGCGCCGGCTTCCCAGCGTACTCCGCGAGCACTTTCAATCCAGGCCCCGCCCGCTCAATAATCGGCCCGCGAATAAAAACCATCTCCAGCGGTTCCTTCTTCAATTTCGTCGGCCCGCTGACCACGTCGCTCGCAATCTGCCGCCCGTAACCGTTTCGCAACACAGTCATATCGAGCAATTTCAAGGAGTCTTGCGGCGGATTCTCCACTTCCGTGGCCAGCAGTATCGCTCCCGCGCAAGTCCCGAAAATCGCTCCACCTTCTTTTGCAAATCGCTCGATGGCCTCCGCCAATCCCTCTTCCCGCAAAAACTGCAGCTGCGTCGTGCTCTCGCCTCCCGGCAGTATCAACCCGTCGCAGCCCCGCAGCTGCGCCGTAGTCCGCACCTCCGCCGACTCCGTGCCCAGCCGCGCCAGCATCGCCGCGTGCGCCTCAAAATCTCCCTGCACCGCCAGAATCCCAATCTTCACTTCGCTGGCTCCCATTTCATTTCCTGAATCACGGTTTCATTGAAAAACAAAACTCAACCCTTGGAACTTCTTTCCTCGCGCCGTCGTGTTGGACTGAAAACGAATCGCTGAGAATTGAGAACTTCCCTCACCATCCCCGCGTCGAAAGCATGTCCTTCTCTTCCATCTGCCGCACATCCAATCCCCGCATCGCCTCACCCAGTTCTTCATGTGCTTCCAGCACAATCTTCGCATCCTCGAAATGCGTCGCCGCCTTCACCACCGCCTTGGCGCGCACTTCCGGATCGCTGGACTTGAAGATTCCCGATCCGACGAACACGGCTTCCGCGCCCAGGCGCCGCACCAGCGCCGCATCCGCCGGCGTCGCGATCCCGCCCGCCGAAAAATTCGGCACCGGCAGCTTGCCGGTTTTGGCGATTTGGCGAATCAGTTCCAGCGGCGCGCCCAGCTCTTTCGCTTCGCGCATCAACTCGTCGTCGCGCATGGTCGTCAGCTTCTTCATCTGGCTGACGATTGCGCGCATGTGCCGCACCGCTTCTACCACGTTGCCCGAGCCGGCTTCGCCCTTCGTTCGAATCATCGCCGCGCCTTCCGCGATGCGCCGCAGCGCTTCTCCCAAGTTGCGCGCCCCGCAAACAAACGGCACGCGGTAATCGTGCTTCCAGATGTGGTTCTCTTCATCGGCCGGCGTCAGCACTTCGCTCTCGTCGATGAAATCAACTTCCAGCGCCTGCAACACATCCGCCTCCGCGAAGTGCCCGATGCGCACTTTGGCCATCACTGGAATCGTCACCGTGGCCATGATTTCGCGGATCACCTTGATCGACGCCATGCGCGCCACGCCGCCCTCTTTGCGAATATCCGATGGCACGCGCTCCAGCGCCATCACCGCGCACGCGCCGGCTTTTTCGGCAATCTTCGCTTGCTCCGCGTTGGTGACGTCCATAATCACGCCACCCTTGAGCATTTCGGCCAGCCCGACTTTTACGCGCCATTCATGCGAACCTTTGCTCCCGTTGCCGCTGCCATTCACCTTTTTCGCGTCCATCTCGCTTCTCCTCTCGCTCCTTGAAATTCTTGGCGGTCTTTCTCCGTCAAAACTTTTTCACTTCGGCGCGATAATCACAAACCGCGCCTTGCCCCTCGCCAACACCGCTCCGGCGGTATCGCGAATTTCGCCGATCATAAAAATGTTTCTTCCCTTTTGCTCCGTCTCGTAGCCCACCACCTCAATTTCTTTCATCACGTCCACCGGCTTCAAATACTCGACCGTCAATTCCGCCGTCACCGCTCGCACTTCCCGGAACCGGCAGACTTTCCCCATGGCCTCATCCAACAGCACGGCGATAATTCCGCCATGCCCGAATCCCCCGCCGCCCTGGTACCGCTCGCCCAATACAAACCGCCCAAAAATCCGGCGATTCACGTTGTCCTGTTCGAACGTCAGTTTCATTCCGCCGGCATTGGCCCCGCCGCACCCAAAGCACTTGTTCACTGGATTCGGCGCCAGCGTAATCGTCTCGCTCAAAGTTTTCGCTCCCTCGTCCACTTTTCCTTTACCTCATCTACTTCCTCTACCTCATCTTTCAAACGAGCGCCACCCGGCTCCGCTCCGCGCGCCGCACCCCGCGCTGCCGTTTACGCATCTCAATCTTCAGCAACTCCGCCAACGTCGCCACTCCCCGCGCAATCTGCTTTTCATCCAGGCTCGCAAATCCCAGCCGCAGCGTATTCGGCAGCGGCGCTTGCACGTAGAAGTAGCGTCCCGGCGCAAACAGCACGCCGCGTTCTTTCACGTGGATCAGCAACTCGCTGGCGTCGAATCCCAAGGGCAGCTCCAGCCACAGACACATCCCGCCTTCCGGCCGCGTCCAGCGCGTGCCTTCGGGCATGTGCTTGCGCAGCGCTTCATCCAGCGCCGTCAGCCGCGCTCCATAAACCTTCCGCATCTTCGCGACGTGCTTGCTGAAAAGTCCGCGCCGCAGGAATTCCGCCAGCGTGGCTTGCGCCAGTTGATCCGTGTGCAGGTCGGTCGTTTGCTTCACCACGCGCAGTCGTTCAATCGCCGCCGCCGGAGCCACGATCCACCCGACCCGCAACCCGGGAAAGGCCACCTTCGCAAAGCTGTCGATATGGATCACCAGGTTCGAACGGTCGAGCTGCTTCAGCGAAGGGATGCGTTCCTCCCGCGCGTGCAGCCGCGCGTAGATGTGGTCCTCCACGACCGGGACCTGATGGCGCCCCGCCAATTCCAGTAACTTTCGTCGCGATGCCAGCGGCATCGACGTTCCCGTCGGGTTTTGGAAATCCGGGGTGAGCAAAATGAGCTTCACGCGATTGGCCGCCAGCGTCGCCTCCAGCGCTTCCAGATCCAGCCCCAGCGGCGTCTCCGGCTCCGCGTGCGTATTCATCGGCACCGTCAGGCACCGCGCCCGCGCTCCATGGAAAATCGCCACCGCCCCCGGATATGTCGGGTTTTCCATAATCACGGAATCGCCCGGGCGCACAAACGCCTTGCTGATCAGGTCGAACGACTGCTGGCATCCATCGGTGATGAGCAGGTTTTCATCTTTGGCGGCGATGCCGTCATGATGCAGCAGTTCGAGCAGCGCCTCTTTCAACGGCGGATAGCCATCCGATGGGCCCAGACTCAACACTTCCGCGCCTTCGCGCCGAAGCACAGCGCTCACGCAGACCTGCAATTCCTCGATGGGAAAGAATTCCTGCGCCGGGCGCGCCATCACAAACGAAAGCGCATTCTCCGGTACATTCGCCATGAGCCGGCTGAGCACCTCATCGCCGCGCTCATCGGCAAACAGCAGTTCCCAACGGATGCCGCCGTTTCCATTCAGCACCGGAGGCGCCGGCGGCGTGATCTTCAAACCGTTGCCATTTCCCTTGATAAACGTGCCGCGCCCGACGTGGCCCTGAATCAGCCCTTCCGATTCCAACTCGGCATAGGCGTTCGCCACCGTCGTGCGATGCACGCCGAGCATGGTGGCAAGCTCACGGCTGGCCGGAATGCGGTCGCCCGTGCGCAAGTCGCCGGCATGAACGAGGGCCCGCAATTGGTCGCGAAGCTGGATGTACAGTGGAACGTGACTCTGTGGCTGGAGATGGAGTGGCAGCATTGTCTCTCACCTTCCACCCAATTTTAGCAGATATTGGCCTGCCGCAAGAGCCAATTTGTCTCCGCCAATCTTGGGGGTCCTTGACGCGCGAGCCCGATCCAACTCCCCGCCCTAGTCATCTGGCGAGACCGGGATGTCCGGCATCTGATCCGATCTCTTCGCGCCGTAGTGGTCGGCAAGGTGCTTGCCATCGAAACCGCCCGTGAAGCTCTCCTTGATCTCCGGCAGCATCGAGCTATTCCATTCGAACCACTCACGGGCAAGCCGCTGATAAACGTCCTTTTGGCGTTCCTTCAGGTTGGCGCGCTCCAGCGGGTCTTCCACCACGTTGAAGAGGAACGTGTTATCCAGGATCTTGAGAAACTTATAGTCGCCGTCGCGGGCCGCCCGCTGCGCGTTCGCCTTGTAACGCCAGAAGAGTTTGCGGGAAACAGGTGCGGCATTTTGCGTGAGCATGGGCAGCAGGCTCATCCCATCGAGAGGGTAGGCCGGGTCAGGCACGGCCCCCGCGGCGGCCAGCAGCGTCGGCATCCAGTCCATGCTGATGGCAACCTGCTCAGTTGTCCGGCCCCGTGGAATACGCGCCGGCCAGGAAATGATTGCTGGAATACGCAACCCGCCTTCCAGCAATTCCGTCTTTTTCCCCGTGAAAGGCCAAGTATCGGCGAAGCGCTCGCCGCCATTGTCGCTGGAAAAAATAATGATCGTATTCTCTGTCAATCCATTCGCATTCAGCGCTTGCAGCACGCGCCCAATCTGCTTGTCCATTTCTTCGATCATTTGCTGGTAGGTTTTCTGCGAACCGCCGTCGAAATCAGCAAGGCTAACAAGGCTACCGCCGCCGGTTTGCCGCAGGCGCTCCGACTCCGCCTCGTCGCCGGGGGCCTCCCAGGGCCAGTGCGGAGCGTTGAAGTGCAGGCTGACCAGGAACGGTTGTCTGGATTTGGCATACTTGTTCACCACGTCGACCGCACGATCGCCGAGCAAACCGGTGAGGTAGCCTACCTTATGGATGGGAACGTCATCATCCCAGAGATCTTCGTTGTCCCGTCCGTACGCGTGGGAGAAATAGTCCACCGCCCCGCCGCGAAATCCGTAGAAATGATCGTAGCCGCTCTTCAGAGGGCCAAACTTTGGCAGAACGCCCAAATGCCACTTGCCGACCAAGGTCGAACTGTAGCCGGCTTTCTTGAGCAGCGAGAGCAAAGTCGGGTGTTCCGGAGGAAGCCCGACATCGGGGTTGCCTACCAACGGCTCCTCCAGGCCAAGCCGCAGCCGATACTGGTAGCGGCCAGTAATCAGCGCCGTGCGCGTGGCCGAACAGACGGCGGAATTCGCGTAAGCCTGCAGAAAACGCATTCCTTGCGCGGCGATGCGGTCAATATTCGGAGTGCTAAAATCAGGGCGCCCATAGCACGACACGTCGGCGTAGCCGAGATCGTCCGCGAGAATGAAGACGATGTTGGGAGGCTTTGCCGATGGTCGCGCGCCTTCGGCGCCGGCGCGCATGGCTAACCCCACCATCCCGGCTGCGGCCCCGCGGAGCAGGTCACGTCGCGTAATTTGGTCTCTCCCTCGGAACGCCATAGAACCTCCTCTTAATTCAGTAAGATATTTCCACCTCGGCGTGGTTCATTTGCGTTTCACTGGCCCGACGGTTTGTACCCGATGGTGCCGTTGGCTTCGCCCGCTTTCAGGTCGCGGATGCACAGCTTCGTTAGAACTTGGGCCACAGCCGCCAGCATCTTACTTCCAAACCGCTTCGTTTCCAGCCGGCAGGCGATTTCCAATCGCTTACGGGCCCGACGAAAAACCGCTTCTGGTACCCCATGGTCGCCGCAATCCCCGCATCCTCGCAGCTCTCCTCCGCGAAAGAGATTGAATGAGAGGTTCGAACCGCATTTACTCAACGGTGTGGCCACACCGCGCCTACGTTCCGTCAGCGTCCCTGCTCTGAATCAGCAGCCGAACCGCGGAAAAATCGCCTCGCTGCGCCTTTTGCCATATCGACAGGAGAATAAAAATTAAAGCCGCCAGCAAGACTACCCAGGCGGCCACCAGCGCTCCAGCCGTGGCGCCTGAAACGCTCCCATCTTTCTTCAACAGGAAAGGGAGAAAATAGGGCGTAGTGGAATGAATGCCAGCCTCCTGAGTGAGCTGGTTGCTCAACCCCCATTGATCCAACTTGCCGAGACTTACGGCGGCGATGTTTTTGAAGCGCAAGCCTACGACAAAGGTTGGGTGCCCCAGCGTAACCATCTGGTCCAGCTCGAGCGGGTGCCAGAAGACAATGGAAGCGAGCTGAACAATCACGCTGACGGCGCCGAGAGCCATCCCCACTCGACAAACGGTCTTTCGCAAGCTCTCTCGATGGCGCAGCAGTAATGGGATCGAGATCATCGCGAGCAACTGCACGGGCGTGGTAATGAAGCGGTCGCCCCAAGCATAGTCACCGTTCCAATCGTAATACTTCGCATAAAAAAGGGTGTAAGCCGCCAGTAAACAAAAGCCTGAGATAAGGTAAGCCTGGATCTCGGGGCGAAAGCGCTTCCAGATGAAGATGGCCAGCAGAATCGTGAGCAGTACGAGCGGGTCATACAAGAACAAGGATTTCTCGCGAGTGATTAAGGGCCCCAGAAGGCCCGTGTGCAGCGGCGTGCTCCACGGATAATTCGCCGGCAGACAGGGATCGAGCTTTCGTTGCTGCTCGGCCGCCACCGAGAGATACGTGTTCCATAACGAACCAAAACGCACATACTGGTAGAGCCGGTCAATCAGAAAGAACACCGCATAGCAAGGCGCCACGACGCGGAGGTATTCCCACAGCCGCGCGCGAAGCTCCTGGCCGCGCATATTCTCTATGGATAGAATCAGAAGAATGAAAAGGCCGGCGGCGGCAATGTCCAAGGCAGTTGTCAGCCGCGTCAAAACATTCGCTCCGAGGGCGAGCGAGCCGGTCAGCAGCGCGCGCCTGCTGCCGGTCCGCAGCCACTCGAACTGAAAGCACAGGCCAGTCAACGTCAGAAGCAAGAGGAGGTTGTTCTCCATCATGTTCTGCGTGTAATGGAGAAACGTCGTGCCGAAGAGCAGCGTGAACGCCCCGGCAACGCCATGATTGGGGGTGAAATCGAGGAGCAGCAGAAAGCGGAAGCAAACCAGCACCGTGAGCACGCACACCAGGATGCTGGTGCTATAGCTCACGACAATCGCGCGGATGTCCGGATCGTGGTCCGCAAAGTTGGCGAACACGGGCAAACGCTGTAGATATGTGCCGATGATGTCCGCGGGCAGCATCAGCAAGCTCTGCCCCATTCCATACCACGCGTAAATCTTCCCGTTGCGTCCTACAACTCCGAACTCCGGGTAATCTTCCGCCACGACCGGCGGCTCCGAAGTCCAGAAAGAATGCGTGGTCTGCAGTCGCCGCGTGGTATCAATCGAGCCGAGTTCGCCAGACTGCAATAGCAGGGCCGTCAGGAAGGCCACGACGCCCAGCAAAAATACGGGATTTCCAATCAGCTTCTTGAAGCGTGCTCTCACTGCCCGCCATGCTATCCCACGCTCTCCCACAAGCCAAGACCCGCCATTCGAAGCTGAATCAGCGTGCGCTCGCCGGCTTGTATCCAATCCGTCCGTTGGCCTCGCCCGCTTTCAGCTCGCGGATGCACAGTTTCGCCAGGTCGCTTGCATCACACTGGTAGACCTGCTTCATGGGAATATCCGTTTCGCCAACTTCGTATTCCCCCCAAGCCATGTCTTGCGCATCATCCGAAGAAAAGGTCGCCACCGGACTACCCTTTCGAACCCGCACGCGGAATTCCCCGGACGCCGGCTCGTAATCTGCATAATTGAAGCAGTGTCCGATGCAAGCCCGCTCGACTGCATGGCCGATAAAATCGATCCGTGACCCTGGCGGGGCCCAGATGGTAGCGATGACGCGTGTCCCTGGGGGGAAATCGTTCACCAGCTTTTCGGCATTCGCTTCCAGCCGGTTCAGCCAGCCCGTGTCCTGATAAAGAAATGTAAAGAAAACCACGGCGCAGACGCCGAAGCCGGCGAGATGCCATCTCCGGGGCTTCAGGCCCCCCAGAAAACAAAGACCCAGGATCGCCGAAACAGTGGTGAGCCTTGAACCGAGCAGGCCAATCCAGCCGCCGTAAATGGAGGGCCGAAGATTCTCGGGGAGCAGCGCCGTCGCGCAAAACGTCACCACGTACAACTCGAACGGCAACTCGAATGGCTTCCAAGTAGAGCCCTCGCGCCGCCGCGCATACAAATCTGCTGCCACGCAAACGACGCCAAACAAAAAGGCCGCCCCCGCGAGGAAAAAATAGCGCTTTCCGTAAAGCCCCAGCTGATCCGCGCCGTTGTAGAGATAAAAAGGCCCGCGATCCCAATCCGCCATAAGCGCCGGCCGATGCGCCGCGTACCAGCGAACCGCCGCAAACGCGCCTGCCGCGGCCAGTGGCAGCGCCAATTTCCACCAACTCGGCAACCTCGCTCGAACTTTCACGTAAGCGAGCGTCGCGAGCAGCCACAGACACCCGATGGGATGAGCCAGCCATGCCAGCGCCGCGATTAGACCTCCCGCAATCCAAGCGATTCCCCGCCCTCGCCACAAAATCGCTAGTCCAAAACAAGCCAGCCCCAGCGACAGATAATAGTTCATGAAGCCCATGCTGAAGGAATAGCCATACGCCAGCATGGCGATACAAGGCGCCAGAAACCACGGCGGCCGTTCCGTGACCCTTTGAACAAACGCGAGAACTCCCCAGAAAAAAACCAGGACGCAAATCGAAACGATGATTTTCTCAGCCGCCGCAATGCCCACAAGATTCGCCGTGCGCAGCAACAGCACATCAAACAAAATATTGTTCCACTGCTTGGCGATGTACAGCCCTGGCGCTTGCCCCTTTTCAATCAATTGCGCGAGCCACGCATTGTAAACATGGCTCGGCAGGTCTCCCGCTTCGATGCGGCGGTGCCAGACACACGGAATAACGAGCACGACGGACAGAATCAGGATGCGCAGCTTGGACTGCCGCAGGAAAGCAAGCACATCCGCGGATTGCGCGTCGCTCGCCGCCATGCTCACCTGAAGATCGCCATGTTGTTCTCTTAAGTTCGCTCCGGGGCGATTCTACTATCGAAGAGCCTCGGTTCCTCCGCAGATTCAGTGATATTATCCGTCTTCCCGTGAGCGCAGGAGGAATCGTGCAAACCCACTTGAAATACGCTTTTCGCGCCGGCCGAACATTCATCGGAACGCCGCGAACAGCGCTCCGGGGAGTGCTGCTTCTCGCCGTGGGCCTGCAAGCTGCGCCGCTCGCATGCGCGCAGGAACCCGCGCCGGCGGCAAAATGCCCACCGGTGGCGAGAGTCGATTCGGCGAAGGACACTTACGGCAGCACCGTTGTGGCTGACCCCTATCGCTGGCTCGAAGATCAAAACAGTCCTGAGACGCGCGCATGGATCGACGCCGAACAAAAGTGCACCGAAGCAGCGCTTTCGCATCTCCCGGGGCGCGCCCAACTTGCCAAGCGTCTCGGTGAGCTCCTGCACACCGATTCCTTTGAAGCCCCTGTGGAACGCGGCGGCCGTTATTTTTTCCGCAAGCGCCCGGCCGGACAGGACCTGATGCAGATCTATATTCGCCGCGCCTTGAACGCTCCCGATGAAGTTCTGATCGACCCCATTCCCTGGAGCCCCGATCACTCCGCCAGCGTCGCGTTTGAAAATGTCAGCCGCGACGGCAAATTCGTCTTCTACGGCCGCCGCGATGGCGGCCAGGATGAAATCACTCTCCGTGTCCTGGAAGTGGACACCAAGAAGACTCTGCCCGACGCATTTCCGAAAGGACAATACTTCGGCGTGGAGCCAGCTCCCGACAACAAGACTGTCTATTATTCTTTTGTGACCCCTGACGGCCCTCGCGCCTTCACTCACCGCATGGGTGACGATCCCGCAAAAGACCAGATGATTTTCGGCAAGAACCTTGGTAAAGACAAAATCCTTGGCCTGCAATTGTCGGAGGACGGCAACTATCTCGCCTTCAACGTTGTATTTGGCTCCGGATCCGAACAGACTGAAATTTACGTTCAGAACCTGAAAGAAAATGGCCCGGTCGTGGCCGCCGTCAGCGGCCAGAAGTCACTATTTATTCCCATCTTCGCCGGCGACCATCTCTTCATCTTCAGCAATTGGAACGCACCTCTATGGCATGTATTTTCAACCAGCCTTGCCACTCCTCAACGTGAACATTGGAAAGAAGTGGTCCCCGAAACCAACGTTCATCTGGAAAACGTTGCTGCTTCCGGCGGAAAGCTCGTCGGCCAGTACACCCACAATGCCTCTTCGGAGTTGAAAGTCTTTGGCGCCGACGGTAAGGTCCAAGCCTCCATTCCCCTCCCCTCGCTTGGCACCGTGGGCGCCACGTCAGGGCGTTGGGAAAGCCCTGAGCTTTTTTTCTCGTTCGAATCTTACAATTCCGCCCCGGCTATCTTTCGCTACGATGTGCCGCGCGCAAAATCCGACATCTGGGCCAAGGCCAAAGTGCCATTTGATACCGCAGCCTTTGACATTCAGCAGGTTTGGTACGAATCCAAGGACAAAACGCGCGTGCCCATGTTTCTGTTCCACAAGAAAGGCTTGAAGATCGACGGTTCGAACCCCGTTTTGCTGACCGGTTACGGCGGGTTCGATGTCAGTGAAACGCCGTTCTACTGGCCGCTCGCGCTGATTTGGGCGGAAAGCGGCGGAATTCTTGCCGATGTGAACCTTCGCGGGGGTGGAGAATTTGGCGAGGATTGGCACCGCGCCGGAATGTTCGGGAAAAAGCAGACGGTGTTTGATGATTTTATCGCGGCCGCCGAATACCTGATTGGCAACAAATACACAACTTCCTCCAAGTTGGCGATTGACGGCGCCAGCAACGGTGGCTTGCTTGTCGGCGCGGCAATGACGCAACGCCCCGGCCTGTTCCAGGCCGTCGTTTGCGCCTATCCTCTCCTGGACATGCTGCGTTATCAAAAATTCCTAAAGGGGTCATATTGGGTTCCCGAGTACGGAAGCGCTGAGAATCTCGAGCAATTCAAATATCTCTACGAATATTCGCCCTACCATCGCGTCGCGGCGGGCACGAAGTACCCCGCAACACTCTTCGTCACCGGTGACGGCGACACCCGCGTCGCTCCCTTGCATGCGCGAAAAATGGCCGCGCGGCTGCAAGCCGCCAACGGTTCGAACCACCCGATTTTGCTGCTGTACGACACGAAGTCCGGCCACTCCGGCGGAAGACCCGTCAACAAGCAGATCGAGGAAAATACCGATATCCTCAGCTTCCTGTTCTGGCAGTTGGGCGTTTCCCCGAACTAGAACGCGCAGCCCCGCGGACGCGCCAGGGACCTGAATCCTCAACTATCATTACGATTCGAATCTTATTTGGAGGCTTGGTTTTCGCCGAGGCGCTTCAGGCGATCACGGAGGCGACGCTGCAGCGGCGTGGGGGTATTGGGATTGAAAGCCACGAGATACCAGAGCGGCTGGCTGCGATCCCGGCTCAGCCAGGTCAACGTATTGCCGTCCGCGTTGGGATGGCGCGCGACATTTTCGCGAATCGCTCCGTACGGATGCTTCGCCAGCTTGTTCAGCGTCTTGGCGTTGGCTCGCGGGTGCTCGCTGATCAGCCGCAGCAAATAAAAATCCTCTTCCGGCGCTTGCTTCACTAATTTTTCGAGCATCTCCGGCTTGGCATCCGAGCTCAGCACCAGCCCGATTTTTTCATCCCACGCCGTATTGATCTGGTTCAAATCGCGGGTACGCGCATGAATCAATTCTTCCAGGATGCGCCGCTCCTGCTGCATGCGGGCGATCGGCAAATCCGTGCCCTCGAGCGAATCGAGCACCCGGAGAAGATGCTGCCGCTCGCCAAAAACGATCTGCGAAGTGCGCGTCGATGCGCCCTTCTCCTTCTCTTTGTGCTGAACCAGGTCGGAACGTCGCATTGTTTGATTGCTCCAGCCCCGCCCTTCGCAAATCTCTGAAGGACCGGGCGCTCACTACGCCATGTAAATCGCCAGCCACACGAATAACAGGAAGCGTGTCTTCGTGGCTTGAGCAAATTATGTTCCGCGTTCGCGATGCGGTAAAGTTTGGTGCGAGCCGCGTGTGCCCGATGTGCAACTCCGGTTCGGCAAGGTCTAACGGGTTGTGCGATTGTGCGAGCCCGCAAGGCGCATCGCGCGCTATCGCGGCTTTTGGCCGTGTTGCAAGAGGGAGCCACATGATGTCCGCATTCCAGGAGCACCGGGAAGAGCTGGAGCATTACGAACAAATGTTCGGGCGCGAGCGGGGGCGGCTGGCGGTGTCGCTGGACCGTTTGACGAATGCGCTGGTGCTGGTCGGCCAGCATGGCGTTTACTGCACCAGCCAACGAAATGCGGCGGTTCCCGCGATGGACCTGCGCATCATCAACCAGGAACTGGTGCACGCGAAGGAATTGGTGCAATCGGTGATGGAAGAGATGCGCCTGGCAGGCTCGCAGAAGAAAACGTGAAATTGGAAAATCAAAAATAGAAATTGGAAACGCGGAACTCGAAATCGCAATTGGAAAATCGAAACTCGCAATTCGAAACTTGAAAACCATGAACTAAGAACTGCGACGCTGAGATGGGTGACCCGCGGGATGGCTATTCGGGCTGTAGGAAGGGATTCAGGTGGCGCTCGTCTCCGATGGTGGTTACGGGGCCGTGGCCGGGATGGACGACGGTGTCGTCCGGCAGGTGCATCAATTTTGCACGCAGGGAATCCATGATCTGCTCCATGGAGCCGCCCCACAGGTCGGTGCGGCCAATGCTGCCGGCAAACAGCGTGTCTCCGGAAAAAAGCTGCGGGGCGGGAGGCACAATTTTCTCCGATTCATCGAGAGGCAGGTCTGGGGCGGCGTCCTCCCTGTGGGTTGATTTTTTCAACAAATCCGACAGCGCGATTTTCTCGCCCGCCTCGTCCAGAACGGTAAGCATTCCCGGAGCGGCGGTGACCTTGCCGGCGTCATGCGGGAGATAGAGCGACACGCTGCCGGGGGTATGGCCCGGCGTGTGAATGACCTGAGCCTCGAACGATCCCCAGCGAAGAACGTCGCCTTCCTTCAGCAACTGATCGATGTCGGTGAGCTCGGGCGGGAGAACGCCGAGGAAGGCGGCTTGCATATCCATCGCCTGGTAGAGCGGCAGGTCGTCGCGGTGCATGAGGACGGGCGCGCCGGTGTATTTGTGAAGTTTGCTCAAGCCGCCGACGTGATCGATGTGCGCGTGGGTGCTGACGATGGCTTTGACGGTGAGATGGTGGCGCCCGATCAGCTCCAGGATGCGGGTGACTTCGTCGCCGGGGTCCACCACCAGCGCTTCGCGCGTGACCGGATCGCCGATGATGGAGCAATTGCACTGCAACATCCCCACGGGAATGGTGATGTGAATCATTCCGTCGGTGGCGGCATTGAGGGCTGTGCGACCATCGTTCATGGGAGCAGTATAGCATCGGAGAGGAAGGGATTTGCGGCAGGCGGCGCATAGCCGCGGAGCGCATGGATGGACTGCCCTTTGCTAGACTAAGGATAGGAGGATGCGCGAAGGCGTGGAAATGGCTACGCAGGGTACAGCTGACGGTAAAGCTGGTGGCACGGTCCTGAACGCTCCGCTTGCGGCGATGCACGTTGCGGCAGGTGCGAAGATGGGCGTGTGGCTTGGCTGCGCGATGCCGGATGACTTTGGCAATGCGGCCGCCGAGTATCGGTACGCCCGTGAGACCGTGGCCCTGATCGACAAGAACTACCGCGCTTACCTCTCCTTCACCGGGCCCGACCGGGTCCGCTACCTGAACGCTATCCTGACGAATAACATCAAGGACCTTCTCACAAACCACGGCAACGTTTCGCTGCTGCTGAATCCACAGGGACACATTCTGGCGGAGATCGAGACGTATGCGTTCGCGGACCGGCTCCTTTGCGTTTCGTACGCGATGATTCGCGAGCGGCTGATCGAAGGGCTGGAAAAATACATCATCATGGATGACGTGACGCTGACGGATGAGACGGAGCGGTACGGCACGCTGGCGCTGGAAGGTCCGAAGGCCGCTGCCATTGTGAAGAGTCTCACTGGCATCGATCTCGAACCATTGAGCGAACTTGCCAGTGTGGACGCTGAGATCCTTCACTTCGCTCAGGATGATATGACAGGTAAGCCTGCCTCGAAAAATGTAATTCCCTGCCGAATCGTAAAGCGCTCTCCTGGAGGAGTTCCCGGCGCCGAATTCGTCACCGAAACCGCGAACCTGCAAGCGATTTGGCAGATTCTTTCGCAGGCGGCGCGAAAGCACAGCGGCGGTCCGATGGGGTACACCGCGCTGAGTGGGTTGCGGCTCGCGCAAGGTGTGCCGTGGTTTGGCTATGACTTCGGCGAAAAACAGATTCCCCATGAGGCCGGATTGCAGGACAGCCACATCAGCTACACCAAAGGATGTTACACGGGACAGGAGATCGTGGAGCGGGTGCGCTCGCGCGGCCAGGTCAACCGCCAGCGCGTTCGGGTTGCCTTTTCCGGCGACGTCGTCCCGGAAACGGAAGCGCCCCTGACGCTCGATGGCAAAGAAGTCGGCTACGTCACGAGGGCGGCAAGAGCCTGGGACCCTCCGCGCATCATCGGAATGGGCTACGTCCGCAAAGAAGCCAGCACCCCGGGAACAGTGTTGCAGTGGCCCGGCGGAGCCGCGACGGTTGAGAACCCGGTGTAGAGCAGCGGTATGTTTGGACGCATCCCCCTCCTGCTCGGCGCGATCAAATCACATGTTGGCGTGGGGAAACGCGCAAAGTAAATAATTTAGCGCTGAGGCCCGACGTGGACGATGTGCACCGGCACGGGGTCCTGCACGGGAATCAGAGTGTCGAAGAATGAATTGCCGGAGTGCGCGTTTCCGACTGTGCCGGAGAGCTTCAGGACCCCAATGGGCGCCTCGGTGATGTCGTTGCTCTGAACTTTATTGTCGTTGCCCTCGATCAGGATGGCGGCTTGACCGCTATTGGTGACGTCATTGCGGCTGGCAAGGTTGTTGTCACCGGCCAAATCAATCCCCACGAGAACCAGGGAATTAGAAATGTTGTTGAACTCGATCTTGGCGTTTTGTCCGCCGGCGAAGATGCCGACCTGGTTTGTGGCCACGGAGTTGTGTTCAACACGCACATCATCGGATTGAAAGACCAGTATGCCAGTGGCGTTAAATGCGCAGTTTGCGAGAGATACGCAGGGAGACCACACGTTGTCCGTGATGGTATTGTGCAAGACGCCGCCCTTCGCGCCGAAGCCGATTTGAATGCCATTTTGTGCGGCACCGGTTGTGGGACCAAGCCCAGCGACAACGTTACTGGTGATGGTGACTTCGGTGCCCGATTCATTGCCGGTAATTCCGTTCTTCTGATAGTCGTGGACGCTGTTGTCGTCGATGCTGACTTTGGAGGTTTCGCCGCCGAAGCTTTGCACGACGATGGCATCACCGCTCTGGCAGCCATTGAGCGAAACGGAGAGTTTGGTGTTACGCACGGCGTTGTGCGCGATACTGCCCGATGAATTCTGGTACAGGATGCCAATGAGGTCCGGAGAGCACTCGGTTATGCCATTGTTCGCGGTGTCCACGATGAGGCCTTCGATCTCGACATGCGCAGCATCCTTGACGAGGATGGCCGCGGCTATTGGAGTGCCGGAAGAACCGGTGGTGTTTGCCACCATACTGCCAGGCAGCACGATCGCGCCATTATCGCCTTCGATTCTGAGTGATTTGTTGATGGAAAGCTGTTCGTGATACGTGCCGGGACAAACGCGGATCAGACTGCCGGGGTTGGCAGCATTAATGGCGTCCTGAATGGACGTGAATGTTGCGGCGGGACATTGGACTTTATCGTCATCGACGAGCAGGTCGGGCTTGTGGTCGCGATCCTGCGCCGCAGCAGCCATACGCGAGTCCGCGGAAGAAACCGACAGCAGAAGAAAAATAGACAAGGCAGAGTTTGTCATTGTAATTCTCCAGCTGGAACTTCGAGACACAGAACCCCAGAGGGCTGCATCTGGTTCGCTATCTTCTCTCCTACAAGCGGCCGGTCCAGAATAGAAGCAGGATAATCAGTATGACCAGGCTTACGCCACTTATGGGATAAAAACTCCACTTCTTGCTATGCCGCCAAATCGGAAGACAAGCCACAAGCGCGATAAGGACAAATACCGGAAGAATGAACGTCAGCATGTCTTGGCCCCTCCTTTTTGCTCGGCGCCTTCCGGTCTCATCCTGTTGCGCTTCGACATGCCATCCGAGGCTAGCGATGTCTAATGCTGATGATTCTTCTGATTCTCCTGCTCGGCGGCGCTGATAGCGACCGGCTTGGCAGCTTCACTGCCGAATCGCGTCAGATAAGGCATGAACGCTGTGACTTCGAACGGCATCTTCTCGGGTTCGGCGTTGGTGCCCAGCGGTTTGCTCTTGAGCAGGTCGAGCTTGTCAAACCACGGGTCCAGCTTCACGCGTCCGCCGATCGGCAGTGCCGCGAGCATCTGGGGATTCTGCCTGGCATCCGCCGGCGCCGCCGTTTTCAGGTCGGCAATCACGCGAACCAGGTCGCCCAGGTGCGCGCTGATGAGGTTCGGTAGTTGCTTCTGGCGGGATTGCATCGCCGCGAGGAACAGGCCCGCATTACCAAGCTGGTTCCTATAGGCAGAATTGTTCAGATACTGAAACCCTTTCGCGCTGGCGGCCTGCTCTTCCGCGTCCGTGCGCGCAATGTAGAAATGCCGAAACGTGTTTTTGTCTTCCACCAGCAAGCGGTCGAAGAAGGCGTAGTTGGAGTCCACGCGATGGCCGAGAGCAACATGGCCCAACTCGTGGGCAATCACCGTAGCCAGGCTGGCTTCGTCGGGGAGAACGTCGATCAATCCGCGGCTCAGGACGATGGTGTGGCCAAGAGTAAAGGACTCCAGCGTAGTGGTCATCAACACGCGGCAGCGCACTTCCGGCTGGATGTCGAGATTGTTTGTGACTTCCAGGTTGTTGACTACCGCTTCGAGAACCTTGTCGACTTCGCCTCGCGGGGCCATCAGTCCGATGCGCTCCAAATGGTCGGCGACATTTTCTTCCGCTTGGCGGTCCCAGGCGCGCTGGGCCTGCACGGGGGTGAGATCGTTGGCGGTTTTCGTGTCATCCTGGACCGGCGCCTCGACGAACATTTTGCTGAGCTCCTGCTCCTGCGCAGCGCGACCCAGGTTATAGCCCCACAATCGGGTCTGCCCCTTGAAGTCCAGCTTCTTCACCAGTGCGTAGCGCAGTTCTCTTTCTTCGCTATATACGAATGACGGCATCCACAATCCCGGCTGGACATTGGTGCGCCAGCTATCGAAATGGAAGTAGTAACTCGAGCGGCCACCGCCGGTGTAATGGCCGTTGAAGCGCACGATGTTAAAATCCTGGTCTTCCACCCAGATGCGCCCCAGGAACCGGCCCTTGCCGGACTTCTCCTGCGGGGTCACGTCAAACACCAGGCAGCGCACTTCGCCGAGGAATTCCCGGTGCACGTAATCGAACTTGTAGTGCTGCTTGTCGAAGCTATTGGTGTCAATGAAGATCATCTGCAGGAAGCCGACCGGGAGGAATTGCATGGCGAAAGGAGAGAAGTTGCCGATGGAGACGAAGATCTTCTTCCCCTTGCTGTTAGTGTCCGTCAAGGAGACCAGCGCGGCGCCCTTCGAGAAGTCGACGCGGCCAAGGAAATACTTGTCGCTGGCGGGGGCGTAGCCAAGATCTTTATCGGGCTTGAGGTTCTGGATGTAGGTCTCCACCAGCGGCGAATACTGCCGAATCTGCTGGTTGGCGCGGTTTTCGTTGGTAATCACGCGGTCGACGAGGTCGTCCATGGTCCGCGCTTGATCGGCCGGCTTGGGGGCGGCCGTAACGGCGATGGCGCCCAGCCCGCTCAAGATCAGAATGAAAATAGCTGCCGCTACCTTACACATTTTCTTTCTCCTCTCAATGAGCCGGACGGAATTCAATGCTCACGCGCGCCGGAGAATCCACCGGCTGGCGTTCGCGTTTTGCAGGCTGGTACGACGGATACATTAGAAAATGCCAAGGAGGGCGTCTATCCCATTCGGAACAGGGTACTAGGCCTAGATTTCCTTTTGCCATTCCGGCCGACCGACAAGGTAGCTCAACCGGAATTTCTCTTTTGACCGCGAAAATGGCGCCATAGTTCACCCGTCTCGCTCAAGTTGTGCGGTGGATTGGCTATGACTTCGGCGAAAAACAAAGCGGCGAGAGAACGGCTACGTTTGAATGGGTTGCCCGAAAGTGATCCTGAATCCGTTGAAGTCACGAATGATGAACCCACGCATGGCGTAGAAGGCATCGTACTACTCGCAGTGCATCGTGGAGGCGGCGTCGGCCATGATGCGCACGTTGGCCATGTACGCCATCGAGTTGGTAAAGGCGAAGGGGCTTACCGTGCAGGTGATGGGTTGGAGGCGGACGAAGTTGAAACTCAACGTTGGCGCCAGCTTGGAGCCCTTCGGTTCGTTCATGGCGGTATTCACGGTAACAACGAGATCGTTCACCGCCTTATTGTACGAGTTGACGTTTTCGACCAGCTTGTTGTAACGGTCCACGTCTTTTCTGCGCGCTGCTTCACTTTCCAAAAGAGCTTTTATCACCACGTTCTGGCCTTGCAAAGCCACGTCCGCCAACAGCCCCTCCGCCTGCGAGACCGTCATCGCGTCTTGTAGCCGGCGAAGGGTGTAAATTCCGGAGTATCTTTCCTCTTTCTCCTGCAATTCGGTGTTGCACTGGTCATCGGCGGCGCTCATTTGGCCGCGTCCGCCATCGACGGCGTACCAGCGGATGAAGTCAGCGAGCTTGTCCGGCTGCAACGAAATCCTTTGGTATTTGTCCTTTCCGGCGGCGAAATAGTCCACGCCGTCTTCCGGTGTGCCATCCTTGTACCTCTTCATGCCCTCGTCGTAGTCGGCCTTGCCGATCTCGTCGATTCTGTAGACGGCATCCAAGCGAGCCGCCATGCGGTTAAATGCGACGCACGGCAGCGGCTCGTCGGGAACAAACGTCCTTTGCACGATAGCGGGCTGTCTCCTCTGTTGGGCCAGCAGCGGGCCGGACATCAGTAAGATCGCTACGGAGATTAGAATCGCTCTCATGCTCCGACTCCTTCAGACTCGAACTGAAATTGCCGCGTAGGTCCGCCCGTTGGTCAAACGGTTGCACATGGCTCACTCGCTGGCGTCTAGCGAGGGCGGCGGAAATCGCGCTGCCAGTTTAGCACCGGCGGTTCGCCGCACTCGACTGGAAGACGCAGGTATATGTTTGGCCCTGCGGGGAAACGATTTAACTTTTTCTCGCATCCATTTACGTAACTTCCCAGCTATTTGGCTTGCGCCCTGGAGGATCCTCGGTGCTGGACCAACTTAGTGCGGCGCTTGCGTGTTTGTGCGTGTTGGGCGGGGCAACACTCTTGTACCGGGGCTTTTTCATAGCTGATTCGAGCCAGACCGTGGAGTTAGTGGGCGGCGCCAGCCTGCTAACACTGGGTCTTATGCTGTTCTGGCCCGCGCTTAAGAACTGGCTTGAAATGAAGAAGTACCGCCGTGGGTAGGGCTTAAGAGGCTTATAGACGGCGGCCGAGTGGCCCGGGCGCTGGGCTTGGCACCGGGGGCTTTTGATTTCTTCTACAAGGGAGATGCTGAAGTTGAAGTGGGGGGAGCCTCCGCGCCACGACGAAATGATCCGGGGTGATGAGGTGGGGGTCCTGGACACGGAGGCGGCCCACTGTCCCGATGTGCGGGCATTTTCTGGCGAGGTTGCGTTATCAGCAATCGGGCGATGGCCCTGATTTGGTGTCAGGTAAATCCCCTGGTAGGGTAGCGAGACGGGGCGGTCCAGGGACGGCTATTGTGGTTTCTGATCGGGCTTTTTCGCTGCCTTGGGATCCAGACAGGGCAGAACGCCGATTTGGGTGGCTGGGGTTGCGTATTTGATCTCGCCGGAGGGGTCTTGGATGGCGGTGAGGCGCCAGTTTTGAGGGTCGGAGGGGAAGGCGGTGAAATCCAGCTCGACGGCTAGGGAGTAGTCATTGCGGATGATCAAGCGGCGCGTTACCGGGGACTGGGAGGACTGGGTTTCGTCCTGGATGGGATTGCCGCAGAGGGCGATGGCTTTTTCCGGTGTGAGCTGGGCCAGGATGTCCTCCTGGTGGCGTTGCTGGGCTTTTTTGCGCCAAGCGGGGCCCTTTGTGACGACGGCTATGGCTATCGCCACGAGGAGTCCCAAGGCGAGGATGGCCGCGACCATTTTGTTCTGGGGCTTCATGGAAAAGGATTCCTACGAAAAGGATAGCACCTCGGGAAGATTAAGATGGGCCTGAGTGTCTAAAGAGAGGGCCCCCGCTGGACCGACTCGCGGCTTCGCTGTTTCCGTACCGGCTTGCCTGATCTGTTCCACGGGTATAATCTTCTCCCTCGCGGCATGTTTGCGTCACGCGGGGCTTGAGGGGTCTTGCCCTGCACCCACCTGGCAATCGCGCAAACGAGGAAGAGGAGGAAACCATGGCTACGGCTACTACAGTGGTGGAACCGAATGTGAAGATTGGACCGACAAAACTGTTGATCAATGGGAAGTGGGTGGATAGCGTGTCGGGGAAAACTTTCCCGACGGTCAATCCGTCTACGGGCGAAGTGATTACCCAAGTGGCGGAAGCCGACGCGGCGGACGTGGACAAGGCGGTGGCGGCGGCGCGGGCGGCGTTTG
>Ga0210405_10000702_pt1 | contig 42354 bp, 35 predicted proteins | sample IncBWH11MmetaG_FD_155492 | JGI IMG/M metagenome (GOLD analysis project Ga0210405, IMG submission 155492) | Forest soil microbial communities from Barre Woods Harvard Forest LTER site, Petersham, Massachusetts, United States - Inc-BW-H-11-M | ecosystem: Environmental > Terrestrial > Soil >... | reverse complement strand
GAGGACTTTGAGCAGCGCTTCTCCCAGACCACGCTGGCGTTTCGGACCAGCGAAAACCACTCCTGCCTCAGTGATGGGCGAAGCTGTTTCTGGACCGTCCAGTGCCACTACCGGCAAGCCGCAAGCAATTCCCGCGATGGCGCTTCCCCGCCGCGAAGAAATTCCTCCGCGCACAAAAAGCATCACGTCGCACGATGCCAATTGCCGCACAATTTCCGCTCCTGGCAGAATGCCAAGCGCGGACACTTCAATCGGCTGTTTGTCCATCAAATTTCTCAGCGCCTTCTCCGCCGTGTCGGAATGACGTCCCATCACGACCAGCCGCAGCTTTCCCAAGCGTTCCGCCACAATTTGCAGGGCTTCGGAAATACTGGCGATCTCCCAGATGCCGCCTTCTCCGCCGGTGATACCAAACACAGCAATCGTTGGCAGCCGGTTCGCATCGAGATGATCTATGTTCCAAGCGCTTTCGGGTTCTGGCAAATTCGCGCCAACGGGAATAAAAATCGCGCGCGTGTGCTTTTTTCCAACCCACGGAATTTTGCTGACCGGCACGGTGAAGACGCCGAGATCGCAAGAGCGCAACGCTTCGCTCATCGCGTGATTTTGTGCGCGGCGGCGCAGCTTATCTATGGTGCGGTTGCCGGGATAGGGCAGAACGTCGTGATAGACCATGGCGACGCGCGCTCCGGCGTGCCGGAGAATGCGCAGCACTCGCAAAAACCGCAGCGGAAAACCGCGCTCCGACCACGACAGCGCTGTGAATTGGACCAGCACCCAGCATCCGCGCCACGCACCCGCTTGGCGCTCTAATTCACGCATTGCGGCGGGCCAGCCGTCCTCAAGCCACGCGACCCGCGCGAGCTCCAACGCAAGATCGTGCGCGCGCAACGCTTCACCCAAATATTGGCAATATTCTTCGACGGCATCCGTCGGCGCATCGCGCCTGCCGAGCAGCGCGATGCACTTTTGCGTCATTGGGGGAGTGCCAGAATGTGGTTCGTGCCGCAAGGTTTACAGGCATAGCCGAATCGCGCAAATTCTTCAAGAAGGATGCGGTGATTTTCTTCGCTGTGCATTTCGCAAATAATTCCAGGGCGTTTTTCCTTCAGCAGCCGCTCCGCTCCGCGGAAAACTTCCACTTCCGCGCCTTCTACATCGCACTTGAGAAAGTCCGGCGCCGCATGCGTCCGAGCGTAGTCATCGAGTGAGACTCCACTCAACTGAATCGTATCCCCAGCGCCAGAAGATACAACGTGCCCGAGCCCTCGATCAGGCGAGGCCGCCGGATCAGTGCGCGCGAAGAAAACTGGACCGGATTTCGACCACACTGCCTTTTCCTCGACCGAGGTCCAGCCAAAAGCATTTCGTTCGGCATGCTCGCGCAACCGCGCAGCAATTTCCGGATCGGCTTCGAATGCCACAACACGCCCTTCTTTGCCCACGAGGCGCGCCGCGTGAAGCGAGAAAAAACCGATGTTCGCCCCCACATCGTAAAAAGTCATCCCAGCGCGCAGATGCTTCTGCAAAGCCTCCTGCACTTCCGGCTCGCCCCCGCCCTCGAAATACGTCGCTCCCGTTCGCGGATTCAAATGCAGCCACAAGCCTCGCGCAGGTCCGTTCTGTACTTGCACCCAGGCAAGCGAATCGCGCGGCACCAACTTCACTCCCGCCCAGCTTACGCATCGGCCCAGTACTGGCACGCGCCGCAAACCCGCCAGCAGTGAAGCGTATCGCAGCAACAATTGCGCCAGGCGGCCTTGCGAATGCGAAGCGCTCAATTCATTTCTCCACAAGAAAGCTACCGATCACCAGTGCATCCATCCCCGAACTGAAAAAAGTGCGAATCGCATCCGTCGGGGTATGCACGATCGCTTCGCCCCGAAGATTGAACGACGTATTCATGATCACCGGCACGCCGGTGAGTTTCCCAAATTCGTCGATGAGCCGCCAGTAAAGCGGATTGATCTCTTTCTCCACCGTTTGCGGCCGCGCGCTTCCATCCACGTGCGTCACCGAGGGAATCACTGCGCGCATCTCCGGCCGCACCTGCGCGGTAAGTATCATGAAAGGCGAATCGCTCGCGCTCTCCAGATACTCTCCTGCCGCTTCCTTCTTCATCGACGGCGCGAACGGACGCCACCACTCGCGAAATTTTACGGCGCTGTTGACCTTCGCGTTCATTTCCGGATCGCGCGGGTCTGCCAAAATCGACCGGCTGCCCAGCGCGCGCGGTCCAAATTCCATGCGCCCTTGAAACCATCCAAGTATCTTCCCGTTCGAAAGCAGTTCGGCGGCGGTCTCAGCCACATCGCCCAAGCGGGCATACTTTAATTTATAGGTCTTCAGAGCGCTCTCGATAGCTTCGTCGCCAAACTCCGGCCCCAAGTACGCGTGGCGCATCGCCTTCATCGGCAAGCGTCCGCTCCCGTCCATATACGGCGCGACCGCCGCACCGAGCGCCACTCCATCATCCGAAGCCGCGGGCTGCACAAAGAATTTATCCACCATCCCGGACGCCACGATTTTCCCATTCGCCTTCGAATTGAGCGCCACTCCGCCTGCCAGGCAAACATTCCTGCTTTTGGTTTTTTCGATGGCCATCTTCACGACGCTCATCATCGCGATCTCGCAAGCATCTTGCACCGCAAACGCCACATCTTTGTGCCGCTCGTCGATTTCGCTTTCAGGAATTCGCCGGGGCCCGAACCGTCGCACCATTTCCGTAAACGGAGCCGTTCCACTCGCAACAAGCTTCCTGGAGTGCACTTTGCAAGGCGCTCCCTCGGCGTCAATGAACTCGCCCAAATCCAATCCAGGCTTGCCGTAAGGCGCAAGTCCCATCACTTTCCATTCATCGCTGTTCCGCTGAAACCCAAGGTACTCCGTAAACTCGCTGTAGAAGTATCCCACTGAATCCGGAAACGGAATTGTCAAAACGTGTTCGAGCCGCCCGTCCCGTCCGTGCCAAATCGAAGTCGCCTCCCATGCCCCGCGTCCATCCATCACCACTACCGCCGCGTCACCAAATCCGGAAAAAGAATACGCGCTCAATGCGTGCGCCAAATGGTGATTCACAAATCGCATTCGCGCTTTGGTCGCTCCAAATACCTGCCTGAACCGCTTGGCCCCACTCTCCTGATGCCACATGCTCATAAAATGCAGCATCGAGTTCAGTCCATTCACATACGTTGCGGGCATTTTCCCCGAGGCATAGCACTTCAAATCATGCCGGAATGCTGCCCCCGCCACCTGCCACCCAAAACACACCTCGTCCAGCTGTTCCGCCTTCACGCGTGCAAAATCCAAACACGCCCGAATCGCGTTTTCCGGAAACCGCGCATCATGCTTCGCCCGACTGATGCGCTCTTCCGCCACCGCAAACACAAGCTCCCCGTCGCGCACCAGGCACGCCGAAGAATCATGCATCTGCGAATAATTGATCCCAAGTGTGATCATGCAATCCCTGTATCGCCTTCGTACCCCGATGGAGGGTTACTTATTTCGTCGGACAACAAAAAGCGAATGAAGCTCCTCAACTATCGTCCATTCTGACGCCTCGCCGCTCCGAAAAAAGCGATCGACGAATTTTACAGGCCCGTAATTCGGCGATGTCCAACCGCGGTCGAAAATTCTTGCGTCGTGAAAAATGGCAGTTCCGCCAGGCTTCACAAAACCGCCCCAGTCCTTCCAATCCTGCTCCACAGCAGCTTCCGCGTGATCTCCATCGATCAAAATCAAATCGATGGATTCTTTCCAACCTCGCACAGCGTCTTGGCTGAATTTCTCGATCCACACAACTTTCCCATGCGAACTACCGTCAACAGTTCGCTGCGCCACCCGTTTTATGAAATTGAGCGCCGGAATGCGGCTCAAGTGAAATGGATCGATCAGATAAAGCGTCCCATCTTCCGCCATTCCCTCGCGAAGAGCCAGCGCCGAGACTCCTTCCGCAACTCCGATCTCAACCACGCACTTGCACCCCTCAGCCCATTTTCTAAACGCCGTGTGCTCCGCCGCAGTATGCTGCGCGAGTGCCGGGCGCAAGCCCAAGAACGCGCAAACGGAATGGCGCAGCCACGCCTTGTCGTTCGACGCATCCTGCACCGCCCCACTCGATTTGCCCGGCAAACTAACTACCGCGTATTTCACACTGGTCTCTAAATCAATTCTCGTGCCCTGGAACCGCACAAACTTCATCTAACTCCTGCTGCTTCTTGCCGCAAGCGCGCACACTTCCTCCAATTGTTCTGTGACTCCCTCCCACGTGTACCGCCGCATGGTTTCCTGTCCCGCCAACCCAAGTCGCTTCCGCAAATCCGTCGATTGGCACAGCCGCTCGATCCCGGACGCCAACCGCTCCGCGTCCGCGGCGGGGACAAGCAAACCATTAACACCATTCTCGATGACATCTGCCATGCCGCATGTATTTGTCGTGACCGCCGGCATCCCCGTGGCCATTGCTTCCAGCAAAGTAAGCGGCATCCCCTCTACCAACGAAGGAAAAACAAAAATATCGTGAGTGGCGTACACTGCCCGAATATCCTCTCGGCTCACGAACGGAATGACATTGACCCGGTCGCGCACCTCAGACGCGAACATCCCTTTTACTTGCGTCGTCGAGGCCGATGAGCCCGCCACGGTTAGCCTTACTCCGGAAAAGTTTTTCGCAACTAATTCAAACGCGTCCGCAAGATAATACACGCCCTTGCGATCGAGCCAGGTGCCCACAAAGAGCAAGTTGCACTCTTTTTTCTCAGGAAATTCCCGCGGTATAAAAAAACGCTCCTCCACTCCGTTCGGCACATACCAAATCCGGCCCGGTTCGCGCCCATATTTCAACTCCGCGCAAATCCATGCCTCTCGATTCGCAACTGCGCCGTAATCCGCTGTCTTGATGGAATAGTCGTACATCGTCTGGTGGTAAACGCGATGCCACAATCTGTTCTTTAAGCTGAAATTCGTCGCGCGTCCTTTGCGCTCCTCCAGCCGCATCGCTTGAACATAGCGCTCCTCGCTCCCCTGCATCGTCATCACGTAAGGAGGCGTGCCCCGCTTCCCAGACCTTCTTCGCCAAACTCCATACACGCAGCCCCACGGCGCGTGCAGATTCACAACGTCATATTTTCCCTGGTCCCGCCGGATTCGCCTCGAGAGTGCTCTCGCAAAGAGTAAAGCCTCAAGCCGTTTTGGCTTTGCCGGACGCTCCAGCACATCTTCCAGAAACCAGCAGTCAACCGAGTGACCGCGCTTTGTCAGCTCGGCAGCGTGATTTAACACCACCCCCGCAGCGCCTGCCTCTTTTGCGCGAGGCACTCCTATCGCGATCAAGATGCGCAACGAATATCTCTCTTCTGCGCCATCACGAAATAGGTGAACGCCAGAGGGCTCAGCAACTTGCGTAGCGTGCGATTGGACTCCAGCGCACCCCACCTTACCGGATTTCGGCCCGGGCGGAATGGAAACTGGTGCACCGTTCCATCCGTACGAAGAATTGTCCAACCCGCCTCACGAACAAATTTGCGTATTTGCGGAAACCACTGCCGACGGTCAAACGGCTGGTCGTCCTTCCGCCCTGGGTGACGAAACCAAGAATAGAGTTCGTACAGCCCCATGAAGTTTGCGTAATTTGGCGTCGTCAAAAAAAGCTTGCCTCCCGGCCGGCTGACGCGCCGCATTTCGCGCAAAGCCTTGGGGGCATCCGGGACATGTTCGATCGTCTCGCAAGAAATAACGAGATCAAACGAATCATCCGCAAATGGCAGATTTTGCGCATCGCCTTGGAGAAAAGTAACTGGTGGGCGGCTAATAGCCGCCTGGACCTTTTTCTCGGCAACGCTCACGGCCACGAAGGAAAAATCGCAACCGGTTACGCACGCCCCGGCGTGCGCCAGGTCGTTCGAAAACCCGCCGCGGCCACACGCCACTTCCAGAATTCGTAAGCCGGCGACAGCGCCGATCTGCTCTCGTACTAGTTGATACCAAGGACTGCCCGCATCGTCATGCGTGGGATCGCCTTCAAAAATCCGCTCATGCCAAACGTCGTATTCCGCTCGCAGACTCACGCCTTGAACTCCTCGGGCCCTGCAACCCGCGTAATCTCCGGCACCGGCAATGTTCCTTGCCGAGCCCGTCGGTACCAGGCCCGTGCCCCCAGCCACCGGCGTCCAGCGTAAAACCATCGCGGCGGTAGCAACATCGCCGGCAGCATCGCCATCGCTCGAAAGGCTCGGTGCGACCGCGGCGCATCAAAATGCATCACTTCATAAATCTTATTCTCGGTGCGCACTGTTTCCCATGGCGCGCCCCCATCCAACATCAGCCGCATCTGGTCTGCCTCTGCTTGGACGATCTCGACGATGCAGGAAACTACCTCGGGCGACGCGCCTCTGGCCGCCAGATCATTCCTCAACGCACATGCCAGCGCCGCCATCACCTGCTGCTTCCGCCGCACTCCCGTATTCCCCCCACCGCCCAATAGATACAAATTGCTCCCGTGGATACAGTAATAGGTCAAAGCATCCTGAAGGATTATCAGTTCGCTCATCAGCGCCCCGAGCGTGAATACATATTCGTCTGCCTCGAATACGAGAGCTTCCGGTATCGGAAGGATTCTTCGGGCGAGTTCCGTTCTCAAAATCATACGGCTTGTTCCCAGATAGCTTTTCCTCAGCCGGAATACTCGCGCAGCTGCCAGCGAGTTGAGTTGCAGTCTTTCACTCTTTTCGGGAGCACTCGTGCGAATCTTGCCATCCAGGAAGGCCTCATGGATTCCGTGCCCAAGCAAGCCCACCGAGGGCTCGGAGCTCAAAACCTCGGCCACGCGTTTCAGCTTTTTCGGCGCCCACCAGTCGTCGCCGTCCAAAAATGCGACAATCTCCCCTTTGCACTCAGGAATCCCCGCATTGAACGCCGATGCCTGCCCGCCATTTACTTTCCGCAGCATTCGTACCTGCGGCTCAAATTTCCGAACGATTTCCGGTGTGCGATCTGTCGAGCCGTCATCCACCACGAGAATTTCCTGTTCCCCCGCCGGAAAATCCTGCTCCAGCACGCTCACGATCGCTTTCTCAATAAAGCGCTCATGGTTGTAAGTATCGATGAGTACGCTGATAAAAGGCTTTGCCATCTGCTAGCAAACGTCGGCTGGCCGCTCGAATCTCTTCAACGAAAGCTCGCGCCAGCGCGCGGATGTCCCCCCGCTAAGTCTACGACATCTTGGCCATGCTGGTCCGTCCTTTGCCTGGGCCATTCCTGCCAAAATCACACTGGAAAGAGCTTTAAACTGCGGCAGCCCAGCTGCCGCTTTTTCCTTTTGAGGTAACGTTGCCGCTCGTGCCGAAGCAAGTACAGACACCGAACAAGAGTCACCCGCGAAAGCCGCCAAACATGCCAAGCACAAGAATAAAGGGCCAGCAAGATTCGCTGGCCCCGTCACACAGACTCATTACTTCGCTACATCTTTACGTCATTGCTTCAGCCGTTCAGCAGTAGCTGCACTCGGCGTCGCCCATACCGCCGCCAGTCATGTCATCCTTGATTCGACGCAGGCGCTGCCCGAGCCGCTCGGCAAGCTGATGCCGCGCGCGCCACAACCGCGCCTTCAAGGTGTTCTCGGTCACTCCGAGTTTCTTCGCGGCTTCGCCCGTCGAGTAACCCTCCACTTCGCGCAGTACAAACGCCGTGCGCAAAAGTGGCGAAAGCTCATCGAGGTTCTCGCTGATCATTTCCCGCAGTTCCGTTCCCGCAAACACTTGCTCCGGGTTTGGTCCCTCGGCTGCGAATCGCTCTGAGATCGGCAATTCATCTTCACGCGGAGGTTCATCGAGCGAAACCGCCGGCCGCGCCTTCGCACTGCGCCGCCTCATCAGCGCCGCATTGATCACGATGCGCGTCAGCCAGGTCGAAAACTGCGACCTTCCCTCGAAGCGCTTCATGTTCCGATAGGCGGAAAGCAGCCCGTCTTGCAAAGCATCCTCGGCATCCTCCGTATTCCCGAGAACGCGCAACGCCGTCTGAAACAGCGGCCGCTGGTAACGGCGGAACAGAGTTTCCACCGCCTGCGAATCGCCCCTCTGTCCGGCGCGGATCAGCTTGCTTTCATTGAACTGCGCTACCACTGCCGTTTGTGTCGCTACTGCCGCTTGAGTTGCCATTGTTCCCCCCAATTACAACAAAAAGTCGCTGCAAAAAGTCACCAAAGAATCGCTGCAATAATCTCGTTCACCTGATGCATGGACACTCGCGTGCCTCAGTGCACCGGAACACCTCCGGCTGGCACTCTCGGTTTCTTCATCAGCAACAAAACCGGGATTACTGCCAGAAACACCACGCCCAACAACTTGAAGTTGTCGATGAAAGCCAGCATCGCCGACTGGCGCTGTACGAGGTTGTAGACCATCCCCTTCGCTTGCACCGCGGCATGCGAAGCATTCGACCCATACGAAATTAGACGCGCCGTATTTCCGTTCGTCATCTTCAGCAGCGCCGGATTCAAGCTGTTCACGCTCTCCACCAAATGCGACTGATGAAGCTGCGTCCGCCGCTCCAGCATCGTCGTAACGGTCGCGATCCCCACGCTCGCTCCGATGTTTCGCGCCAGATTGATGATCCCTGTCCCCATGTTCGTCTTTTCTTTTGGCACGTATGCAAACGCCGCCACATTGATTGGAATAAACAGAAACGCCAATCCGAAACTCTGCAACATTCGTGCGCGCACCGCATGGCTATAATCGAGCCCCAAATCCCAACCAGCCATCCAGAACAGCGCAATCGCGCTCACCGTGCAGCCAAATGTGATCAGAATCCGCGTGTCCACTTTCGACACCAGAATTCCAACGACCGGCATCATCAGCATGATCACCAGACCGCCCGGCGAAAGTGCCTTCCCCGCAAGCTCCGCCGTGTAACCCAGCAGCTCTTGCAGAAACTGCGGAATCAAAACTGTGCTCGAATACAGCACGAAGCCCAGGAAAAACATCGCCACCGTCGAGATCGCAAAGTTCCGGTCCTTCAGCATCTTCAAATCGACGACCGGATCCTTATGCCTCCACTCCCAAATGATCCCGGCGATAATCCCGATCAGCATCAGCACAAAGAAAACGCGGATAAATCCAGAGGCCATCCAGTCGTCGCGCTGTCCCTTATCCAAAATAATCTGCATGCTGGCCAATCCCAGACTGATCAATCCGATTCCGATGTAGTCGATCCGGAATCCGCTCTTGACGCTCGCCCGCTTCATGTGCGGCGGGTCCGAAATCAGCACCGACGTCAGCAGCAGCGAAATAATTCCCACAGGCACGTTGATATAGAAAATCCATCTCCAGGAAAAATTGTCCGTAATCCATCCGCCCAGCCACGGCCCAATCGTCGGCGCCACCACCACCGCAATTCCGTAAACTGCAAAGGCCATCCCGCGCTTTGCCAGCGAAAACGTGTCGTTCAAAATGGCCTGCTCGCTTGGCTGCAATCCTCCGCCGCCCGCACCCTGCAAAATCCGGAAAAACACCAGGACTCCCAGGCTAGGCGCAAGCCCGCACAAAAACGAACTCACCGTAAACAGCGCCACGCACGACATGTAAAACCGCTTTCGACCAATCAGCCCGGAAAGCCATCCCGAAAGCGGCAACACGATAGCGTTCGAAACCAAATACGACGTCAGCACCCAAGTGGATTCGTCCGCCCCCGCCGACAAGTTTCCCGAAATGTGCGGCAGCGCCACATTCGCGATCGACGTGTCCAGCACTTCCATGAACGTAGCCAGCGTCACCGTCACGGCGATCACCCACGGGTTGATCGATCCGTCCGGCATCCTCAGTTTGGCTAGTAGTCTGTGCCTCATCGCTCGTTCTGCTCTTGCTCCGTCTCGATGACCCTCTGTCTATTCATACGTACAAACTCTTCACGGTCTTTCGTTATTGCGCGCACTACTTGGTAATGACCGTCGCATCCACATTCATCCCTGGCCGCAACACGGCTTTGTCCGCCGGCACTGGATCCAACACGATCTTCACCGGTATTCGCTGCACCACTTTTACGTAATTCCCCGTCGCGTTTTCCGGCGGCAGCAAACTCAGCACTCCACCCGTCGCCCCCGCTATCGAATCCACATGCCCGCTGAAAGTTTTTCCATACGTATCCACTCTCACTTCCGCTTTTTGTCCTGCGTGCATATTTCTCAGCTGCGTCTCTTTAAAATTCGCGGTCACCCACACATCCTGTAGCGGCACCACCACTAGCAGTCCCTGCCCCGCCTGCACGATCTGTCCCGTCTCCACTTGCTTGTGCGTCGCCACGCCATCGACCGGCGCAACCACGTCCGTGTAGCTCAGGTTCAGCTGCGCCGCATCCAGCGATGCGCGCGCCTGCGCCACCTTCGCCACTTTCGCTTGCGCGTCTGCCGTACGCATGCCGACTTGTTTCCTGTCCGCCTGCGCTCCCTCTACGCCGGCTCGTGCTTGCATCACACGCGCCTTTGCGGCGTCCAGTTGCGCCTTCATCACTTCCACATTGCGCTGCGCCTGCGCCAGTTTTTCCTGGTCTGCCTTCAACGCGCTCGCCGTTGCATCCGCATTTGCTTTTGCTGCGTCATACTGCTGCTTCGAAATCTCGTCTCTCTCCATTAGTGGCTTGTAGCGCGCCAAATCCGCTTGAGCCAACGCGGCGTTCGCCATGCTCTTATTCACGTTCGCTTGCGCATACGCCAAATCCGCTGTCTGCGCTTGTTCGTAAGTGGCCTGCGCACTCGCAACGTCTGCTTGCGCTCCCAGCAATTGCGCGTCCGCGCTGGAAGTCCCGCTGGCCACGTTTTCAGCAGTCCTTGGCACATCGACTCCCGCCGATCGTGCTTCGCTCTCCGCCAGCTCCAGCGCGGCTTTCGCCTGATCCACGGCCGCCTGATAATCGCGCGGATCGATCTTCACCAGCACCTGCCCCGCTTTCACCGCCTGATTGTCGTCGACTAAAACGTTCGCAACTTTTCCGTAAATCTTCGAAGCGATGGGCGTGATATGCCCGTCGATCTGCGCATCATCCGTGCTCTCGCGGTTGTGGTAGTAAAGAAACAATCCAATGATCGCGGCGATCAGCACCACGCCACCAAGAATCGCCAACCGCTGCGTCTTCGGATTCGCAAACCCCTTCGGCGTTTCTTTCTCCAACGGCACGTCTTCGGCAACCGGCCGCACTTTTGTCGCGTTTTCCGGTCCTACTTCGATCTCAATGCTCATCGTCCCCTCACTTCGAGTAAACCTTTTCCATCTGTCCAATCGAACGTGCATAGTCCGCGCGCGCCTGGTTGAAACGGTAAAGTGCCGCGATCTGGTTGTCGTTCGCCCGCGCCAGCGAATCCTGCGCTTGGATCACTTCGATGTTGTTCGCCACACCCGCCTTGAAACGGTCCCGCGCCTGATCCACTTCTTCCTTCGAGAGGTGCACCCCGAGATTCGCCACGGCCACCTGGTTCCTCGCCGAATCCAAATTGATCAGTGCAGTTTTTACATCCAGCGCGATCTGATTTCGCAGATCGTCTTCCTGCTGTAGCAACTTCTGAATTTCCAAGTCCGCTCGAACGATTTCCGCGTGAATCCTGCCTCCCGTGAAAATCGGTACGCTGACTGCCGCCTCGTAGTTGTACGTGGGAATGCCCGTCGTCGACGATCCGCCCAGGTAAGCCCAGTTGCCGGTAAAATCCACTTTCGGCAGCCGCGATTCCGACGAAGCCTTTTTCTGCAGCCCCGCGGATTTAAGCTGTTGTTGCAGCGACTTCCATTCCTGCCGCTCCGCGAGCGCTGAATCAATGCTCGCAGCCACTTCCGGCTGCGGCGTATCGAAGAAGCTCAGGGAATCTCCCAACTCGATCACTTGCCGTGGGTCTAAATTCAGCAATCGGCTCAGTCCGAAAAGCGAAGTATCACGGTCGGCTTGCGCCTCGAGCAGCCGCTGCTTTTCGTTTTGTAGTTCCACGTTAGCGCGCAGCGTGTCGATCCCAGTGCCTACGCCTTCTTTCTGGACGTCCGCCGCCTGGTCGTACAGCGCTTGCGCCAACTCGACGCGCGACTGCGACGCTTCTACGTTTGCCACGGCTCGCAGCGTCCCGATGTATTGCGACACCACCAGCAAAATCACTTGTTCGCGCGTGGAAAGACTGTCTGACTTGCTGGCATTCGCGGTTTCCCTCGCTGCCTGATATCGCCGGAACAACGTCAAATCAAACACCGGAGCGCTAAATGTCGGCCCCGCCGAGAAAACCTGAAATGGGCCGGCATGTTCTGGAAATCCAGGTATTCGCTCGCCGAGGAAAGCCTGAAGATTGATGCGTTCAACTGAGTCCGTTACGCTCAAGCTCGCCTGGGGTAGAAGAGCAGCTCGCGCCACGTTTTTGTCTTGAACGCTTTGCGCGGCCGTTATAATTGCGATCTGCGCCGTCGGATTCTGTTTCAGCGCCAGACTTACCGCCTGGTCCAATGTCAGCCGCATCACTCCGCTCGGTGCAGCACCCGGCAGCGGACTCTGTCTCCCCGTTCCTTGTGCGCGGGCAACGGCCGGCGTCACCATCAGGCTGAAAAACGCCACATAAAAAATGATGTGCGAGCCTTTTCTCCGGCCCCAGCACCCACCCTTGCCAGTCCGTTCGCGGCCTTCGATTTCCTCGACTATTGCCTGGTTCAAGCACCCCTCCGCGATGAGCTTTCCGCCTTGCTGATGGATCTCCTTCAACAGCACCTTGCCAGCCGCGTCAATGAAGCTCACGCCACACAAATCCACACTGAACTTGTCCTCCGGCGCTCGCTCCCGCCAGCACTGCTCCAGGGTCCCGACCCAGGCTCCCGCTAAGCGGCCTTCAACGCTCAAAACCGTCCGGCCACGCTTCTTATCTGTGGTGATTCTCAACATGATCCCCATCCTTACCGACCTGAGTAGATGCACTAGGTCCTCCATCGGATGTTAAATCTCATCCATAATTAAGTTATTCATTTAAAAAGGTTTATCTAAACAATGCAAGGCAGGACAGGAAAGAAGAGACCTTATTTGGGCAAATGCCGCCAATATATCAAAAAAATAGTGACTTTATTCGGGCATTCCTATAACGGCTGGCTCATTCCTTAGATGACACTCGTAGCTGTATTGTTCGTGGTCCGCTACTTACGGGCTGAGTCGAATCCCAAAACTGGGCTTCAGTTGGTCGCCCTAAGTCGCTCCGATAGGCGATAGCCATTCTGGAACTCGCTAGCTAGAGCCGGCACTTTTCCCGAAGTCGTACTTTTAAGCCCGATCGATCGGCATTATGCACTTTCTGTGGAATCCGCAGGATCCATCTCAGTGGCGAACCGCGATGGCCTGCAACTCGAAATGGCCACCGCGCAGAAGCGCTGATGCTCCAATAAATTCCCGGGCGGGATAGTCCTTGGTCTTGAAGTAGTTCGTATAAATGGGATTGAACTTGTCGAAGAGAGACAAGTCCGTGCATGCAATCTGCACATATACCAGGTCGTCGAAGGTCATTCCCGCCTGCGTCAGTGTTCCCTTCAAACTATCGAGCATGAGCTTGATCTCATCCTCGATTTCCGCCGGCGGCTTCCCGGTTTTCGGGTCCAAACCAATCCTCCCGGCCAAATACAATGTGTTGCCTGCAAGAATTCCATCACTAAAAGGCGCTTGAACCGTCTTCTCGGGCGCGTTAAACACTTTGCGCGTGGTCTGCGGCACGGGTTGCGAAAATGCTCCACCCACGATGAAAACTCCTGCGAATACGAGTGCGATGACCAAAAAGCTAAATCGGCGATTCACGCGTTGCCTCCATTCAAATCTCTTTTGAGAATAAACTCCAGGATTTGTGGCGAGAGTGTAGCCCGCAATTCGCTCTGTAGCAACCAGACACTGGCACAGACTTCAGTCTGTGCAAACCCTAGCACGTGCCTCGCGAAATGAGTGGCCGCAAGCGCAGGTGACCAATGCTAAGATGCCGCTTCCTTTTCGAGGTGACTCAATGCGTTTCCCAATCCCGTCAGGCGTGTTTTCTCTCGCTGCCGCACTCTGCATCTCCGCTCCTCTTTTCGCCCAGAATGATCTGGACCAGCACATCAACAAGGAAGCTGACTCGCTCCTGGCGACTTATAAACATCTCCACGAAAACCCCGAACTCTCCACGCAAGAAAGAGAAACTTCGGCGCTGGTCGCCGCGGACCTCAGAAAGTCCGGCTACGAAGTCACCGATCATTTCGGACAATACGCTGATTCGGGCCTGACTGCCTACGGCATCGTCGCCGTGCTGAAAAATGGCCCCGGCCCAGTGGTCTACGTTCGAACCGACATGGACGCGCTTCCAATCGTCGAAAACACCGGCCTTCCGTACGCCAGTCACGTGAAAGTGGCGCGCGCGGGCGGCGGCGAAGTGGGCGTGATGCACGCCTGCGGCCACGACCTGCACATGACGGTTTTTCTCGGCACTGCGCGCATGCTCGCGCAACTCAAGGATCGCTGGAGCGGCACGGTCATCTTAATTGGCCAGCCCGCTGAGGAAACCGTTGTCGGCGCGCAGGCCATGCTTCGCGCCGGGCTCTACACCAAATTCCCCAAGCCGGACTTCGTCCTCGCGCTCCATGACAGTTCCGCAATTCCCGCCGGAAAAGTTTCCTGGCACGCCGGCTCACTTCTCGCTGGCGCTGATTCCGTCGACATCACCGTGCGCGGCTATGGCGGCCATGGCGCCGCGCCGCAAGCGGGAAAGGATCCCATCGTCATCGCTTCGGAAATCGTCATCGCGCTGCAAACGATCGTCAGCCGTGAAATGGATCCTCAGCTTCCGACAGTCGTGACCGTAGGCTCATTTCACGCCGGCACAAAACACAACATCATTCCCGATGAAGCGCACCTGCAGCTCACCGTTCGAACCATGAATCCCGAGCAGCGCGAAAAAGTGCTCGCCGCAATCGCCAGAATCGCAAACGGCATCGCCCTCGCGGCAGGCGTTCCCGCCGAGCGCGCGCCCATAGTCGTCGTTGCGGAAGATCACGTTCCCGCCACTATCAACGATCCAGAACTCACGCGCCGCGTAGGTGCTTCCCTCGAGCGCGCCCTCGGAAAAGAGAACGTGCTCGCGGGCGAACCCATCATGGCCAGCGAGGACTTCAGTCTTTTCGCTCTCGAAGATCCCAAGCCGCCCATCAGCATGTTCTGGCTCGGCGCCTCCGACCCCGTCAAGCTAAAAGACGCGATGGAAAAAGGTACGCGTCTGCCTGGCCCGCACTCTAGCGAATTCGCTCCCCTGCCCGATCCCGCCATTCGAACTGGCGTCAAAGCCATGACCTCCGCCGTGATGGATCTCCTAAAGAAATAAAGCGTAGAGATAGTTTGGACAATCTAGCAAAACGATCTGATGATTGGCGGCGTGTTTTCTGTCCGGTGAGATTGGCGCGAGATTCGATCTATCTCGTTACAACGCAATCCAGCCGATGCGAATGAAGTAAAGCGAAGTAATCCCCACCACGGCCCACAGCAGCACACCTTGTAGCAGCGGTCGCCAGCCTACTTCCTTCAGAGTAGCTCGCGAAATGCCGGTGCCAATCAGGAAGAGAGTAGCCGTGAGACCGAGACGGCCGAGTGTAAAGAGCGAGTGCGAGAAAGGAGAGATTGCCGGGAAGTAAGTGTTCAAAATTGCGGCGAGACAAAAAAACAAAATGAACCACGGAAATTGAAGTTTCGATTCGCCGCGAGCGTTCGATTCGGCACCGTCTTTCGACCTGCGGCGCTTCATCGTCGCCGTAATGAGCGCAAGAGGAACAATCCAGAGGGCGCGAGCCAATTTTACTGTCGTGCCGACGACCAAAGCTTGCGGGCCGTATTTCGCGGCGGCGCCGACCACCGAACTTGTGTCATGAATAGCGAGCGCGGCCCAGAGACCGAATTGCGATTGCGAAAGATGCAGCGCGCCGCCTATCGGTGGAAAAATCAGCAATGCGACAGAATTTAGAATGAACACCGTGCCGAGCGACACTGCCATTTCTTCATCGTCGGCCTGAAGAATCGGGCCGACTGCGGCGATGGCGCTGCCGCCGCAAATCGCCGTCCCCGCCGTAATGAGAAACGAGGAATTTCCACGGACTCGCAGCGTCTTGCCGAGCACAAGGCCCACCAGAAGCGCAAACGAAATTCCCAGCGCGGTATAAACGAAGCCGCTGCGGCCTGCTTTCAACACTTCGTGCAAATTCATTCCGAAGCCGAGCGCGACAACGCAAACCTGTAAAAGAATTCTTGCCGATATCCGCACTGCTCCCGCATAAGGATGCGCAAAGCACAGGCCAAACAGGATTCCGAGGGTGAGAGCTATGGGAGGCGAAAGAAGCCCCGTGAACGAGAGGACGAGCGCCAGAAGGAAAAGAATTTTTGCGAGCAGGGACATCGACGGAAAAGAGTAACAGGGCCAGCGCCGAAGCAGGTAACCGCGGCGACCCGGAGTTATGCGATATTCACCCGCATTTTAGTAGGGTATTCCGCAGCTGCGATTATTTTTGTTCCAACGGCTGCGGAGGCACTGGAGCCGCAACCGCTTTCACTGGTGCGGGCGGTTGCGCGGGAAAAGGCGGCTTCTCGGCAGGCGCAGGCGGAGCTGCAGGAGTGTTCGGCGCGGCGGGACTTGGCGGAGTTTTTGGATCAGCGGAAACTTCGGCGATGATTTTTTCCGTAGCGGCCTTGCTGACGGCGCAGGCGGAATCCCAGATGCGGCATTGCGCGAGAGTAAACTTGCAGCCGCACGTGCAGGCGTCGGCGTTAAACCGGTGAAGAGCAGCCTTTTTTTGCTCAGGTGTAAGTTTCGAAAGATCAACGCCGGGAAGCTCAGTGGCGCGATCGGCATGTGCGAGAAAAACTTCGCCCTTGTCCTCGAACGTTTCGACTCTAGCCACGATGGGCATCCCGAGCAGCGCGCGAATTTCGGTTTCGTAAACCGCGGGGCTCCAGAGGCCAACATGCTTCTGCACCACGCGGCCTTCAGTGTCCAAAATAAAAGACGTCGGCAGCGCCGGGATGCCGCCAAATTGAATACGGACATCGTTGGAAGTCATGGCGACGGGGTAGTTGATGCCAGTTTCCTGGACGTACTGCTTAATGTCGGCCTCTTCATCGTCGACATTCAGCCCCAGGATTTGGAGGCGTCCGTTGTATCGCTCCTGCAAAGCGACCAGGTCAGGAATCTCGGCGCGGCAAGGTCCGCACCAGGTGGCCCAAAAATTCAACAAGACAACTTTGCCTTGAAGCGCAGCGAGGTTAAGAGGCTTGCCGTCGATCGCGGTGAGTTTGAAATCCGGCGCGGGATCGGGATTGCGAACGAAACGGATCACCGGCTCGTTACCCTCCGCTTGTTGCGCGAAACACCAAGCAGGCGCACCGAAAAAAAGCAACGAACCAATGAGCCAGCGCAGCACAGGCCGCGAGCAGCGAGACGTTGGTGGGATCAGTCGCATGGCGTCCTTAATAGGAGAGCACAATGAGGCGCGCGCGCCAAGTGCCTGCTTGCGAGAGATTCCGCGCTGCGAGGGCCGCTCTGGAAGGATTCCTTTACTTGTGTGGCGTCAGTAGCTTTTTGGCGGGCGAAGCGGAACGCTCGGAGCGCCGTTCATGCTCCACGTGCTGAGTGCAATCGGCGATTTCATCGTCAATCTTTTTGATTTCCAAGGCGAGGTGAAATTCCTCAGGATGCTTCGCGTATTTTTCGAATAGCGAGTTCCGCTTGGCTTTTAAGTCGTCGCGTTTTTTCTTCCAGACCCCTGCAACTGCGAGCATGTGATTGTCCCCGCAACCAGTGTGCACGCATTTTTGGTTTATCGATATAGGGGAAAACGGGTTTGCTTAGATTTATACGCTGATGATTTTCCGGAACCGGCGCAGCGAATGCTGGCTAATACGGGGAAAATGTTGTATTTCCATTGGGCTTGGGGGTGTGGAGGCAAAATGAAAAAGCTCTTGGCAAAGTGTTGTGCGCTTCTGTTTTGTGCGGCGTGGACGTCTGCAGCCACGTCCCCATCGCCGGCCGACGAAGGCGTGAAGGTGGATGCTTACGTCCGCGGAGAAATGCAGCGAGAGCGGATTCCTGGCCTGGCGTTGGGAGTCTATCGAGACGGCAAGATCGTCAAAGCCGAAGGCTACGGCATTGCCAACCTTGAATGGGATGTGCCGGTGAAGGCCGACACGCTTTTTCAATCGGGGTCAGTCGGAAAGCAATTTGCGGCAACGGCCGTAATGATGCTCGTGGAAGAAGGCAAGGTTGGGCTGGACGATCCCGTTCACAAATATTTCCCAGACGCGCCTGAAACGTGGAAAGGCATCAAGATCCGCAATCTGCTGAGCCATACCTCCGGGCTCGGCGAATATGAGGACGGTCCGCGCACCAAGCCCGACGGTCCGTTCTACCTCAGGCTGGACATGACAGAAGACGAGCTCTACAAAAGAATTGCCGCCATGCCGATGGACTTTAAGCCCGGCGAAGATTGGAGCTATCGCAACACGAATTATGTTTTGCTGGGAATCCTAATTCATAAGGTGACTGGACAATTCTACGGCGATTATCTGCAGGATCGTATCTTTAAGCCATTGGGAATGACTTCGACGCGAATCATAAGCGACCGAGACATCATTCCGCGCCGCGCATCAGGCTACGAACTGGACAAAGGCCAGCTGAAAAATCAGGAATGGGTTTCCCAAACATTTAATTCAACGGCCGACGGCACGCTCTACTTTACGGTCCTGGATATGGAGAAGTGGGACGCCGCGCTCTATACCGAAAAACTACTGAAGCGCTCGAGCCTCGAACAGATGTGGACGGTAATGAAACTCAACAATGGCCAGCCCAACAAAGCGCACTACGGATTCGCTTGGGAAATCAACGAAATCAACGGCCACAAGGTGATCGAGCACGGAGGAGCCTGGCAGGGTTTTACGTGCAATATTTCCAGATACGTGGATGACAAGCTGACGGTAGTTGTTCTGACTAATCTCGACGCCGGCCATGCGCAACCTGGCAAAATCGCGCACACTGTGGCGGGCCTCTACATTCCGGCGCTGATGCCAGTAGTGACCAAGCCGATCGAAGACAAAGAGCCGCAGACAACTCTGTTGGTCCGGAATCTGCTGCAGGAGTTTGCCTCCGCGAAAGCTAACCCCGATCAATTTACTCCCGAGTTGCGAGCGAAGCTCTTCCCAGCAGCGGTTGAGGGGATGAGCGGATATTTGAAGGAGCTCGGCACGTTAAAATCGTTGGATCTGATCAAGCGCGGAGACGAAGGCGAGCAGCGCAGTTATCAATACCGGGCGACCTACGAAAGTATGGAACTTCTCTTGTCGCTCCAGCTGACCAAAGATAACAAAATTGCCGCGCTGGATTTTTCGCAGGAGTGAACTCTAAATGGGGAGCACCGGCAATGGAGCAACTGCCGAGGACGCATGGAGTTCGTGATAATCTTTTCATACTTTATGAAAGCTAGGCGTAACTCATTTGCGGGTAGCGAGGGCCATTTTTGAATTGTGCGCGGAGGGAGAAAATCCCTATGAATATGGTAGCTCAACGAGTTTTTTGTTTGGCGGCGTGCTTCGTTGCGGCGATGGCTGCGCTCGGTTGGCACGCAGAAACTGGAGCGGCCAGCCCTGGAGATTCAAATAATGGGGCCGCTTCCGTCCATCAGCCCGAAATAAAAACGGCAAACACGTGGGATCAGAAGGCGGCCGCGGCTTACCTCGATCAAAGAGCCGGTTGGTGGATGGGATGGCAGCGAGCGCAGCGGGATCACGACACCTTTTGTGTGTCGTGCCACACGGCGGTGCCTTATGCGATGTCGCGCCCGTCGCTCCGGGCGGCGCTTGCGGAACAGGGGCCTTCCGCCAACGAACGGAAGCTGCTCGACAATGTGGCGAAGCGCGTGCGGCTCTGGAAAGAAGTGGCCCCGTTTTACACGGATGCGGATCGCGGCGTTTACAAGAGCGTGGAATCTCGCGGAACGGAATCGGTCTTGAATGCGCTGATCCTTGCCAGCAACGATGCGAACAATGGCGTGCCGAGCGGGCATCTGAGCGACGACACGCGCGCCGCGTTTGAAAATATGTGGGCTGAGCAACAAACCACCGGCTCGCAAAAGGGCGCGTGGCTTTGGCTGAGGTTCAAGAATGAGCCCTGGGAAGCGGACGACTCGGACTTCTACGGAGCCGCGCTAGCGGCGATTGCAGTCGGAACGGCTCCAGAAAATTACTGCGGGCGGTCCGAAATCCAAAGCAACTTAAAAATGCTCAGCGAATATTTGAATCGCGAAAGCGCGGCGCAGACTTTGAGCAATCGCGCGGTGCTGCTGTGGGCCTCGGCCAAGGTGCCTGGGCTGATTGAGGCGGAACGGCAGAAAGCGATCATCAGCGAACTGCTAAGCAAGCAGCAGCCGGACGGCGGCTGGAGTCTGACCTCAATGGCTGGGGACTGGAAGCGGCACGACGGAACGCCGCAGGTAGCTCAGAGCGATGGGTATGCGACGGGGCTGATTGTCTTAGCGCTGCAACAGGCAGGCGTATCCCGAGAAAATGCGCAATTGCAAAAAGGAATCGCCTGGCTGACGGCTAACCAGAACCACACGGACGGTTATTGGTTGGCCTACTCCTTGAACAACAACGAAGAACATCACATCAGTCCGGACACGGTGCGCTTCATGAAAGATGCGGCGACAGCGTACGCCGTACTCGCTCTCAGCGAGTCCAAAACTCGCTGAACTTCAAATCATGCACGGCCAACAACTGGCGAGTGTCCAGCTAGTGCCAGCCTATACGGATTAGAGAAAGACCCTGGCGCGGCAACATAAAGCGCAAGTGCGCTGTGCCACTCTCGACTGCTAGAAACGAAGGCGACTCCAAAAGCTGCAATTGCCCCGCACTCTCAAGTTGCCCATATTGATGATCAGAGGGCGATTGACTTGATCCCATCTCTTTCCAAGCCGTGAACGCATTGCTGTGATCGGCATCAATCCGAAAATGTTCGAGCAGCGCGCGGCCGACGTTTGCAGGCAGGCCCTCGACCGACAGTTCAATCTTCGCCGCGTCAACGCTCAAGTCAGCGTCGTGGTAATTCCAGATTAGAATTTCAATTTCATGATCCTTGCGCGTGGCGATGGCGTTGATATCCGGCTGGCCGCGGACTCCCGCGCGAAGGACCTCCTCCGCGGGAAGCGCCGCGGAACTCGAAGACTTCACGCGTACCGTGCCGAGCAATCCAAACATTCGAAATACATTTAACACTGGCTTGTCCAGGCCATTTGTCGCGAGCTCGCGGTAGCCTTCGAAATACGGCTGGTCTTCGAATTCGAACGACCACGTAACAGCGCCCGCGAAATTGATTTGTTCGCGACGGGCCAAATCATAGATCGCACTGAGCGTTTCCGCCGTGTACGAAGCGTATAGCGCACCGTTACGATAGGCATTCTGGGGATTGGTTCGCGCGGAGCACGCGGCGCAACCTTCCGGATCCGATTCTCCAAGAATGATCGGCGTGTGGCGCCATTCAGGGAACGAAGTGACAATTTTGAAACCCTGTTCGATGGAAGCTAACTGGTGAGCGATGCCCATTTCCACATGGTCGTCGCGCCAGGCGGCAGCTCCCTTGGGATGAAAACTGATGAAAGCCAGAGGCGAACCGATTTCCCCGGTCGCGAAATTTTTCTCGTGCGCGCAGTGTTCCAGAAACTTGCGTAAAAAGTCAGCGGCTTTTGGAGAAGCGGGACCTGTCGTATCCGGTCCGCCGACAGAAGTTCCTGGCAAGGCTCGCAAAATCGAGGCGGCAGCAAAATCGTACAGCTTGAAATATTCTTCGGGAGTTCCTTTCCAATAGTCGATGTCAGGCTCATTCCAGATCTCCCAAAGCCAGGTCTTCGTTTCGACTTCGCCGTAGCGGTCGCGCAGGTGGGCGGCAAAGTGAAATACCACGTCCGCCCACTTCTGATAATCCTTCGGCGGGTAAGCCCAGCCGGTGAAAATTGAGCCTTGCGGAAAATTGTGGCGATACGGCTGCGGATGCGTTGAGAGTGGTTCAGGCATGAAGCCGACTTGCACGAGCGGCTTGATGCGCAGCGCGAGGTAAGTGTCAAAGATGCGGTCGAGAATCGTCCAGCTATAGACCAGATTTCCCTGGGCGTCCTCAGTATAGACATTGGTGGAGCCCCATTTCAGAGAGGCCGAGCCGTCGCCGCTGGTCAGCAGGTTGTGGACACGAATGTGGACTGGCACAGGACTCAGAGCCGCAAGTTCACTCAGCAATTTTTTGCCGTTCGGCGCGTAAGTGTAGTTCGGTTCGTCATAACCAAAATAATTCCAGATCGGCGGAAGTGGGCCATCGGTTTGATCGGCGTGAACTTGGATATTTACAGTGGGAGCGGGTTGTTGTCCGACGCACAAAACGGCGCCGAACAACAGAAGCGCAAAGATGAGAACCGCCTTGGGCATGCGGTGGATTCTAACCGAAGTCACGGGCTGAAGCCCGGCCCCTACAAAAGACAAGACGCTATGGGTTATTTGACCACGGTGGAACGACACCAGACATGCGGGCGTAGGCGATCAGCTGACCCATATGCTCGTTGGCGTGCACGATGATACGCAAGTACATTCCGTCTACAGTCGCGTCTCGATCGGCGATGTGAACCTTGCGCTGGAGATCTTTGGGCGTAACCGCCAAATGGGCTTGCTTCACCGCATCCAAAGAACGCTTCAGCCAGCTAATCACGTCGGACTTTGCGGTAACCGATTTATCCATCCCCTCTTTCATGTCGGCGGGCATCTTCGGGCCGGTCACGCTGAGCAAATAGAAATTGGCCTCGGCGATGTGCATGTAGACTTCGCTGGTAGAGCGCACACCCGGCGCCGGACGCCAGGAGAATTTCTCCGCAGGAGTGGCTTCGGCAAGCGCGACAAGTTGCTGCGAGACGTGCAGCCATTCGCCGTCGTAGCCTTCCCAGATGCCTTCGGGAAGCTTTTGATTTTGTGCGGGCAGCAGCGTGGGATGGAGACTGATCAGGAGAAGCAAGAGCAGAGCTTTTTTCACGATCTACGTCCTCCCTGGACTTCGTTCATCAAGCCGTGCGCCGAGGGCGACCTATTCTATACGTGTCGCCCAATTAGACGGGCGTCTTTTGAAAAGGCTTCCGAACTCCACATTTCGTCGCAGTACGTAGTACATGGGTGCAGGCGGGTCCCAGAGAGCCTCGAACACGATGAATACAATTCGGGGGCTAGCGAATCTAATTGTGTATGCGAATACGACCAGGATTGCTCGTCTTCATTTCAGTGTTTCAGATGGTGCTCTTTTCAACGCATTTCATCCTTTATGAGACTTGGACATATTCACCAGGGGAAAGCAATGCGGCCGGTCCTCTCTGGCTCAAACTGACTGTCGCCATACTGTCGGTGAGTTTCCTTGCGGCTTCGCTCCTGGCTTTTCGCTACACCAGCGCGACCCTGCGCGTGTTTTATCGCGGCGCGGCAGTTTGGCTCGGCCTGCTGACCTTCCTGTTCCTTGCGGCGGTTTCCTCGTGGACAGCTTTCGGCGTCGCGCGATTGGCGGGGCTTGATGCAAACTTCCACCAGATCGTGGAAGTTTTGTTCAGTGCAGCGGTCCTTGTCGGATTCTACGGGGTTTTCAACGCGAGCTGGACACGCATCACGCGAATTACGGTTCGCCTGGCAAATTTGCCGGAGGCTTGGCGCGGGCGAACAGCCGCGCTGATCAGCGATGTCCACCTGGGGCATGTGCGAAACGGCAGCTTTCTGCGGCGCATGGTGACGAAAATTCTGAAGGAAGAGCCTGACGCGATTTTTATCGCCGGAGATTTGTATGACGGAACAGCCATCGATGCCAAGCGAGCCGCCGCTCCCTTGAGCAAGCTAACGGCACCGCACGGCGTGTATTTCGTCGCGGGCAATCACGAGCAATTTGGCGACGACAGCAAGTACCTGCGCGCAGTGGAAGCCGCTGGGGTGCGCGTGCTCAGCAACGAAAAGGTAGAAGCCGACGGCTTGCAGATTATTGGCGTCCCCTACCGGCACGCGACTCACGATGCGCATTTCGCGTCCGTGCTCGAGGACGTGGGCGTGGATCGCGAACGCGCCAGCATTCTCTTGACGCATGCTCCAGACCATCCAGAAGTCGCTGAAGCTGCGGGCGTTTCCCTTCAGCTATCCGGCCACACGCACGTTGGACAATTTATTCCCTGGAGCTGGATGGCGCGCCGCATTTACCGCCAATTCGTTTACGGCTTAAGCCGCATCGGCAAAATGCAGGTATTCACATCAAGCGGCGCAGGAACGTGGGGACCACCGCTGCGCCTCGGTTCGAATCCCGAGATAGTCGTGCTCCAGTTCGAATGAAGCCAGCAAGCACTCGTAGGGGCAAGGCATGTTTACCCTGCTTGCCCTGAGAAACGAAGGGAGTCTCGAAGGGCCTTGCCCCTCGCAGGTAACAAGGTGATCGCCCGCCTGCCGAGTCCATATCTCAAAGCGACAGCAGAAAAGTCAGCAAATCCTTCTTTTCCGCCGGTGTCAGCTTTTCAAACGCTTCTGTGACGTGTGCCGCTTCGCCCCGGTGCCGTCGAATGGCATCCGGCAAAGTGGTGGAAGCCCCGTCATGCATGAGTCGCGAATGCAGCCGTACGCCCCACAGCGGCGCAGTCCGGATTTTGTTTGCTGTGCTATGGAACTTCGGAAATGTCGAGCTCATTAAGTCAGCATGCGCGGCAATTCTTCTGCCGTAATGCTCGATGGTGGCCTGGACGATGCCGTCGCCGGTGCCGACGTCATGCATCAAAAAGTCGCCGTAAGGATGAAACGTTTTGTCGCCGAGGGCAGCTGGAATGGTGAAGTTGCCGCCGTTTATAACGGTGCCTGCGGCAGCAGTGGTGAGCGTTGTAACGTGACACGTGGCGCAGCCAACTTTGTCGAAGATCGTTTCGCCTTTCTTGGCTTCGGGGGTTTGCGAAAGCGTGACGTCGCGTGCGGGGGCTTCCGAGGCGCGCATGAAGCGCGCAAAGTGATCGATATCGGCAAGCCCGTCGGCATCGGTCTTATCATTAGGCTCGGCGGCGGTATTGCAGAGATTCGTGACTTCGTCGGGCTGTAGACGGTTTGTGATTCCCATTTCATTGAGATAGGCGTCAGCGGAGAAGGAGAGCAGGCTGGCGTGCTGATCCTTCCAGCCGAAGCGGCCCACGGCAGTCTTGCCCGGCGCTTCCACAATGGGAACGTAGAGAGGCTGGCCGCAAATTTTGCCTTTGCTCTTCTTACATTGCTCCTTGGCGAGATCAAGCAATGTTTTGTCCGCGAGCGCTTCAACAAAACCGTCGCCCAACACATTCAGAGAAACTCGGAAGGTGCGAATATTCTCCGTGTCTGGTACGTGCTCCTGAATTTCGGTACTGGGAAAAGCGCCGCTCGGGCAAATCGCCCGGTCGTTAATCAGTGACCGCCCTTTGATGATCTCAGCCCCATGATTGATGGGAACTTCCGGATTTTGAAACACACCATGAACATCTTTGTGCCCGACGCGCAATTCGGAAACCTGGCTGGACCCGCCCGTGGTGGGATTCTGGTGGCACTCGCGGCAGGACTGCGCGTTATAGAGCGGCCCAAGTCCGTCGGCGAGATGCTCGACCTCTTCGAACGTGTTTTGATCCGCGGTATGAGTGGCGTCGTCCACCATTCCGTTGCTCTTGTTGTCGAACCCTGTGGGAGCTTCGGAAACCGGCGGCGCAAACGAAAGAAGTCCGAACGACAAGAGAACGGGAATGCCGGCAAGCAGTTTCATGGGGACCTCTCGGGGCTGGTTGGAAAGGAATCTACTCCTCGAATAGAAGAATGCCAAGTGAAAAAACGGATAAGGAGTGGCGAGGATTTTGCGCCAGCTGCGCGTTAGACCGGTCGCCGGATTCCCAGCTTTCGCATACGTGCCTGCAGCGTCGTGCGCTTCATGCCGAGCACAATCGCGGCGCCTTTAGGCCCGGCGATGCGCCATTCTGTTTGGCGCAGTGCGCGGAGAATGTGCTGGCGCTCGGCGTCTTCAAGAGTGGAAATCGAAGAGGTTGAGGAGGTGAAGGGAGTTAAGGAAGTAGAAGACGATGAAACGTCTGCAGGGGAACTTCCCGCGACAGTTGCAGCGTCACTTGATTTTAGCTCGCTGACTGGGACGCGGAGTTCTCTGCCAGGCGAGAGCAGCACAGCGCGCTCGATGAAATTTTCCAGCTCGCGAATATTGCCGGGCCAGGAATAATTGGCGAGAGCATCCATGGCCTCGGCGGGAACGAAGGCGACAGACTTGTTGAGGCGCCGGCTGAACTTCTGCACGAAATAGCGAACGAGAAGGGGCACATCTTCCGGGCGCTCGCGCAGCGCGGGAATATGAATGGGAAAAACGTTTAAGCGGTAGTACAAATCGCTGCGAAAAGAGCGCTCACCGACGAGCTTTGCGAGATCGCCGTTCGTAGCGGCGACGATGCGGACATCGACGCGCTGCGTGTGATTGCTGCCGAGGCGTTCGAACTCCTGCTCTTGTAGGACGCGCAGAAGTTTAGGTTGCAGCTCAAGCGGCAGGTCGGCAACCTCATCCAGAAAGAGAGTGCCACGGTCTGCAAGTTCGAAGCGGCCGATTTTTTGCGTCAGAGCCCCCGTAAAAGCGCCGCGTTCGTGGCCGAAGAGCTCGGATTCGAGCAAGCCGCTGGGGATGGCAGCGCAATTGATCTTGACGAAAGTGCGCTCCCGGCGCGGGCTCAAATTGTGAATCGCTCGCGCAATAAGCTCTTTGCCGGTGCCGGTATCGCCCGTGATCAGCACGGCCGTGCCCGCCGGAGCGACAAGTTCCACCTGCGCCAACGCGCGTTTCAGCGCAGGACTATCGCCGATGATCTCTTCAAAATTAAATTCACTGCGAATTTCTTCCTCGAGATAAAGTTTCTCTTCCGCGAGCTTATCCTTCAAAGCGTCAATTTGTTTGAACGCCAGTGCATTTTCCACAGCGATGGCGATTTGCGTCGCAACTTGAAGCAAGAGCTCGACGTCCTGGTGAGGAAAAGCGTCCTCGCGGCGGCTCGCGAGATTCAGCGTGCCAAAAGTGCGTCCCTGCGTAATCAGCGGAACACAGCAAATGGTTTGCACGCCTTCCGCGCGGAGCGTGCGAATAATCTCATTGGGGAAGCGATCGAGATCAGTACCACGTGCGAGAAGCGGCTGACCTGTAGTGAAGCAGACGCCGGAAGGGCTGGTGTCGAGAGGGACGGTGATTTCCCGGTCGAAGAGGCCGGGCCGTCCGGAAAAATCGAGCGCGTGGATTTTCAATAGTCCCGAGATAGAATCGCGAAGCGCGAGGCTTGTGTAGTCGTGATGAATCACTTTCTCCAACGATGTGACAATGCCGCGAAAGAGTTCCGGAAGTTCGCGTGTCGAAACGAGTACGTTGTTCACCTCGAGCAGAACCTGGAGCCGGTCGCGCTCGCGGGCCAGCTGGATTTGATAGGCCTGCGAAGTTTGATAATTGAGCGCGTTATCCACGGCCACAGCCACCTGGCTGCCAACGCGCTGCATAAATTGAAGTTCCGTGTCGGTGATCACTTGCGGAACAAGCCGGCCGAAACCCATCGCGCCAAGCCGATGCTGCGCCGTAGTGAGAGGAACCATCGCCAAAGAGCGCACGCCGACATCGCGCAGCCGCTGTAGAAAATCGGGAAAGCGGTGATCTTCTTCCGTGTCGGTCACCACAAACGTCTGCTGCGATTGCCACACCCAGCCCGAGGGATGACCCTCCACCGGCGATTCGCTGCCCGTTTTAACGGGAGTGGGCAATCGAGTTTCCAGAATGTGCAAGCGCATCACATTGCGATCGGGGTCGTGCAGCACCAGCGTGAGGAAATCGAACTCAACGACGCAATGAAGCCGCTCCGCCAGGTCATGAAAAAGAGCCGCAAGGTCGCGATGCTGCGCGATCGATTCCGCCACTTCGAGCAAGGCTTCGAGCTGGCGCCGGGAGTGTTCGAGCGGCGCTGCGGGCGTTGATTCGGGCGGCAAGATAGCGGGATCCGCCATAGAAATCAGAATAGCATCCGGGTCGCCAACGGCTCAACCGAAGGCGTCATCTCGAACCACGAGACGCGGGTTGAAAAAGCATCGCATCAGTTCTATTCTTTCTCGAGGTCATGAAGCTTCGATGAGTGCCGTTGTACCTCCTCCAGCACTTGTGGTCATCGGCAGTTGACCGATTAGCGTCGGACTGTTGCTTACCTGTCGAGTCGGCAAGATACTGACTAGGTCCAAACAGCCAGGCGCGGCGTGACAACCGCCGCACTGTTTACGTCGCAGGTCGGTACAAGCAAGTCCGGCATTGCTCGACTCTTTGCAGAACACAACATCCTTTTAAGCATCGTTGCATTTCGGCAGGCAAAGCTTTGGTTGGCATAAGTCGGAGGGAATATAACTTGACGAAAGCGCCACGCACGCTGACCGTTCTAGCCGCCATATTCGGGATGTTCCTTGGCGGACGACTTGTGCAAGCGCAAGACGGGAACAACCTAAAAATAGGCTTTTCCATTGAAGCAATGAAGGGTGAACGCTGGCAGACCGACCTGAACGCTTTTGAAGCACGAGCTAAGCAGTTAGGCGCGGATGTGATCTCCTCCGACGCCGGCGGAGACGACGAACTTCAATTCAAGCAAGTGCAGGACATGATCAAGTCAGGTATCAAAGTGCTCGTGTTACTGCCGCACGACACATCGAAGGCCAGCCGCATGGTAGATGCCGCAAAGTCGGCCAATGTTAAGGTCCTCAGTTACGATCGACTCGTCCAGAACAGCGACGTCGATCTTTACGTGAGTTTTGACCGCGTCGAGATTGGCAGGATGCAAGCCGAGTACCTCGTAAAGCATGCGCCCAAAGGGAATTATGTAATCATTGCGGGTTCTCCCAATGACGAAGGCGCCAAAACTCTTCATGACGCACAAATAAAAGTTCTGCAGCCATACATTGAGCGCGGCGAAATCAAGGTGATTGCTGATGCGTATACCAAAGACTGGCTGCCTTCCGAGGCTTATCTTTTCATGTTGAAAGCTATCGATTCCGGCCAGGGAAACATCGCTGCCGTTCTCGCTTCCAATGACGGTTTGGCAGGAGGTGCGATTCAGGCCCTCCGCGATCATAATCTAGCCGGCAAAGTACCGGTTTCCGGACAGGATGCGGATTTGGCCGCTGTCATATGCATCGCGCAGGGCACGCAGAGTATGACCGTTTACAAGCCCATCTCGACGGAAGCTGTGACAGCCGCGGACGAAGCGGTTCGCCTGGCGAAGGGCGAAAAAACACACGCGGATGCAGCCGTGAATAACGGCAAGATTAAGGTGCCGGCCATACTGCTGAAACCCGTGCTCGTGACCAAGGACAATATCAGGACAACAGTCGTCAAAGACGGCTTCCAGACATTAAAGAGCATTAATCAGGCGCTGTCTCCAGACCAGCAGATTAAATAGGGCGTTTCCCGCTTTGCCATCGAGAACGCGTTCGCTTATCTGAACCAGCAGAATCCACAATCGAAATCAGAAGTGGCTTGTCGAAGCGGATTAGCTAGCAAGCCGCGTCAACGCTGGCTTCGCAAATGCTTCCTCTTTCAGGCTGAGTACAACGCGTCCGTTGACCTGCCCCTTCTTGAGGCGGCTGAATACATCATTGATGGATTCCAGCGGCAGAGTCTCAATCGTGGCCTTGACCTTGCCGTCTCCGGCAAACGCAAGCGACTCTTCCAGATCCAGCCGAGTGCCTACGATCGAGCCCCGAATCGTGTAGCCGTTTAGCACCACGTCAAAAATCGAAACAGGAAACTCTCCAGGCGGCAGGCCATTCAGAACGCAAGTTCCTCCGCGACGAAGCATGCCGACGGCTTGCTTGAAGGCGATCGGTGAAACAGCCGTTACCAGCGCCCCGTTCGCCCCGCCGATCTGTTTTTGGATTTCCTTCACAGGGTCCTGCGTTTTTGCATCAATCGTAACTTCCGCGCCCAGCTTCCGCGCCAACGCCATCTTTTCCGGTCCCAGGTCAACCGCTGCGACGTGCAGCCCCATGGCCTTCGCGTACTGAATAGCAATGTGACCGAGGCCGCCAACTCCGGAAATCACCACCCATTCCCCCGGCCGCGCTTCCGTCATTTTCAACCCCTTATACGTGGTGACACCGGCGCACAAGATCGGGGCTGCATCCACGAACGAAATGTTATCGGGAATTCGTCCCAGGTAATCCGCTTGCCCCAGCGCGTACTGCGCGAAAGTTCCGTTCACCGAATATCCGGAGTTCTGCTGCTCCGGGCAAAGCGTTTCCCATCCTGCGAGACAATAGTCGCAGTGCCCGCAGGCGCTGTGCAGCCAGGCGATTCCGACGCGATCGCCTTCTTTCAAGTGCGTAACTCCCGGTCCGAGAGCCGCGACGATTCCTGCTCCTTCGTGGCCCGGGATTAGCGGCATCATTGGCTTGACGGGCCAATCGCCGTCCACGGCATGCAGATCGGTGTGACACACTCCAGTCGCAAATACTTGCACAAGTGCCTGCCCTGGGCCGGGCGTCAGGATCGGAACTTCTCGCACGGCCAAAGGCTGGCCAAATTTTTCAACAACGGCAGCTTTCATGGTCTTTGGGGTTGGCATTTTGTATCTCCTCTTCGCCTGAACTCTCTACACCTTAGCCCTGCTTAAAGGAGCGATATGTATCATTGCGCACAGCTGGGTGTGACGCGGAGCACAAGACGGTTTGCCGTGGGTCCGGGGCAATTGCCCGCTTGGAAGGGCTGGAGTAAACTGCGGGGCGAGTGACGGATACTTCTTCTATTGTCGGCCGCACGATCTCCCATTACACCGTCCTTGAAAAACTTGGCGGCGGAGGCATGGGCGTCGTCTATAAAGCCGAGGACGCGCGGCTCGGCCGTAATGTTGCCCTGAAGTTTCTTCCCGAAGATATTTCGCAGGATCCGCAGGCCATCGAGCGATTCCGGCGCGAAGCGCGCGCGGCCTCCTCGCTGAATCATCCGAACATCTGCACGATTTACGATATTGAAGAGTTTGAAGGGCGTCCCTTCATCGCCATGGAGCTGCTCGTGGGGCAGACGCTGAAGCGGCGTATCGCGAGGAAATCGATCGAGATTTCGGAGCTTCTGGAGATTGGAATTCAGATCACCAATGGACTGGAAGCTGCGCACGCCAAAGGGATCGTCCACCGCGATATCAAGCCGGCAAACATTTTTCTCGTGGATCCGGGACCGGCGAAGATACTGGATTTCGGCCTGGCCAAGTTCGTAGCTTACCGCCGACCGGCGGCGCAGTCTGCGGGCGAATCGTCAATGTCCACGCACCGCCACGTGCTGGACGACGGGCTCATCACCAGTGCGGGCAGCTCGGTGGGAACGGTCGCGTACATGTCGCCCGAGCAGGCCCGAGGTCAGGAGCTGGATGCGCGCACGGATTTGTTTTCGCTGGGCGTTGTGCTTTATGAAATGGGAACTGGCGTCGTTCCCTTTGGTGGCGCTGCGATTGGTTTGATTTTTGATGGCATCCTGAATTCCTCGGCCGTCCCTGCAAGGAAGTTGAATGCGAATTTGCCCGTGGGCTTGGAAAATATCTTAGCTAAGGCGCTCGAGAAAGATCTCGGGCTACGTTACCAAACAGCCGCCGAACTCTGCGCCGACTTGAAGCGGTTGAGACGCGATCTCGATTTGGTACATTCAGCTACGAGCCCTGCTGTGCGCGCCGCTTTGGAAGAGGTTCCTGAAAGGCATCCATCCTCTCGCTGGCAGACCTGGGCGCTGGTGGGCGGTGCTCTTATAACTCTCGCGGTAATTCTTGGGTACGTGCCGGCGCGGCTTGCCGTGCCGCCTCGCGTGCTGCGGACTGTCCAACTCACCAATACCAACCGGCCCAAATCGGACATCGTCACGGACGGGTCACGGCTTTACTTCATCGAGGGGCAATCGGCCCTTTCCCAGACGTCCGTGACTGGCGGAGAGACGTTTCCGGTGCCCAATTCTCTGGAGGACACCGGCTTTTCTAGTGTCTTCGATATTTCGCCAGACGGTTCCGCGCTTTTAATGAACACCGCGCGAGGCACTTCTCTCGACGGCCCGCTCTGGAGCGTACCTGTGCTTGGCGGTTCTCCTCGACGCTTGGGAAACCTGGAAGGCCACGCAGGGGCGTGGTCGCCGGACGGAAAAAAGATTGCTTATTCGAAGGGGAACGAAATATTTTTTGCAAGGAGCGACGGTGGAGAGCCACAGCGGCTCTTGATACCGGGTGGAACCGCCAGTGATATTCGCTGGTCGCCCGACGGTTCGCTTTTGCGCTTTACCGTGAACGATCCCAAGACAAATTACCGCTCGATCTGGCAAGCCGCCTCGGATGGCGGCAATCTTCATCTCCTGCTTCCGGACTGGAGCGAGGCGCCCAACGAATGCTGCGGCGAGTGGACGACGGACGGAAAGTATTTCGTTTTCCAGGCACGGCGCGACGCAACGATGGACCTCTGGGCCATCAACGAACGTGGTGGCTTCTTTCGCTCAACTCCCCAGCCGCCGGTCCAGTTGACGACCGGGCCGATGAATGTAGGCAACCCTGTCCCGAGCCGCGATGGCAAGAGGCTTTTCGTCCAGGGCTGGCAGCCCCGCGGCGAATTATTGCGCTTCGACGTGAAATCAAAGCAGCTTGCACCCTACCTTTCCGGAATTTCAGCGATGGGGCTCGACTTCTCTCGCGATGGAGAGTGGGTCGCCTACAACGATGCCTCCGATGGCACCATGTGGCGAAGCAAAGCGAACGGATCGCAAAAGCTTCAGCTTGTTTTTCCGCCCATGCAAGCGTACTTGCCTCGATGGTCTCCTGACGGAAAGCAGATTGCTTTCTTTGGTCATCCACCCGGCGAGCCGTGGCAAATTTATGCAATTCCTGCGCAGGGCGGCACTCCCGAACTTATTTATCGAAGCTCAACCAACTCAGCGGACCCCACGTGGTCGCCCGACGGCAAATCGTTGGCCTTCGGAGAAAATTCGCTGAACAATCAGGGTTCCGCAGTCTACGTCTTGGATCTAAAGACCCGAACACCAACGAAGCTGCCAGCCTCCGATGGACTCTATTCTCCGCGCTGGTCGCCCGACGGGCGCTACCTGGCCGCAATCCCGCTGGATTCGCTCAAGCTAATGCTCTTTGATTTCACAACGCAGAAATGGACCGAGCTCGCCAGCCTCTTCGTGGCGTATCCAACGTGGTCGCGAGATGGACACTATTTATATTTTGACGGGATTCTCGACAACCAGGAGAGCTACTTCCGCGCACATGTTAGCGACGGCAAACTCGAACGCATCTTCAGCCTGAAATCCTTTCAGGCCGCCGGCGGCGCCTTCGGAAACTGGAGCGGCCTCGCTCCAGACGATTCACCACTGGTAGTCCGCGACGCCAGCATCCAGGAAATCTACGCCCTCGATTGGGAACATCCTTAAATAACGTTGCTCCGCGCGGTTCTTCGCTGAGGCAACGAGTGAAATTCCTCTCAACGAAGGCAGCCAATTCTCAAGGTAAACTGATAATAGAAATCTCCGAGGAAATTGGGGAAGGGCGAGAGCTATGAGCGCGCGATTGCAAGTAATGAAATTTGGCGGTACGTCTGTGGGGGATGCCGCGTGCATCGCAAGGACGGCGCAAATTATTGCGGAGGGGGCACGGGGTGGCGGCTGCGTTGCGGTGGTTTCCGCAATGAGCGGCGTGACGAACCGTCTGATCGAAGCGGCGAAACGCGCAGCGGCCGGCGAAAGCGGACAGGGAGCGGCGGTCCTGGCGGCGCTGCGCACGCAGCATGAAGAGGCGCTGAAGAGTTTGGTTCGCGATGAGAGTGGGCGCAAATCTATCCGAGAAGAAATGGAAGAAGTATTCGCAGAAGGAAGCAGGTTGTTTGAAGGAACGGCGCTGCTGCGCGAGTTGACTCCGCGAACTTTGGACGCAATATCGAGTTTGGGGGAACGGCTGTCCGCGCCGCTGGTGGCGGGAGCTGTGCGGGAGCTTAGGTTGCAGAGCGAGGCCGTGGAAGCAACCGAAGTGATTATCACGGATTCGTTTCACGGAGGCGCGGAACCGTTGATGGATCGCACTCGCGAAGAATGTGAAGTGCGCTTGCGTCCGATGCTCGAAAAAGGAATCGTGCCAGTGGTGACTGGATTTCTCGGAGCGACAACCGAAGGAAAGTTGACGACGCTTGGGCGCGGCGGGTCCGATTATTCGGCGACGATTCTGGGCGCGGCGCTGAATGCGGATGAAGTGATTATCTGGACCGATGTCGACGGTGTGCTGACGGCTGATCCGCGACTCGTACCGGAGGCGCGCACGATCCCTGTGATTTCTTATCGCGAAGCCGCGGAGCTGGCGTTTTTCGGCGCAAAAGTTTTGCATCCAAAAACTTTGAAGCCTGTGATGCAGGCGGCAATTCCTGTGTGGATCCGCAACAGCTTCGCGCCGGAGCGGCCGGGAACAAAAATAACTCCCGAAGGCCGCAGCATCGGCGGGGGCGTGAAAGCGTTGACGGCGATCCAGGATGTGGCGCTGATCAGCGTGGGCGGGCCCGGGATTGTGGGATTGCCAGACGTGGTGGGGAGGACGTTTTCGACAACGGCGGAAGTGCGCGCGAATGTGCTGCTCATTTCGCAGTCTTCTTCGCAGAACGATATTTGCTTCATTGTGTCCGCGGTGGATGCGCAAAGAACTGTCGAAGCGCTGCGAAAAGAGTTTGCCCAAGATTTGGCCCACGAAAAGGTCGAGCACATCACCATCGATACGAACATCGCCATCGTCGCGGTGGTCGGCGAAAACATGCGGGGAACTCCCGGCGTGGCGGGGAGGACGTTTAACGCGCTGGGGCGCGAAAACGTAAACCTGATTGCCATTGCACAAGGATCTTCGGAGTCAAATATTTCGTTCGTGGTGGAAGAAAAGGCGGCGAAGACCGCGCTACTCACCGTGCATCGCGAGTTTGGCTTGGGTGCGCCCTCGAACTAAACTTTTTTACACCTTCCAGAATTTTCAAGCCTTCACAACACAAGAGCCGACTGAAAAAGACGGGCACAGCAGTGCTGTGCCCCTGCAAAGAATTCGTCCCGACCGTTGCTAATTTGGCTTTTCGTCGTCGGGTGGAATGATTTTGATGTCGTCGATGGCGCGAGGGGAGCTGTTGGGGTCTTTGACCAGGCCGTCGAGCGTGGTTTTCGCGTGTTCATCGACGGCGCCAACGGCGGCTACCAGGCAGGAATAGAGAAAGGCTTTGATACCGGAGCGGAATTGCTCGGTAGATTGTTCCGTGGTGCGAGTGACTTCGTCGATCATGGTGCGGCGGCGATTCTCGCAGGCGGAACGATTTTCCGCATCGAGAGCGTTGAGAGCGGACCTGACGCGATCGGTCGTTTCCGTGATAGCCAGGTCGACCTGGACTTCTGCCTGACGGCGGAACTCTTCGAGAGTGCTTGCGGCGGCGGTGTGCATCAGTGAGCGGGACTCCGCGACGCGAGCGTCCAGCTGCGCGGCAGCTTCGCGGGTGACCATGCGCGTGGATTCCATCACGCGAACCAGCTGACGATCTGAAATGCGATCGGCTGCGGTTTCAAATTGCTCGGTGGCTTGGCCTAGAGATTCGTCCAGGCGACCGCGCGTTTGCGGCACGATTTCACCAGTCGTTTTGTCCACGAACTTTTGTGTTTCGGAAAGATTGCGCTGTGTATCGGCGGCGAGTTTTTCCAGGCGCTGCACAATTTCTTCGGATTGAGTGCGGAACGCGTTGTGCTGCTCTTCCCAGCGGCTTTGTACTTCGCCGAGGCGAGACTCGAGGTGGCCGAGGATTTCTTCGCGAGAAGAACGCATCAGCGATTCCAGGCGCTGCTCGGAAAATTCACCCAATTGCTGAAGATTTCGTTCGCGGACGCCTTCGACACGCGCGAGGGCAGCGTCGATGGCTTCATCGAGGTGCTCGGCCAGCGCGTTCTGGACGACTTTTTCAGCGGCGGCCTGCAACTTTCCTTGCATGGCGGCGACGAGTTGATCGATGGTGATGGCGACACGCTCCGGCTTTGACGGAGTGGATTCCTTCGCTGGCTGCGTGCCGCCTGCGGCAGGAGACGGGGACGGGAATTCCGTTACCTGGCTCGTCCTCGCTTCGCTTGCGCCGTTCGCGCCGCTCACGCTTGGTGCAGGCGAAGGTGAAAATGCGGCAGGAGTAGCGGGCGGCTCCGCGGGTTCCAGTGCGGGAGCTACGGCCGTCGCCATACCTGCGGGCGAAGTACTGACTCCGAGCAAGCGATTCCAGTCCGATGGCGCCGGAGAAAGATTCCAAATGTTCGACGGAGATTCCAGCTCGACGCCGACCTGAAAAAGTTCGCGTGGGCTCGCGGGCGGATGGACGGATTTTACGAAGGCGCGAATGACGGGAGAGATAGTTTCCCCGTCCGGTTGCAGAACGCGCAGGCCGACGGAAGAACCGATGGGATATTCATGGCGCGATGGATAGCGGCAGCCGTGAAGATTGAAACTGACCGTGGAAGTTTTTTCCTGGAAGGATAGGCCAGTTTTGGTTTGGCCGAGCACGACGAGAGGAACGGTACGGTCGATGCGCGTGCTGCGGCGGCCCTCCAAGCCGGAGAGAGACTGAAGATGATCTGGGGGAGCGGCTAGGCTCACTGCTTTCCTCCGAGTTTCCAGTTGGGAAGCGTATCACCGTCGCGGCGGCTCGTAAAAGGAATGTTGGAAGTGATCGTGAGTGGTGGGTGGTGAGTAGTGAGTGGTAGGTCGACAGTCGACAGTTGAAAGTCGAATGCAAAACTTTCAATCGGCACGTCCTTGGCTTCTCGTCCCGGTGGGTGCAGATGCTGCATGTGGATTTTAACGCAGAGAGCACAGAGGGCACAGAGCGGAGAAGCAGCGGCCCGCGATCCGTTTCCTGTGACCCGTTTCCCGTGACCCGTTTCCCGCGCCCGCGGATGGAAGAGGTCCGTCACGCCAGCTTGTCGAGAGGCGTGGTTAAGTTGTTGGCATCGGCGATGGTATCGATGTGTGACAGCCTTCCGACTGGGTCGGGATAAATTCCAGTTGACTCACCCCTGGCCCCCACCCCCCTACTTTTTGTAAGAATATGAAAACATGGGGTTTATGGTATGGGGGTGTGCGAAGAATATCATTCTAAAGGGGTTAGGAGACGTTTGCCTTATCATTGTCTTCGGTACCTGCCACTGGGGGAGGACAGATACTTTCGCAGGCTCGGCCGGCCTCGACGTGTCATGCCCATGCGGATCTTCTCTTTTTCCCGGTTAACAATGGCGTCCCCTACCGCCCTGCTTTTTTGTAAGCGTTGCGGATAAAGGAGTTAAGTCGTGAGAGCAGTCTCCAAAAAGCAAAAACGCCAGCAGAGATGCTGGCGCTACGGGAACGGTCAACAGTATTACCTGATGAGTATCATACGCGGGCGACAACGACTTGTCAACGGAGAAGACGGCCGTGCGTTTTCGTGGGGTTGGCGCGACTGGGCTCGATCGGGATACTGGATCGGGAGGTGCTTGGATTGGGTTATTCGCCGGTGGCGGCTAGGGGTTGGCGTTGGGTGTGCTTGCTCCACTCGTGGTAGACCTCGGTGGCGTGTTGCGGGGTGAGGCGATGGATGCACGCTACCGCTGAGATGAGATGCTCTGGTTCTTGGAATTGCTCGGAGAGTTGCTCAAACTCGCCGAAGTACTTTCTTGGATGGCCGTACATTTCGTCTCCCTGGATTGTGCAGAGTTAATGATAGTTGGAATGTGGGGCGGGAAAAGCTTTCGTTTGGCTGGATGTTCCAGAGAGTTGCTATAGCGTTCGGGCGACCCGTCCTTACCGAAATTAAGTGCGAAGCGAAAAACTACGCGATGCGCCAACGTTGACTTGGGCCTTGCGGTGACCTAGTATCCGCGGCGGAGCGCAACGGAGACAAAGAGGCATGGGTAGATGAGCGATTGGGTACACATACAGGCAAACTCCGGGGAGCAGTTGACGCAACTGCATCACTTTTCGATGGTGAAGCAGACGACAGGCGGCAGTGTAACGATTGCGATCACGGTGAAGGAGTTTGCCACGCCGCCTCCCGGGCAGCGATTGCGGTTTTATGCGGAGGCAGACAAGGCAGTGAACCAGAAAACGGCTTCGTTTGTGCCGTGCGGCTGGGGGACTTCGATTTTTTCCGCGCTTGGGGATTGCGTGCGGCTGATCCGGCAGTTTCCATATGAGGGCGAGGAGAGCGGTGCGCCGCGATGACGGACTTCGCAAAACGAGCTTTGCGGCCAGGTGTGACCGTGCTCGAGATGAAAGGCAGCATACACTGCGGGCCGGAATGTGCGCGGCTGGAGCGAGAAGTGGATGGCATGATTGCGGCGCAGCAGACGCGGGTGATTTTTGACATGGCGGGCGTGACGCACGCCGACAGTGCAGCGATTGGATCGATCGTAAGGTGCTTCACAATGCTGAAGAGTGCCGGCGGAGCGCTCCGGATAGCCGCTGCACAGCCAATGATTGAACATAGCCTGAAATTGACAAAGGTGGACATGCTGATCGAGATGTCTCCCACTGTAGACCATGCTGCAAAGGGTTTTTCGGGGACGCACGAAAGCGCCGGTCAGCAAGTCTGATATTTTCGAACAGCCCAGATGCGAGAGCTGACAGGTGAGCGTCGCTCAATATGGCCGTATAACGCCTTTACTTGAAAAGCGGAATTGGCGCAAAAAGGACTTGACCGGTTGAGCTGGAACGACTTATCAGGCGCTAGCACGAGGAACTTCCCAGAACGAGACCTCGGGACCTTGTTTAGGATTAAAGAGTTGATAACCATGGTATCTAATTGCCCGCTGCGCCGTAGCCGCAGCTTTCATAGAAATCATCAAACTAATCGGCAATCGGATGCGCCGCGTAATCTTTGTCTGCGGGCAGAACCAAGGTAACGTCCTTGTCGAGTGTCTTGACCACGAACTGCCACCCTGCCGGGAGGTTCCTGTACGCGGCAACGCCGGAGCTTTCGGGGCCAAAATCGCTGTAAGTGTCCGGGCATACGGAGTGCGATGCCGGGACATCCTCACTGGAATCTCTCACCTGGAATTGGTTGTAAGTCCCGATTAATGGGTGCCGTACAAGATGACTCGCGGAGGGTGTTCCCAGTGTTCTTCGAAATACCAAAGCTCGACGCTTTCGAGGGCGCGGCCTTCCACGATGAGGTCGATGACTTGGGTTCCTCCTCGTGGGGAAACGCGATTGCCAATAACCAACTCATCGGACGTTCCGTTAGCGTAGTGGACAACCAAGCGCTGGATGAAAAGGGGGTCGCTCAGTCGCAACTGAACCGCGCGGAACGGGCCGGGCCGAAGGCCGACGGGGATCCTGTAGTGATCCTGAGTGCTGTCGATATGAGTGTCGCTCAGGAAGTTCCAGACCTGGCCCCGGGCGTACAGGGAGGTATCGAAGACGAGGGCCAGGAACGCCACAAGTGCCAAGACAACCTGTTTCTTCCGCATTTCAGGGCTCCAGTTCCTTTATGGTTTTGCCGCCCTAGCATGAAGGGAAATCAATTTGCTCTTTGGGCCTGTGTTAGATTGTCGGGTTAAGTTCCAGATTGGATTAGCTGAATTCGCCGAACGAGTGACGTAGTAGTGCCCGTCCGAAGGGACAGGTGCGAATTAGCAGTGACCAGCGAGAGTGATTCGTCCACTTTCTCCAAGAAGACAATTCTTTCCTCAGGAACTCGATTGGAAGTGTTTGACCATATTTGCTGCACTCTTTTGGTATTACCGAAGCATGGAAATTCCTGACATCCAGGTTAACAAGCTAATCGGACTACCAGAGTGATGATATTCGGCTGTGCGTTAATACAATTAAGCGGGTAAATGAAATCGAATCATGGCACCGAGAGGTAGGGAAGAAGGAATTATGCGGCTGATAATTCCGGAGGGGGTGCTCCTGCAATTGACAAGAAGGGCCAGCTTCCTTCAGATCTGAAGCTGACCCCTCTTTGGATAGCTGCGTTAAAAGACGTATTCTCCAATGCAATTGTTATTGATTTTGCTGTACAACCACTTCTGTGGGTTTTGCCCTCTGCCACAAGATATCTGAATCAGGCGCCTGGTTTGGATAGAATTGGAGCGATTCAGCGTTTGTCGGAAGAAGGATAACGTCAACTCTGCGATTGTAAGCGAGCCAAGTCGCTGAGGAATTGCGCACTCGCGTCTCTGGAGGTTGATTTGGATTCTTCGCCTGCAGATCAATAACCGCGGCCTTGTCGATCGGTTTTTCTTCGCCGTAAGCTGCCGTCTCAATCTTATCCTCTGTGATGCCCTGGGAGATCAGGAACTCCTTGACGCGCTGCACGCGGCGTTCAGAGAGGGACTGGTTGTACTTGTTCGGGCCGCGCTTGTCGGCGTAGCCGGACAGGCTGAGCTTGGCGTTCGGATCATACTCAAGGTACTTGGTGAAACTGGTGGCAAGCGCAGTCAAATCCTCCTGCTGGCTGAGAACCAAGCCAACCGATGGGTTATGCTTCGTGGGATAGTCGGTCGGATAAAAGACGCTCTTCAACAACACCACGGGAATTGGTTCGATCGAACCTTTAACGCGCACCGAGGCAGTCTTGGTATCCGAACCGCCGCAAACGTTGGTTGCGGTCAATGTGTATTTGAATTCCTGATCCACCGGACCGTCCGCGGTTTGGCTTGGGGCGGGAGTGATAGACTTTGAGCCGCCGCCGTCAACGGAACCAAGTGGAGTAAGGGAAGTGGCATCGGAGTTGGACGATGACCAAGTTAGCGTAGCGCTGCCCTGTTCGATCACTTTGTCGCCGATGCGGCGATAACGTACCTCTGCGGGTGAGGCATCAAGCGAGGACTGCACGACGGGGTTTACTTCCACTTTCGTGCTCGGTTTGGTTACTCCGCCCGGACCGGTAGCTGTGAGCTCGTACACGGTGGTTTGTCTCGGGGAAATGGTCTTCTCGCCAGTCGTTGGAACCGGACTAAACCCGCTCATATCGGCATCGATGGTTTCACTCGAAGTCCAGGCTAACTTAGTATTTTGGCTGCAATTGATATTTGGCGGAGTGGCGGATACGGATCCACTTACGGGCGCAATTGTGATCGTGGCACTTGCGGTGCCTGCGTAAAAGCGTGGAATAGCTGCACTCAGTTGGCTAGTTCCGCGCGGCCAGTCTTTCATCTTTTGTTTTCCGTTTGAAATGTTAACAATTACGCGCTGGTTCGCCGCGACCGTTACTGGACCGGACCAGATGTCCTTGCCATACCTTGTGACCGTAACTTGATGCGTTCCGGGTGGAACGATCAACTCCTGGTGAAGTAGTATGTTGTGATTGAACTCGTCCACGTGGCCTACAAAATATTCAGGCTTCTTACCGTTTAAAAGAACCGCCGCATCACCCGCGCGCAACGTCCCTACTTCGAGCTGAATGCGTCCGCGGGGCCCAGCTACCTCGGAACCTGCAGAGACCAGATCCACTTTCACAGGATTGGTTTTATCTGAATCGATGGAGACATCCTGCTCGAAGAATTTGTACCCGTAGTTGGCAACGACCAAATGATGTGTTCCCAAGGCTAGCTTAACAGTCCGATTGCCGGGACCGATGGCTTTGCCATCGACGAATGTGTACGCTTGCTTCGGAGAGACTGTTACCTTCAGTTTTCCTTTCGATTCCTGCGCAAAGGTAGTAACGCTGAGCAAAACCATCGAGCCCAGAACGCACAGAAGTTTTCCTGCTTGTGTCCTTGTCCTCATACAAATGATCCTCCCGCGTATCAATGCGATACTCTAGTCACAACTACTTATCGCCGATCTAGACCATACGCATGGCCACTGTTCGACGACATTGTCCAGCCATCCCACGAGTTCCGAGGGATTGGCAGCATTACTGCTTATCCCTACACCGACCTCCTCGCAGGGAGCTGTCGAACAGAGGTTATAGCTGCTCAGCCCAGCTGAGAACTGTCAAAAATGACACTTCTTCCCAATTGCTCCTGGGGCAATCGATTAGAAGAAGACGAATGGCGAGCACGATGGGCGAGAATTCACACCGGCTAGAGGAGACTCAATGCCTGGTAAACGCGGCCACCGTACAGGTGGATTTCAAGTTTGCGATTAGGCGACTTATCAGGATTTAGACCGCTTCCCAGTCGACCACTTGACCGTCCACCTTCATTCCAATCACTTCGCGACGACGATTGCCGGCGGCTGCCACGTTCCGTTGCCCGGAGGAAGGATCGAAGGCGGCTCTGGTTTCGGCCAGTAGAGGCGCATGACC
>Ga0210405_10000701_pt1 | contig 42466 bp, 42 predicted proteins | sample IncBWH11MmetaG_FD_155492 | JGI IMG/M metagenome (GOLD analysis project Ga0210405, IMG submission 155492) | Forest soil microbial communities from Barre Woods Harvard Forest LTER site, Petersham, Massachusetts, United States - Inc-BW-H-11-M | ecosystem: Environmental > Terrestrial > Soil >... | reverse complement strand
GGTTGTGCCACAAGAAATATACGCGGTCAGCCGCAAGTGGCAGAATACAGTCCAGGTAGCCCAAGTTTTATCAGCTGTAGCAATCGCCGTTGGCGCGGCGCATAGTTTCTAGACTTGAGTCGCCACTCGATGTTCTTCTGGGTCCAGCGTAGAGGTTTACGAATTGCACTGTTGACAATTGCGGTGAGTGCCCAGGTTCGAGCACAAACTGACTTACCCGTTTCGCCTTCGGCTCCCAACACGACTCAGAGAGCGAGTGTTGAGGATTCCGCGAGTCGGTTCGATCTTCAGCCGGGAGAGGATCCTCAGAATCGTTTAGTTTCACCCTTTCTGAAACACATTGTGGGCGATCAAAAGCAATTCTGGACCAGTCCCGCACGCTTTCGTACAAAAGATCTAAAGTGGATCCTTCCGGCGGCTGGCATCACCGCCGCTTTCATCGCAAGCGATAGTTGGTGGTCCAGGCAGGTAAACCCGGCTCACCAGCAAACCAGCCTGACTGTTTCAGATTACGGCACATATTCCCTGATCGGCATTGGTGGAGCGTCATTCCTCCTCGGTTCCTTCACCCATGACGATCACTTGCAAGAGACTGGACTTCTGAGTGCAGAAGCTGCCATCAATGCGACTGGAGTGACGTACCTGTTTAAAGAAATTACGCAGAGACAACGTCCTCTTCAAGGCAACGGGAATGGCGATTTTTTTACAGGAGGCTCTTCATTTTTCTCGGAGCACTCGGCCATCGCCTGGTCGATCGCAAGCGTTTGGGCGCACGAATATCCCGGCTGGCTCAGCCAAATGGCGGCTTACGGGTTGGCGTCCACGATTACTGTCACTCGCGTGACCGCAAAGCAGCACTTCCCCTCAGACGTAATCGTCGGCAGCGCGCTAGGCTGGTACTTCGGCCGTCAAGTTTATCGCGCCCACCACGATCCAGAAGTGGGCGGTTCCGCGTGGGGCAACTTAATAGAGGAGCACACCAGCGACAAAGTTCGCAACCCAGCGTACATGGCCTCCCCTTACGTTCCGCTGGACAGTTGGATCTATCCCTTGTTGGAACGCCTGATGGCTTTAGGCTATGCGCAATCGAACATGCTGGGGATGCGCCCTTGGACCCGCATGGCCTGCGCGCAGATGCTGGAGGACGCCGGACAGAAGTTCGAGAATGATGGCGTGGAAGCGGGTGAAGCGGGCAAGATATATCGTACCTTGACCAGCGAGTTTGGCACCGAGATCCTGCGGCTTGACGGGGCCGCCAACGTGGGCGCACGCGTGGACTCGGTTTACACGCGGGCCACAGGAATTTCTGGCACACCGCTGCGGGACGGATACCACTTCGGGCAAACCATCATCAACGATTACGGAAGACCTTACTGGAGTGGCTTCAATAACATCACCGGAGTCAGCGCAGAAGCTGAAATGGGCCCGGTGGCGTTTAATTTTCAGGGGGAATATCAGCACGCACCTGCCATGCCGTCTGAGTCTCCATCGGTGCTGGCGGCGACAGCCGCTGCCGATGGCACTCCACCTCTGCCGAACGGAATGGCGGAGGTCAATCAATTTGAACTTCTGAACAGCACCGTCTCGCTCAACATAAACAATTTGCAGTTTACATTTGGCGAACAGAGTGAATGGCTTGGTCCGGGCGAATCGGGTTCGTTGTTGATAACCAACAATGCTGCACCTTTCCCGACGTTGAAGATGGATAGTGTCGTGCCCTACCACATACCCGGGTTCTCCCGAATATTCGGACCGGTACGAACGGAATACTTTATCGGACAGCTGTCCGGACAACACTGGGAGTTTTGTGCGGTACCAAGTTGCCAATCATTTCCTGGGTACCCCGGGGTGGTGGGTCCAAATATTGTTCCGCAACCGTTCATCTCGGGGGGGAAGATCAGCTTCACACCCTCCCCGGACCTCGAGATCGGCATGGAGACGGCAGCGATGTTCGGCGGACCCGGGCTCCCCGTCACCTTCGGCAATTTCTTTGCTACCTACTATGTCCACACGCCGAATCTGGCGAAAAATCCCGGTAAGCGAGTTTCTGCGGCCGATATCACTTTTCGAGTTCCCCATATCAAGGATTGGTTAACCATCTATCTTGACTCGATGACGTGGGACGAAATTTCACCCATCGGCTCCTCTCGGGCTAACGTAAACCCCGGCATCTACATGCCACGAATACCGAAAATCCCGAAGTTAGACCTGCGAGCGGAGGGCTTCAACATATCCCGCACGACGGAATTCGGCCCCGGATGGGTTTACACTAACGGCGATCGTTACCGCTCGGGTTACATCAATGACGGAAATCTACTGGCCAGCTGGATCGGCCGCGCGGGTAGGGGCGTTCAAGGGTGGACGACTTATTGGTTTTCTCCTCGAGACAAGCTGCAATTGGGCTATCGGTTGCAAACCGTGTCTCCTGCATTCATTGAAGGCGGCAGGCTGGTTGACTATTCCGCCAGCAGCGAATTCATGCTGGGGCCCGCTGTTTCCGTCTCGGGACTTGTCCAATACGAGCAGTGGAGGTTCCCCGTTCTGAATCCAGCTAGACAGTCTGATGTGACAGCGTCGGTGCAATTAACTTTCTATCCCCGTTGGCACATCCAGAAATGACATCAAGGGATGGAAACTTGCAGTATTTGGTACTTCGAGGAAGGTGTATATGAGCGGTGAGGTTTCCCTTGCGGGCGCCGGCGAAATCCAATGTGAGCGAACGGTCTACCTGACGATGTGGCGCAGCGTCCGCACCATGGCAACGAGTATACTTAAGAGCCACGCTCTGCAGAGAACGGCACCATGAATCCTTCCAGGCCGTCGTTTGCTCCAACCATCGAACCGCCGCCGGAGGTGACGGCTACCCCCATCAATCCGGAGCTTGACTATGCAAGCCGGGAGTTCCCCTTCGGGGATCAGGCATTGCTTTTCGTTCGCGTGCTCTGGGACTATCGCCGATTTGTCGCTGGCGTCGTCCTTAGAGGCACTTTGTTCGCGTTGGTCGTCGCTCTCTTGATACCAGCCAGTTATGAATCCGGAACCCAGCTCATGCCGCCGGATCAACACTCCGGTGCCTTGGGCATGCTGGCTGCAATGACCGACTTCAGCAGTGGCAGCGGCAGTGGCGGAGGCGGCGGAGGTGGCGCTCTGGGCATGGTCGGAGACATGTTGGGCATGAAAACCACGGGGGCTTTGTATATCAGCATGCTGAAAAGCGAAACCATTCAGGATGATCTGATCAACCGTTTCGATTTGCGAAAAGTCTACTCGATCAAAACCTACAAGTCTGCCCGCAAAAAGCTCACGAGCCGCACTGATATCAGCGAAGACAAGAAGAGTGGGGTCCTATCGATTACGGTGACCGATCGCGACCGCCAACGCGCTGCGGATCTCGCGCGTGCGTACGTAGACGAACTCAATCACATGGTCGTCGATCTGGACACTTCTTCTGCTCATCGCGAGCGTGTGTTTCTCGAGGACCGGCTCAAGGTTGTAAAGAAAGACCTAGATGCCTCATCCAAGGCATTCAGTGAGTTCGCCAGTAAGAATACGGCTATCGACATCAAGGAACAGGGCAAGTCGATGGTGCAGGCTGCAGCCGTCCTCCAGGGCCAGCTGACGGCGGCCCAATCGGAATTGCGGGGTTTGGAACAAATCTACACGGCGAGCAATGTTCGCGTTCGGGCGCTTCAGGCAAGAGTTGTCGAACTGCAGCGGCAACTGGAAAAACTCGGCGGGTCGGCCGCCGATGACTCTTCCGGTCCAACCAGCGACCAGATGTATCCGTCCATCCGTCAGCTACCCGTCCTGGGAGTACCCTTTTATAACCTTTACCGGGAACAGACCATTAATGAAACGGTATTTGAAACACTCACCAAAGAATACGAAATAGCCCGAATTGAAGAGGCGAAGCAGGTACCGACCGTCAAAGTGATCGATGTCGCTAAACCCCCGGAAAAACGTTCTGGGCCGCCACGCACCCTGTTTACTTTCGCAGGGGCTTTTCTGTCGCTTTGCCTCGCAGCGGTTTGCCTTTTTGGCAGAGAAGTTTGGAATGGTTTGGATTCACAGGACTCGCGAAAGCTGCTTATTCAAGAAGTCGCTGGTAGCATCACTCAAAGTACCCTTTGGAAAAGAACTCGCACAGTTGCTTCCCGCATAATTCCCGATTGGTTCCTGCCACGGGTCGGGCGGAATGGGAATGGCCCCACCCACTAGCACAGAGCTCTCGGGCTATTCCATCACTGAAATGAAGACCGAATCGGCATTCGATGAAATCGGAGCGAACGTTGTGTCCGAAATCCCTGCAACCCCGCGTGCCGGCAGCTCTCTTTTGGCGCGAAACTCCTTTGTCAATCTTTCTGCTCAAGTAATACCACTGCTGCTCGGTATCGCGACTATCCCTTTCATGGTGTCCCACTTGGGCACCACCCGTTTCGGCTTGCTCTCCCTCTGGTGGGTGCTGCTCGGAAATACGAGTGTAGTCGACTTAGGGCTTGGACGAGCGACTACGATGTTCGTAGCTGAAGCGCTGGCAGAAAAAAATCGAAGCAGGCTTTCGGAGGTCGTTTGGACTTCAGTGATCCTGCAAACGATTCTTGGGTTTAGTGCCGCGACCTTAGCTGTTGCTGCTGTGCCATTCCTTCTGCATGGGGTTCTGAAAATTCCACCCAGTCTGTTACATGAGGCGCGGGCATCGTTCACGATTTTCGCTGCAGTGCTGGCTGTCGCCCTTCCCGCATCCTCCTTGAGAGGAGTGCTTGAGGCGACGCAGCGTTTCGATCTAGTGTGTCTGGTCAAAGCGCCCTTGAATTCGCTGATGTTTCTTTTGCCGGTGTTGGTAATTGTGACGCACGGTGGTCTGGTCGGAATCGCGCTCCTGCTCAGCGTTACTGTAGGACTTGCTGGCATCGCATATCTTGGATTGTCCTTGTATCTCCTGCCCGAGATCCGGCATTTCTCGGTGCCCAGCCGGAAGGTTGTAGCTTCACTTGCACGCTACGGAGGTTGGGTTAGTGTCTCCAATTTTGTGAGCCCAATTCTGGCTTATGCTGATCGCTTTTTCATTGGCTCTCTTCTAAGCTTGACGTCAGTTGCCTATTACACTGCGCCTTACGATGCGATTACGCGATTGTGGATTTTGCCAAGTAGCATCTCAACCGCCTTATTCCCCGCATTCACTACCCTTCGCGGGGAGGATGCACAGGATAAGCGAAACGCAATTTACGTGCGCTCTATAAGGTATCTGCTTTTGTGTATGGGCCCTTTGGTACTGGTTATCATTGTGTATGCGGAAGAGATTTTACGAATATGGCTGGGGACCGGCTTTGCCGAAAAAAGTGGCTCGGTCCTCCAGTTATTGGCATACGGCGTTCTGTTGAATTCGTTGGCATGGATTCCGTTCAGCCTCTTGCAGGCACAGGGCCGCCCGGACTTGACCGCAAAATTTCATCTGATGGAACTTTTTTTGCAAGTGGGCTTGCTATGGATTTTGCTGATAACGATGGGAATCACCGGTGCCGCGTTGGCCTGGACTATAAGGGTGCTCTTCGACGCTGCTCTTCTGTTCGGGGCGTGTCAGCGTTTACGGTTCGTCACAATCGAAAACAGGGATATCCTCATTACTTTAGGGCTTCTTTCTCTGGTTGGGTGTGGCATTCCTTTAGTGAAGCTTGGGCTTTCGAGGAGCAGCATAGTCCTCGTTCTGGGTACGTCATTTGTGCTTCTGGGATGGCGCTTTCTCTTGCACGCCTCGGATCGGATCTGGATCGCAGCCAGACTTTCGCAATTTGGATTTTCCCGAGGGGAATGAGAGGATGAATGATCTTTGAAGTCGAACCCGCTGACAAATGTCTCTTATGCGGGGATGCGGGCACTCTGCTCTACGATCACTTATCTGACAGGCTTTTTGGATCCCTTGGGGAGTGGCGCCTTGTCCGCTGTCCGCACGATGGGCTTGTTTGGTTGAATCCCCGACCAGCGAGGCAAGAAATAAGTAAGATCTACTCAAAATACTATACCCACTCTGTTTCAGATTCATCCAATGGCCACAGCCAGAGTATCCGAAGCGAACTACGAGTGGCCATCTGCGGCGCCATGGCGGGAGCAGAGAATAGGCAACGTTGGCACTGGAAGGCGATCGGCAAGATTGCAACTATTTTCCCACCGACTCGAGAGCTCGGACGCATGGGAGCAAGATGCCTCACCCAGAAACAAAAGGGCAAACTACTCGATGTGGGCTGCGGTGATGGACGTTTCCTGAATTTGATGCGCAGCTTCGGGTGGGACGTCAGAGGGGTTGAGCCCGATGCGGAGGCAGCGAGAATTGCACGGGACGTTTACAACCTTACCGTCGATTGCGGCACATTAGACGACATTCGAATACCGCCGTCGTCTGTTGACGTCGTGACTCTGCATCACGTAATTGAGCATGCACCCAACCCCATTGAATTGCTCCAACACTGCCGCCGCATATTGACCTCATCTGGCCTGCTAGTACTTGTGACACCGAATCTAAACAGTATTGGCCATAGAATGTTTTGCCGAAATTGGCGTGACCTCGACCCGCCTCGGCACTTTTATCTTTTCAATTCGCGAACGCTTTCTGAGTGTGTCACCCGCAGCGGGTTTGGTATTCTCTCACGCCGCACTTCTGGTCGTTGGGCCTACGAAATCGGAAAGTTCAGTCGTGCCCTGACTGCAAACCATGTAACCATCGCTGCTCCGCGAATGTACGATAAGGTCGCAGGTTTGGGTTTCCAACTAGCCGAGAGTGCTCTGAAAGCGTTCCAACCAGGTTCTGGTGAAGAACTCGTTCTTTTGGCAAGGCCCGCTCTAGCCACCTAGTTTTATGTAGTGTGAAGCGTTCAAGTATTTCATGAGCAAGCTAAGTGTCATAGTTGTTAACTACAACACTAGAAATCTAGTGAGTCAATGCATAGCTTCGCTTCAGGACAACCCTCCTGGATGCCTGTTCGAAGTCATTCTCGTCGATAATGCTTCAACTGACGGAAGCTGTGAAGAAATCGAATCCAAATTTCCCTCTGTCCGGATAATCCGAAACACCCGCAATCTCGGTTTTGCCGCTGCCAATAATCAAGGTTTGGCGCTCGCTCAGGGTGAGTTCCTGCTGTTGCTAAACAGCGATACGATTGTAATACGGGGAAGTCTGGACAAAATGAGCGAGGCTGCCGAACTCAATCCTGATGTTGGCATCGTCGCTCCCAAGCTTGTCTATCCAGATGGCTCTGTGCAGATGAGTTACGGCGCATTGCCAAATCTAATGATGGTGTTTTGCAGCTTTTTCGAAATTAAGAGGTTGATCCCACAGTCAATGCGCCAGCGCCTCGGGCGTTCCCGCTGGACCAAGCTGCTTGGCGAGACCATCGCGAACTATGTTGACTGGTTCTCGGGTGGCAAGCCGACGACGAAAATTCTTAGCCGCGATCTTCTCGCAACAGGGGCGTGCTTGCTAATCCGTCGCCAATGTTTTGAGGAGGTTGGTTTTCTGGACCCAAACATCTTCTTTTACTGCGAAGATGCCGACTACTGCGAACGCGTGCACGATTCGGGGTGGAAAATCCTATACCTCGCGGAGGCAACCGTTGTGCATATCAAGGGCGGCACGACTGGGGAGCGTTATAGGTGGACATCCCCCCACGCCTACGAGAGTACACTATATTTTCTCCGCAAACATCGTGGCTGGGTGGCGTTTCAAGTAGCGAGATGCTTTGCGCTGCTATCGCTGCTTTTGCGTTGGATTGTTGACTCCATCACAGGCCGCGAGAACGCTTCTGCTAGTTGGAAGCTTTTGCGGCAGGTGGCGAACAACACAGGCAGCCCTCAAGTTTACTGAACGATGGTGCGACAAAGAGAATGCTCGATTTGACAAAATTCCGATGCTAGTCTCGCCACGAAGAACGATGTCGGGGAATATCTGGGATTAAAGATGGCTAGCGGGTCCACTGCGTTGAGAATGCGGGTGCATCAAGCTGAGCTGCGAGCCGGCTCCTGGGCCGTTCTGCGTGCGCTTCTGCTTGTTTTGGGAACCCTGGGAAGCATCTGTTTGGGTCGTTTCTATGGTCTGATCGCGCTCTCCCTGGTTTGGTCGGTGTACGTGTTCTTTCATCCGCGTGAAGGTCTTTGGATTACACCTGGCTTTATTTTGGCAGCTTCCTTAATCTCTCCTCCCGCAGGCTTTGTGGAGGGTGTGGGCTATTCTCCAGAGTTAGTGTATTGGGCAATTGGCGTTTGCATCTTATTCATAACGATGTTGATCCGCTATGTGCAGGCCTGGGGCCGAGGTCAAGAAGATCCCCGGCTCCACGCGGGCAATCCGCGCGGCTTTTATGCGTTTGCGATCATGTCGGTTTTGGCCACGGCCATTGGTATTGCTCATGGATATTCACTTCAGAATGTTGCGAAGCAGTTCTTTGGTTGCGCGCTCCTGCTTGGATATTTCTTGTTTACGCTGCGATTTGCGCCGAGGCAGGAAGACATTGAACAAATCATCACTCGCATGATGTACGTGGGTGTAATTTGCTCTGTGATGTACTTAGCGATCTATTTCTCGCTGTTTTCAGTGCGGAACTTCAGTGCGCACTTAAGCGCGATCGTAGCCTACGACGGCGGCCTGTTCGTCTTGCTGGTTCCTCGAATTCTTGGCAAGGGCCGTATTCGGATAGATGGCACGTTATTTGTGAGTCTCTTGCTGTTTGCCATTCCGGTGTTGGCCCAACTTAAAAGGGTCGTCGGAGCCACTATTGTCTGCGCACTGCTAGCTTGGGGGCTAAGGTCTGCATCCCCTCGAAGGAGGTATGTGTACATTGTGGCTGCCCCTCTACTGTTGGCTATCGCGCTGAGCACGAGTGTCCTTAACCCGATTGGGGCTTGGTTTTCCAAGTTCGATAACTCGGGCTATTTGATTCCGGAGGACGTGCAGAATCATTACAGTGTTGTTACGCGGTTAGAGGAATTCAGCCAAGTCATGGACTCTCTCAACAGTGTTCCAATTCTAGGTAAGGGCCTCGGAAGCACGATCACGTGGTATGACCCGTATGCTAAGACGTATTGGGATCAAGAGACAGCCGATAACGGACTGTTATATCTGCTGGTAAAGATGGGGATTGCCGGCACGGCCGCATTCATGTGGTTCATTTACCCGCTGGGCAGTGCGGCTCTGCGCAAGCAGATGACTGGTTTGCATCTGGCATTTTTTCTGCTGCTTATTTTTCACCTCATGCAGATGATCGCGGACGTGACATTCTTTTACTTTCTGACTGCGGCTTGGGTAGGCACAACATGCGCGTTCCTGTACACCTTTAACAAGAACTCCGAAACTGCCCCTGCAACCCTCGTCTTACGCGTGGGGTGATCTCCGTACGCTGTGGTACGAGCGAAGTGACTGAACTGAGGAGTTAGTGGGCGTGCCTAAGTGGCCGGGAGAATAGGATGCAAGAGCGAATTATGCGCGAGAAGGAATTTTACGACGAACTGGTCGTCGAAGGTTCAGCCAGCCGTAGCTTGTTGGACCGATTTTCCTCCGGATTTTACGACAAAGGTGAAAAAGGATGTCTATGGGGGCCGATGTGGAAATCGATGGACTTGCGCGGAGTCAACGTTCTCGATTACGGCTGTGGAAATGGAGAGTTTAGCCGGGTTCTCGCACGACGAGGCGCCCGGGTTGTGGGCATCGACATATCTCCAAAGCTAGTAGAACAAGCGCGTGCATCAGCGGCGAAGATGGGATTGAACGGTTTGTGCCCGCAATTCATGGTCGGCGATGCTCATCACACCCCTTTTGCCGACAATACGTTTGACTACGTCGTCGGCAATGGTGCTCTTCATCACCTTGATTTGGAACTGGCGTATGCCGAGATTGCGCGCGTGCTCAAGCCCGGCGGCAAAGCTTTATTCATGGAACCGATGTATCACCACCCAGTGCTATGGATGGTGCGGCGGTTGACGCCCAATGCGCACTCGGCGGACGAGAGGCCCTTGTCGTTTGCTGACATGGCCAAAGCTAAGAAATGGTTTCGAACCTGCTCTCATCGGGAACATTTTCTTGTATCGGTTTGCTTCGCGCCGGCACACCTGTTTGGAGAGCGAATCACCCTTGCCGTTCTGGGCGGGGTTGATCGCTTCGATCAGTTGCTCATGCGCTTGATCCCACCGCTCCGACGCTTTGGATGGCTCGCGATGATGGAGATGCAAAAGTAGCCACGGTATAGCATGCGAATCTTGTACGTCTTGCCATTCGTGCCGTGGGCCATACGGGTGCGCTCCTATCACCTGATTCCACAACTGGGCAGAAAGCACGAGATCTATCTTCTTTGCCGGGCTACCTCTGCCGAAGAAGAAGTTCACGCGCACGAGATGGAAGTGCATTGCAGGCACATTCGATGTGTTCGTCATTCTCGTCCGTGGCTGCACGGAGCGCTTCAATGTGCAATGGCTATACCGACAGCTACTCCACTGCGGATGGCCTACTTTGCGTCGCCTGAAATGCGAAATGCGGTGCGGCAAGCGGTAGTGGAGTTCCAGCCCGACGTGATTTACCTGGAGCGATGGCGCACGTTGCAGTACGTCCCTGTCGATGTTCAAATCCCCGTTGTCTGTGATCCAACAGATTCCATGTTGCTCTACAACCGGCGCTTGATGCAGAGGGGATCTTGGTGGGAACGTTTAATCGCGGCCGAAGAATTTATCAAATTCCGCAGCTATGAAGGGAAACTCGCCAGCCAGGCGGACACGGTTGTTTTTTGTTCACGCGTCGATTTGGACTGTGTCCGAAGCAGGGCCGCTTCAGCCCATTATGCCCTCGTTCCAAACGGCGTAGATTGCGAGACCTTCTTCCTCAAACAACAGCAGGAAGAAGAACCCGACACGATCATCTTTACCGGTAACTTTGGTTACAAACCCAACCGCCATGCCGTCCGGTTTTTCTTAAAGGAAATTTTTCCCTTGATATGCAAGTCGGTTCCTAATGCCCGATTTATGATAGTCGGAAGCGGAGCGACTCGGTACCTCCGGAAGTACTTGGGAGCTACACCTGGCCTGGAGTTGGTCGACTTCGTTCCAGAGTTACGATCCTACATTGCGAGAGCTACTGTCGCCGTTGCTCCGATTACAGTTGGTGCCGGAGTGAGCAACAAATTAGGTGAAGCATTTGCGACAGGGACGCCGGTAGTCGCCACGCGAATGGCCTGCGGGGATCTGCCCGTGGGGGATGGCGAACACCTGCTTATCGCGGACGAGCCCCCCCGTTTTGCGGAAGAAGTAGTTCGTCTCCTCCGAGATCGAGAGCTACGAAACCAGATTATTACTCGTGCCAGAAGATTCGTGGAAGAGCAATACGACTGGGGCGTGGTTTCTAGATCGATGGAGCAAGTTATGACTGATGTCGCGAAAGGCGCAGTTGCGGGCAAAGAGCGCTTGGTCGCAAGCAGTGTGTGAGTTATCAAAGAGCTTCGTGATTGGAAGATCATCGTACGGCGGAATCTCCGAAATTCCTTCGTTGATCCTGGCCGGTGGGCTAGGAAGCAGGCTACGTCCGGCGTTCGATGCTGGGCCAAAAAGTATAGCGCCAATTGGCGGCCGTTCCTTTTTGGAGTATCTCCTTTTGCAAATCGGCCGAGCCGGCTTTCACAGAGTTCTGCTTTGCGTAGGTTACGGTGCGAGCCAAATCGAAGAGTTCGTCGGCGATGGAGGAAGATGGGGCCTGAGCGTTCGGTATTCGGTAGAAACGGAACCGCTGGGTACTGCAGGCGCGGTAAAGCGAGCTGCCTCGTTGATAGACACCCCGCATTTCTTGGTGTTCAACGGGGATTCGTTCCTGTCGATCGACCTCCGGCGGTTGGTAGAGGAGCATCTCCACTCCGGAGCCCTGGCTACCGTGGCACTAGCAAAAGTCCATGACTCGACCCGCTTTGGGACTGTTGTTCTGGAAGCCGATGGGCAAATTAAGCAATTTTGCGAAAAAGCTGGATGGGTCAAGAGTGAATCTCCGGATTGGTGCGTAGTCAACGGCGGAATCTACATTTTCAGTAAACCGGTTCTTGATCTGATCCCCGAACCCGGAGCCGTTTCTCTTGAGCACGAGATTTTTCCCAAGTTGTTAGCAAAGGGCATTAGGGGATTTCTCAGTGATGGTTACTTCATCGATATCGGTCTCCCCGAGGACTTCGAGCGAGCCCAAACCGAATTACCAAAGTACTTCTAGATTGGTAATTCGGGCAAAAGCACCCCTCCGTATCAGTTTCGCAGGGGGAGGCACCGACGTGCCGCCATACCCGGAACGCGAAGGTGGGTGTGTTCTGAACGCGACGATTAACCGTTTTGCTTGGGGCAGCCTCCGTCAACGGAACGATGGCAGTACGAAGCTCGAGTCGGTAGATCTTGGACTTTGCCTTGAGTTCACGGCCGATGATGACATGCCTCTCAATGGACAGCTCGATCTCGTGAAGGCCGCCTTAAAGCGATTGGAAGCCAAAAACTCTCACGGCTTCGACATATTTCTCAAGAGTGATGCTCCTCCTGGGTCGGGGCTTGGTTCTTCCTCAGCACTGATGGTTGCTTTGGTCGGACTTGTAAAGGAATTGAAGAACTTACCTTTCACAGACTACGAGATCGCGCAAATGGCGTACGCAATCGAGCGGCAGGACATCGGAATTCTTGGGGGTCTGCAAGATCAATACGCCTCAACTTTCGGGGGCTTTAATTTCATTGAATTTTATAGGGACCGCGTTATAGTCAATCCTCTCAGAATCAGCTCGGATATTGTGAACGAACTTGAGCACAATCTCCTGCTTTGTTATACCGGGACGACAAGACGCTCTGACCGGATTATTGAAGATCAAACCCGTCGGTTTGAGGAGAGGGATCCCGAGGCTCTCTTGGCTCTCTCGGAGCAGAAGCAGCTCGCGATGGATATGAAGAATGCCCTGCTTCGCCGAAAGCTTGACGATTTCGGTGATCTGCTGCACTGCGCTTGGTTGTCGAAGCGACGTATGTCTTCTAAGATCAGCAACCCGGTAATTGATGAGTTGTACGAAGCGGCTCGACAACACGGAGCGCTGGGTGGCAAGATCACTGGTGCCGGTGGTGGAGGGTACATCCTGTTCTATTGCTGCTTCGAACGAAAACACAAAGTAGCCGAGGTCATGCGGAATATGGGAGCTATGCCCGTGGATTTTGCCTTTGAACCACAGGGACTTCAGACTTGGAGAGTTCATGAGTCTGGACGTGATAACTGATAAGTTGGTTACCCGCTGTCTGCACGACAGCATCTCTGTCAAACAGCGATTACTGGAGGATGAGCAGTACCAAGCTCAGGTTCTCGCCTTGGGGAATGCTATGCACGAGCCCTCGCTTCCGGACGGAAGGTAATCTTTTTTGGTAATGGAGGAAGTGCTGCTGACGCTCAGCACTTAGCGGCAGAGTTGACAGGGCGTTACATGATGGAACGACCGGGATTGGCTGGTTTGACGTTAACTTCAAACACTTCTTCACTAACAGCGATCGGTAACGACTACTCCTACGACATGATCTTTGCCCGACAGCTCGAGGCCCTCGGTTGCGCAGGCGATGTGGCCGTCGGGATCAGCACTAGCGGTAATTCAACCCACGTGGTTCGCGCTGTGGACCTCGCACGCTCCAAAGGCATAACCACGGCAGCTCTCACCGGAAAGACTGGCGGGGCTTTACTCTCACAGGTCGACTACTGCATTAGGATTCCCTCGGAATGCACTCCCTGCATACAAGAAGCCGATATCTTAACCGGACACATCCTTTGCGAGATCATTGAACATGAACTTTTTGCCAAGTAAGGCAGTTTTTCTCGATCGAGACGGTGTTGTCAACCAGAAAGCGCCGGAGGGCGAATACATACGAAGTTGGCGCGAGATTCAATTCCTGCCAGGCGCCGCGAAGGCCGTCGCTTCACTGAACCGCGCTGGATACAAAGTTTTTGTCGTCACGAATCAACGCGGCGTGGCCACCCGAAAAGTCAAGACCTGCGATCTTCTCGAAATCCATGAGCGGATCCAGCGCGAATTTGCACAACATAGCGCGGTCATATCGCAGATCTATTACTGTCCGCATGATCTTGCTGCGAAATGCTTCTGCAGAAAACCACAACCGGGAATGTTGCAACAAGCAGCCCAAGAGCATAGCGTGGATCTAACGGCAAGCTGGATGGTTGGCGACTCACTCACCGACGTAAGAGCCGGTGAAAATGCTGGCTGTCGCACCATACTGTTGGCATCGACCTCTCCTTCAAAATCGGGACTCTCAAGCCGACTTCTCGTTGCAGAAAGCTTGGAGTTAGCGGTTCCTTTGATGCTGAATGGGCATGACGTTCAAACTCCACTTCGTTCAAACATAACAAATAGAACTATCCAGGAGCCGTTCTTGTGAAGACGCCTAGCCGCCCGAACGTTGCAGACATATCGTCATGCAACCGCCTCTCGCCTATTACGAGTGCGCAGGAATATTTTGAAATGTATAAGGGAGTTGTCGCCCATCTTCCCTATCCAGCCGTGGACGAGATCGTTGATGAACTTTTGCTTCGCTACGAGCAGGGCAGAACTGTCTTCCTCTTCGGTAACGGCGGTAGCGCTGCCCTTGCGTCGCACATTGCCTGCGATCTGGCGAAGGGTACACTGGTCAACCGAGACTCTCAGGCGCGTTTTCGGGCTGTTGCGCTGACCGACAATATTCCGTTAATGACCGCATGGGCGAATGATAGCTCCTACGAAAGAATCTTTGCTGAACAACTTCAGAACCTTATTTACCCGGGAGATGTGGCATTCGCGATCAGCGGAAGTGGCAATTCTTCCAATGTTTTGGCCGGGCTGCAGGTTGCTAGGGTGGTCGGCGCAGTTACCATCGGGCTAACAGGTTTTCAAGGTGGTAAGATGAAGGCGCTCTGCGATCATTGCGTTGTGGTTCCATCCAACAACATGCAGATCATCGAGGATTTCCACTTGAGTGTTTCTCACGCAATTTTCTCGGTTATCCGGGATCGTCTCTCCGAAGGCGCTTCTTCCCGTGTTTTTGCGAAGGCAACTTCCTCAGATTAATCGGGTTCAGTTGGACATGGGGTATTCTCAGGACAAAGGACCCGTTCCGGGTTCGGTTATGGGCCAGTGTCACACTGTTTCCGGCGTGCCAAACGATCTGGACCCGCAAACAGCGTGCGCTGCTATCGCATCCAGGCAGCGTCGACACGGTTGGGCTCTCAAGAGGATCATTGACGTTTTGGGCTCTTTATTCGTGATTCTGCTTTTCTCGCCGCTAATTCTGTTACTCTGGGTATTGGTATGGTTTGTCGATGGCAGCCCTGTCATTTATAGGCGCCGCGTGGTCGGTGTGTATGGGGAGTTCGATGCCTACAAATTTCGCACCATGCGTCGTGATGCGGACGCACTGCTCGCTGCAGATACTGCTTTGCTCAGTACGTTCCGAGGAAATTTCAAGCTGAAGTCCGACCCCCGGGTTACGCCTCTAGGCTCTTGGCTGAGGAGGTACAGCTGTGATGAATTGCCGCAACTCTTGAACGTTTTGAAAGGCCAGATGAGTCTTGTTGGGCCACGCATGATCACCGTTGCGGAACTCGAGAAATACGGACCATACCAAGAACTGCTGTTAAAAGTTAGACCTGGCTTGACAGGATATTGGCAGGTGCGAGGACGTCAAAATGTCTCGTATGATGAACGAGTCCGGATGGATGTGGCCTACATCACGAATTGGAGTCTGTCATTGGATTTGTTGATTCTGCTGCAAACCCCCGCCAAGGTCATTCATGCCGAGGGAGCATACTAGGGATGCCTAGCGTTTTGGTTACGGGCGGTGCGGGTTACGTTGGCTCGGTTTGTTGTTCGCAACTGTTGGAACGAGGCCACGAAGTAACGGTGGTAGACAATCTTTCTACGGGTCATCCGGTCGCTGTGCCGGCAGGCGCAGAGTTCAGGCGCGTCGATATTGGTGGTCGCAATTCAATGGCAGAAGTACTGTCCGAGCAGCATTTCGATATCGTTTTTCATTTTGCCGCTAAGGCGCTGATACCCGAATCGGTGTCTAACCCCGGAAGCTTCTTCGATTCCAATGTCGCATCGGGCATCGCGCTACTTGAAACCTTACGTTCCGCAGGTATTAAGAGAATTGTTTTCTCCTCGACGGCCGCAGTTTACGGAAACCCCAATGGTGTGCCGATTGATGAGCACCACGCCACAAACCCTGTGAATTCCTACGGGGAGTCCAAGCTCATGTTGGAACGTGTATTGCACTGGTACGCCGCCGCTTATGGTTGGACGGTGGTATGCTTCCGCTATTTCAATGCCAGCGGCGCGACCGCTACAATCGGCGAAGATCATCGGCCGGAGACACATATTATTCCAGTTCTACTGCAAACAGCTGTGGGCAAGCGTGATTTCTTTGAAGTCTACGGGGACGATTACCCTACTCCTGACGGGACCTGCTTGCGTGATTATGTTCATGTCCTGGATATTGCTCAGGCCCACCTGCTGGCACTGAAAGTTCCGCAACGCCCGGGAATCGATGCTTACAACATCGGGACTGGGCGCAGCCATTCGGTGCGAGAAGTGTTGAAGGCTGTAGAAGATGTTGCAGGCAAGAAGCTGCGAACGAGAATGGCCCTTCGCCGGCCGGGTGACCCAGCGATCCTGTGCGCTAGTCCACAAAAGCTGATGCGCGAACTCGGATGGCAACCTGGCTTCTCTGATCTCCGCGGGATTGTAGAAAGCGCATGGAATTGGATGATTGGGCATCCCGATGGTTATAGTGAGGCTCAGTCCGAAGTATCTGAACATGTGCGAAGTTAATGCTCAGTGTTCACGGGTTTTGTTCCGGGTCTTTCGGCGACTAAAGTTCTGTAGTAGGTTCTTCTGATTCCCGACTATCGTCAGGCTCGCAAATTGTGAAAGCGCACACCGTACGCAGCAGCGTCTTAGTAGCAGATCTTATGTGGACCTTGGTCGCCATGGGCCTTGGCTACTTATGCCGGTACGGATGGGTGTGGCATGGACCCACTCAAGGATCGGTACTCACCTTCGTGCCGTTCCTCATCATCGCAATTGGGTCTTGGTCTTTGCTTTCGTCGCATCTCGGGCTGGATGGGTTCCGAGGAGGCTGGTATTCTCCTGCGATAGTCTCCGAACTGTTTTTATCGGTCTCTTCTCTCATGGCCATGCTGCTCGCGCTCGCTTACCTTCGACGCGAGTATGTCTCTCGTCTTGTTCTCGGTTATTTTGGCTTGGCGATTTTTGTCGGCTTCTTAGTGATACGCCTAGCATTTCGCCAATACTTTAAGACTCTACATCGGGCAGGAGCGGTGCGACGTGTGGTCATTGTTGGTAATGGTGCTCTGGCTCGCGAATTAGCGACCAAGATCGAGCGTCACCCGGAGATGTTGCGTCAAGTAATTGGTTTTCTGTCTCCCGTAGAGGTTGCGGCAGACAGTCCGTCGTTTGGCTTGAATTCGGTCAGCACGCGTACGCTCGGAGTCGTCGATCTTCTCCGTCCACGGAATGTGGATGAGATTATTGTTGCCTTACCTAAGCCGGGGCATCCTGAGATCGTGGAACTGGCTGCACGCTGCCGAACTCACGGTATCGCGGTTAGTGTGATCCCGCATCCTTACGAGCTCTATCTTTCCCGGACTCAACTGATCGATTTAGACGGCTTGCCGCTGCTGCAACTGCGTGACGCGAATGTTGCGACCGACACTCCGGGTTGGCAGCGCTTTATGGATTCGGCGCTCGGTTCCTTCTTGTTCATACTGGCTCTTCCGGCGATGTTCACGGGAGCCACGCTCTTGAAGATTAAGAAAGGGCGTGCTCTTTGCCGTGAATTGCGTTGCGGCAAAGGCGGGGAGCCTTTCTGGATGTATCGTCTCAACTCGGAACGTTACGCCAGCGACTTGCCCCCTTACGAGCTCATCCTTCAGCACTTCAGCGTAACCGAGTTGCCGCAGCTCTGGAATGTTTTGCGTGGTGAGATGAGCCTTGTGGGCCCACGGCCGGAATCGCCCGAAAAGGTTAAGCATTATTCGGATTGGCACAAACAGCGACTTAACGTCAAACCTGGGATTACCGGCCTAGCTCAGGTCCATGGTTTGCGCGATCAGCATTCCTCCGAGGACAAAACACGCTTTGACTTGCAGTACATATTGAATCGATCGGTGTTCATCTATATTTCGTTACTGTTACAGACCTTCTGGACCATTGCTGTGCGTCTGGTCCGTTTGCCCCACCTACGTCCCGAGACGCCCGTCGTCTCTCAGCTGCATCGTGAGCTTTCGTTGAAGGAGACCTTTACTAGTGCTCATAGTACGCAGTCCAGTGCGGATTAGTTTTGCTGGCGGAGGGACTGATCTTCCTGCTTACTACGAAGAATACGGTGGTACTGTCCTCAGTGCAGCCATCAACAAGTACTTCTACACGATCCTAGGTAAGAGAACTGACGGACGCGTGCAAGTGATTTCGTCTGACCTTCGTGTCTTTGAGACGTGGCACGACATTGCTGGCATGAGTGTCCGTGGCAGTGCACTTGAAATTCCCCTGGCAGTTTTGAAGGCGTTAGACTGCGACATCTCGGTCGATCTGTTCCTCGCATCGGAAATTCCCCCGGGAACAGGGTTGGGTTCTTCCGCCAGTGTCTGCGTGAATATCTTAAAAACCCTTACCACATACCTGCATCGCTCGATTTCCAAATATGAACTGGCCGAGCAAGCCTTTCACTTGGCCCGCAATATATTGGCCAAACATGTGGGGAAGCAGGACGAATACGCAGCTGCCTTCGGCGGACTCAATTTCATTTCTTTTTACCCCGACGGCCGGACGTTGGTGGAGCCCCTGGATCTCGAAGAAGCGGTGCTCCGCGAATTACAATCCAATCTCATGCTCTTTTTTACCGGGTCGTCCCACGACTCCTGGAATATTCTCCAAGAACAGGACAGGTCCACGCGCACACATGCGAGTTCCACTCTGGAGGCGTTGCATGAGGTGAAGGCTCTGTCGGTTCGGATGCGCCAGGCGTTGCAGGCGGGGGAGTTGCACAAATTTGGCAAACTCCTGCATGAGGGCTGGGAATCTAAGAGACGCTTTTCGAGGAAGGTCTCCACGCCGCGAATCGAGCAACTCCTCTCTCTTGCCGAGCAACACGGTGCTTTGGGTGGAAAAATCACTGGGGCGGGAGGTGGCGGGTTCCTGTTGTTCTACTGTGAGCCTGCGTATCAGGCTGCGGTCCGGGAAGCGTTGAAGGCCGAAGGTGTACCGGAAATGGCTTTTGCCTTCGATATGCAGGGCGCGCAGGCTGTGGTAAATGATCCGTTTATCGACGGCGATCAGCGGGGTGGCTCTGTCTGGGTGTTTACGCCGCGAAATCCAGCTGCATAATATAGAGAGAATTTCTAGATTCCACAGGGAGGCATTTTGAAGGCGTTTTTGCTTGCCGCCGGGAACGGAACACGCTTGCGGCCTCTGACAGACGAGATTCCGAAATGTTTACTGCCTATCCGCGGTGTTCCAATGCTGCAGATCTGGCTCCAGACCTGCAGGAACTTTGGAATTGACGAAGTTTTGATAAACCTTCACGCGCACGTTAAGGCCGTTCGCCAGTTCCTCCAGGAAAACGCCAACGGGACGTGGGTTCACATTTCAGAAGAGCCAGAGTTGCTGGGGAGTGCAGGGACTCTTCGCGCCAACCGGGAATGGGTGGCCGGTGAGGAATGCTTCTGGGTTTTCTATGCGGATGTTCTGAATTGTGTCGATTTGGAGGCCATGAAAACTGTTCACTCGAGGCACAAGCCAGTTGCAACACTTGGGCTTTACCGAGTTCCGGATCCCGGCCGCTGTGGCATCGCAACCGTCAGCGCAGATGGAATCATCCGCGAGTTCATCGAAAAACCTGAACAACCGAAGGGCAACCTTGCTTTTTCCGGTTTGATGATCGGCACGCCGGAATTGTTTGATGCAATCCCGGATCAGGTACCGGCTGACATTGGTTTTCACGTGCTGCCGCGGCTTTGCGGCCGCATGGTAGCGTTTCCGGTAGACGATTATCTGATCGACATCGGAACGATCGAAAACTATAAAACAGCTCAAGAGACGTGGCCGGGGTTGCATCAACCCGCAGTCTCAAGCAAGTGAGCTCCCAAATCCGCTAGAAACCTGCTGCTTCCTCCTGCCTGTCTTTTTGTTCCCCTTCTTCTCTCCTGAACGCCGGTTGTTTCCTACTTCACAGTCAGTGTAACGGTCGTGGTTTGCGGCTGAAAGCCTGAGGCCGAGGCCATCACTGTGACCGTGTAAGTCCCCGCCGGCGTGCCGCCAGACACACCTCCGCCACCACCGCTTCCGCTTCCACCTCCACCACCACAGGCCGGCAACGTAATTAGGCAACTGAGCGCGAGCACCATCAGAAGAGCCAAGACCTTCCGCTTGCGAGACGCTGTTCCCGCCCCAACTAAAGCGATTCCGCACATCGGCAACCACATGGCATAACTAAGCCCGAAGTCGCGTGCCCGACTAGGCGATAGCATCGCCGTGGGACCGGTCGTGCTAACCGTGAGGGTAGAGTTTCCGGATCCGGTCATCAGTGTAGCGGGATTAAATGAGCACGTCGGCGGGGCCGAAGTCGCGCTACTGCCGCTGAGAGTGATGCTGCTGCACGATAGCTTGACACTGGCACTAAAACTTCCTTTCGAAGTCAATGTAATCGTCGAAGTCGCCGAGCGGCCCGCTGAAACCGCTGCCGGCGAAAGTGCGGCGGCCGACATGGTGAACCCTGCGACGTTCAGCTGAAGGGTCGTGGGCTGAACTAGACTGCCTGAAGTTCCGGTGACAGACAGCGAATACGTGCCGGGCTGTGCGTTAGCGGCTACATCCACAGTAAGGGCGGAACTGCCAGAGGCATTGGGCACTGACGGCGGATTGAAACCGCAGGTGACTCCGGCAGGCAAATTACCGCATGAAAGTGTGACGGTGCCCGAGAATCCACCCGTTGGAGCAATAGTCACGGTCGACGTAGCGGCGCTTCCCGCTGCAACCGCGGGAGGTGAAAGCGCGGAAGCCGACAGGCTGAAGGTCTGCGCGGTTGTGTTCAGCAATACAACCAAATCGTAGGAAGTGATTGATGCGATATCGGGCCGTCCATCGCCGTTGAAATCGGCGATGGTACCGCCTCCGTACGCGAACGGCCCACAATTGAAAGTACCATCGCCATGGCCAAGGCAGAGTGTGGGATGGAACGGGCTAGATATTAGCAAGTCAGGTTTGCCGTCGCCATTCAGATCGCTGACCGCAATAGGGCCGTTCGAACCTACGTATGGTGCTGATAACGTACGAAACGTTCCATCTCCATTGCCGAGGCTGATTTGCAATTGAGTTTCGCCATATAAGTCTTCGTAAATGACAATTATGTCAAGTTTGCCGTCAAGGTTTACATCGGCCGCAGCCAGGTTATACACGTAATTGTTATTACCGTAGGAGATCGGAATGGTGACAGGTTGAAAGGTTCCGTCGCCCTTGCCCAGCAAAAGTCCTATTTCCGTGGGACTTGCAACCGCGACATCAAGCTTACCGTCCCCGTTGAAATCTCCGATAGCTACCTGCCCGGGGTCGTTGCCCGCAAGGTATTGCGTCGGTGTTCCAAAGGTTCCATCGCCCTTACCCAGACAAATGTAAAGTAGCGCGCCGTCAGTCGCAATAACGTCTGGTATATGGTCGCCATTGAAATCTCCCAAGCCCTGGACTGTTGCATTAGTACCGCCGCATCCAGGAAGATTCAACGGGGAGCCAAAGGTGCCGTCGCCGTTGCCGATGAATACGACAGTGTTCCCATGTACTCCAATGAGCAGGTCTTGCTTTCCATTGTGAGTCAGATCTGCTGCTGCGAAGAACCCCGTCTCACTGAGTCCGGTTGAAAAATTCCCAGTCTGTACGAGTCCATTTATGGTATCTAGAAAAATGGCGATCGCCGAGTAGCTCAAGATGGCGAGGTCTGGTTTACCATCGCCATTGAAGTCTGCTGCTATAGGAATGCCGACGTTGGGCGTAACCTCAAGCGCAGGCGCTGCGGCGAAAGTGCCATCGCCATGGCCGATTAGAACACTGAGGAGCAATCCCGGCAATTGCCCCTCGACAATATCGAGCTTGTGATCCCCATTCAGATCCGCTACAGCGATGCCGTTCGGGCCACCTCCGTTTCCGACCCCATAACTGCTGCCATACGTGAAGGTGCCATCCCCGTTGCCGATAAGGGTCCCAACGATCTGATTAAAATCGATCGCATAGACAACATCCATCCTTCCGTCTCCGTTGAGGTCACCTACGGCTATGCCTGTGCCAGAGGAATAGAGGTTTGTCGGAGGGATGGCTATCTGCGGGCCGATGGATTGGAAAGTTCCGTCCCCGTTGCCCAGTTGCACGCCAAAAGCGAAGGTGCAATAGCCACTACAAGTCGGACCCACTACTCCGAGATCGAGCTTGCCATCGTTGTTGAAGTCAGCCACGGCAGTTATTCTCCCGCTTAAACCGGAGATCAGGGCAGGGTTTTGAAAAGTTCCGTCACCGTTGCCCAACGCAACAGACACGGTGAGGCCATAAGACGATGTCCAAAGAATGTCAGGCTTTCCGTCTCCGTTAAAGTCAGCGACAAACTGTACGCTCTGGCTAAAATTCGGCGGGAGCTGCGTGAACGTGCCGTCGCCCTTTCCCAGATAAACAATAAGTGCGCCACCGGCGGCCAGCACATCGGGTATTCCATCGCCGTTGACATCCGCCACTACAAAGTTAGTAAATGAAGAACCGGGGGGGCTGACGCTTATCGGGGATTGAAACGTTCCGTCGCCCTTGCCGAGAAAGATCAGGATTGGTTGTGGCGACGAGTTGTAGAGGTTGAGGAAGGCAATATCCGGTTTGCCGTCACCGTTGAAATCAGCCGTGGCAATGTAGTATTGCCCCATCAGAACGACGTTCAGACGCGTCCCAGTCCTGAAAGTGCCGTCCCCATTACCAAGCAGCGTCGACACTCCGCTCACAATATCTGGAATCCCGTCTTGGTTGAAATCAGCAATGGCAACCGGCAAGCCGCCACTGTACTCGGGCGCCGTATTAAATGACGGCTGGGCTTGTGCGTGAGCGGTCAGACGAATAAACAGCAGGAGGGAAATAGAGAGGGAGACGGTGGTCAGGTGGCGCATATTGGGTTTCCTTCGCCGATCCTCGCCCCAGCCACTTGCCGACCCGGAGCGCAGCTTATCACCGGAGAACTCTGATTGGCAAGGAAAATGGGGGCTTCAGGAGGGAGTCGCGCTAATCCGGGTGCATCGCCTTTAACAAGGCCCGCATTCCGTAAACTGCTCAGATCATCAGGGGATGACGCGAAATGGGACGTTGCTGGTTAGCGTACCGCTGGGCGTGGTCACCTTGACATAGCCCGTGTTTGCTCCCGCTGGAACCGTAGTTTTTATTTCTGATTTCGAAACCACCGTGAACGCCGCCGCGGTGCCGTTAAAGCTGACGCCGGTTGTGCCGACCAGATTCGTTCCGAGGATAATCACGCTGGTTCCTGCTTTGCCGGATGCCGGAAGCGTTTCAACAAACGGGCCAAGGCCGACAAACAGGCTGAAGACTGTGCCCTCGCCGTTGGCGCCATCACCCGCTGTCGTCCCATAGAAGGTCCCGTCGGTGCCTTGCAAGAGCCCAGCCCAAGGGTCCGAGCCGTCGATGCACGGATAGATACCCTCCGGGGCAGAAGCTGTAAAGCGTGGTCAGCGCTCCGGTTGGAGTGATTTTGAAAACCGTGCCACAGCCGTAAATGCCATCCGATTCCGCCACTGTACGTGGTCCCGTAAAAATTCCCGTCGGTGCCCTGAACCAGCCCTGCCAGAACCTCGTTGCCATCGGAGCAGTTTGTGTCTCCGCAAAAATTGTAAAGCGTGGTCAGCTTACCCTTTGGAGTGATTCTGAAGACCGTACCAAAAGGAATTGCATCCACTGCGGATACCGCCTGAATAAGTAGTTCCGTAGAAGTTGCCGTCAACCGCTTGAACCAGCCCCGCGGACGGGTCTTCGCCGTCGGTACAGTTAACCGCTGTGCAAAAGCTGTAAAGCGTGGTCAGCCTGCCCTTTGGAGTGATTTTGAAGATCGTGCCGCAAGCGTGGTTCGCAAGACAGTTGCGGCCCACCCCGCCGCTGCTGGCCGTCCCATAGAAGTTCCCATCCGTCCCTTGCACCAGCCCCCCGTAGGGGTTGGCGCCGTCCGCGCAGTTGGTCAAGCTACAAAAACTATAAAGCCTCGTAAATTTGCCGGTTGGGGTAATTTTGAAGATCGCACCACAGCCGGCATGGGTGGTGCAGTTGACCCCGCCCTAGTAGGCAGTCCCATATAGGTTCCCGTCTGTGCCTTGAACCAAGCCTGCGTAGGGGGACGCGCCATCGGGACAGTTGGCCTGTGCTGCGCAGAAGGTGTGAAGCAGCGTCAGCTTGCCGGCAGCAGTGATCTTGAAAACTGTGCCCCGCCGTTGGCACCCCCTCCGACAGTGGTCCTATAGAAGCTGCCGTTTGTGCCTTGCACGAGCCCTGCCACGGGACCATAACCGTCATTGCCGTGGAAGCTGCGCAGCGTCGTTAGCACTCCATCTGGCGTGACCTTGAACACGGTGCCATCGTTCAATCCAACTCCCTGGTAAGTTGTTCCATAGAAGTTTCCATCAGAACCCTGAACAAGGGACCCCTCCGGATCTCGACCGCTCGACGAACCGAAACTCAACAGAGTTTTGAAGGTTTGTGCACCGGCGGCAGTCGTGCTCGCCGCCCAGAGTAGAGCAATAACGCCGGCCCACTTCCATGCATTAAGTCTGGCCATTGGGAACACCACGCCTGTACTCGCCCCTCACTGGAGGCTGAAAGGAACACCCGACCTTTATCACGGAAAGCCGCAATAGGCAAGGAAAAGGCAGATTCTCGCCAAGGCCCACTGAGCCGGTCGGCCGACACGGAGCTATGCAAGCTTACCGTACTGCGGGCGCAGCCAAATCTACCTGAGGAGCTTTGCCAACAATGATGTTGATCGAGAAGGAAACTGCAAACGATTTAAATAGAACTCCGTCGAAAAGAATCGTTAAAATTGGAAGCTATGTCAAACCCGAATCTTGGTTGGAAGGCCGCCAGAGCCGGTCTTTTGAGTACTGTCGTGTTGCTGGGACAATTTGCGCTTGCCCAGAGCACAAACCGTAATCCGTCCGCCGGACAGGCGCGCAGCAGCATTCAGAATGCCGAGAGTTTTTCCGGAGCAACCGCTGACGAGCAGATTAATGCCGCCATTAGCGCATTAAATGGAAAGGGTGGAATTGTGGATGTGCGCGCGATTGCCGGCGCGCAGACGATTAGCAGGACGGTCACGATTCCCGCAAACACACTCGTCCAACTCAGCCCAAGCGTTACCTTCACCTGCACCGTGGCTTCTGCGCCCTGCTGGAAATTGACAGGACAGGGAGCAAAACTGCTCGGCGGTACGCTCGGAGTTACGATCGGCAGTTTCGCGCCCAGCACCCAAACGGGAACCATTCTGCGCATGGGCCCTGGCATCACATCGACCACCGACATGATCGCTGTTAACCCAAATGCCACCCCATATGCCGGGATTGGCGGTTTTGAGGTGGGCGATTTCACGATCGACTTCGCGCAAACCAATCCAGCCCGCTACACCGGCCGCTACTGCATCGTCGGCTACGCCATCAATCACTCCTGGATTCACGACGTTAATTGCTACAACCCGGGCGTGAACGGAATGGAATTTGAGAACACGGCGAACGGTTGGTCCTATGACAACCGACTCGACAACGTTTTTGTACAAGCGGCAGGGAACAATGGATTCAACTGGACCACCGTCCCTGGCTCTGGCTTCTCCGATTTCGACCGTTGGACTTGCGACAGGTGCAAGGCCGCTGTCGGAACTGTTGCCGATGGGAAAAAGCAGTTCTCTGGCGTGAACGGGTTTGCACTTACCACTGGAACCGGCGTTTATCAAACCATTGCAGATTTTGTTTTTACAAATCTGTGGGCTGGTGGAACAGCGCCAGGAGGCAATGCCGGCTTTTATATGAACCAGACCGGAACTGGTACAACCCCGTACATTGAGAACATCTACGTTTTTGGAGAGATTGAGCAGCAGTCCGGGTGTGCCTGCGGCACCGCAGAAAAAATCAGCAATGCCGGCAGCCCATTTTCGGTCCAGGATATTATCTTCGACGTAATAAACGACAACACCGGATTCTGGCATTCCCCGAATAACTTTTCAGCAGAGAACGCAGTGAACTATCAGATTCGTCAGCTAATGCAGGGAATTATCCTGCCTGTGACTAGTCTTCCAACTTCTGCCACACGGTATCCATATAACGGCATCGTGTACCAGACCCCCGGTGGATCGTTCGAGTGGATTCCACTGAGCGATGGCACGCTCCACATGGTGCGAACCGACGCTGGTCCGATCGACACGTTCACGCTGGACCTGCGGAACAAGCGTTTTATGCCATCGAGTGATGACAGTGCAAACTTAGGCGCGGCGAACCAGCGCTGGAACACAGTGTATGCGGAACAGTTCTCGACGGGCACGGCAAAGTGGACTTCAGGAGCGGGCGAGCCAAGAGGCGCTTGTGCCGTAGGATCGCTGTATACGAATACTAGCGCTACCACCACCGGTACGGTTCTCTATGTATGCGGTCCTGCAAGCGCCTGGAGGGCAGTGCCAGTCCAGTAGGGCGCAGTGTGCTTACTTGTGAGGACAGTACCACGAGGCGTACCTATTGCTGCCACGAGACCCCCGGATAGAGGCTTGGGATGCGGAATGCGCGATAAGCATTCTCTCCCGTGAGATCCAGTTGCCACACTGTTTCTGGATTGCCAGTTTGTGTTACTTCTAACACTCGCGATTGGGGTCCGTCGAACGGATCGGTCAAATCGAATTCGACGTCTCCGTTATTCAGGACCTCCGTAGCACCTCCCCAGAAGGAGTACAAATTGGGGAGGTCTTGCCACACGAGGTTAGCAGTCTTGGTATTCTGGTCTATCTGGAAGATGGTTGGCCGACTGTAACAGCTAAGGGGTTCAGTATATTGATATTGATTACAGTTCGTGCCGTCGGGGTTAACCCGGAGGTTTCCGTTGTCCCAAATTGACAAGGTCATCTGCGAGCCATTGTCATTGATGATAACGGGATCGTGCTGGGCATAAAACCAGTCTGTGGGATCCCCTCCGGAAAGTGCGAAATCCCCTTGGTAGCCAAGGTGCCAGAGGATGTCTCCCGATCCTGCACCATTCTGATAGTCAATCTTGAGAATCCAGAATTGAGCGCGCATGGACAAGAGAAGATTTCCGTCGGCGGTATACTGTAGCGCATTGCTGTGAGTCCAGTCGGCTCCGGTTACTGTTCCGGCCGTAAACGGCAACAGGCCCATAGGCTGGCGGTTAATATCCAGGTGGTCGAAGGCCGACCAGGCCCAACCCACATTGCCATTGGGATCGACGTCAACCAAAACATCTGAGAGAACGTTGGTCACTCCTGGGTAACCCGGTAGATTCGTAAATGCCTTCAAAACATTGCCTAACCCGATCCAATGGCCATTCGGCAGTAGAAGGAGATCGTGATGAAACCCGGTAATTTGGTAGGGGTACCCCTTGCTTCGAAGTGACTGGTTCACCTGACTGACCGAGACATCGTTAATAGTATTCCCAGCCAAGTCGAACTCGCGTAAATCAGAGCCCAAATTTGCTATCACATATCCATTCGGCATGAACTTGTAACCCTCCAACGCGCTGGCAGGGTAGTACCAGATAACATTCCCCTGCAGATCGGTCACGAAAGTGGTTAGCAAGCTTCGGTTGGGAGGCCCCAGTATAAGGCCATCGATCAATTCGACCCCCGGATTGGGTGAAAGACCTTGGCTTGGTCGGGTGATCTTGATCTGTGGCGCAACCAGCCCGACCGAGGATAGGGAAGCGGTGGTAAACGTCTGGTCCTGATCCACCCAGGATCCGCCGCCGTACCAGTTGACATGGGCCCGCATATGGTAGGTAGTGCTGGGTTTCATTCCCGCCACCAGGATAGTAACGGTTTGTTGGTTAGAGCCCGCTGTCATCGACGTCTGCCTGCCGTAAGTGGTGTCAGGCCCGAACTCGACCCACGCGCCCGAGTTTTGCCACGGCAGCGTCAAATTGTACTGGGCGACCAGCGGGTTTTGGGTTGCACTGATTGAGCTTTGGGGAGTGCTGGGTGATCCGGTGCCGCATCCCACGGTTACAAGAGTTAACAGAGCGCCTGAAAAAAAAGCGAACCACACACCAATGCGTCGGATCTTCAAAGCATTCCTCCTCGTTTAGGTGGAGTCGTCACAAAATCACATGATAATCCTTTGTGTTGCACCGCTGCCTTCGGCCCAGTTCGGAAATAATACACGACACCGAAGAGTAGTCAACAGTTTAATGTGTCGCCGATTTCATGAACACCAAGCGCGAAGTTACATACAAGGATGCAGCACGCAGGAAGGACGGGGCGGCGTCATGGTCGGAACGCAGGACAAAAGCCGTAACTGCCGCCGATCGGCAGCGGAGTCTCCCCCCCCGTAAGTTGCCCCGATGTCGGATTAAACGAATACACATGCACACTTGAATCGCTAGCGAGTACTGCATACACCAATGTGCCGTCTGGACTAAAGGCGAACCCTGGGGTTTCTGCGGTCATCGGAAGGGCGTTCCCTGTATCTTCGACCTTCTTCGCCTTAAGACGGATCCTTGTCACCTGAACCCGTTGTGTCTGCGGGTCGGTCAAAAATAGATATTGGCCGCTTGGGTCGATCTGAACGTTGGTCGCGGTCTCGCAAGCAGGGAGCATAGCAGCCGAGCAGCGAAACAAGTGATGTCGGGGTCTGGGTACAAGCGGCAAAACATCGATGTAGCCTGTCGATCCGGCCGCACGGTGCTCGTCGACCATCACCTGGGTGCCGATCACAAGCATGTCCGAATTTATCCAACCATCGGCCGGTTGAAAAAGGACAACGTCCGGACCAACAGTCCCGCTCTGTGTGTTGAGGGAGCGCTGGTCATAGAACGGCCCCCCCGAATTTTGCCGACTCAGATAAATTTTAGTTCCATCGGCGCTGAAGCCGTAAAGCGAAGCCGGCAAAACATCATAGGGGCCATAGCTGCCTTGGATCGTTGGATCTTCATGCAACTTGCCGTCCGCAGAATTGACGTAAAACAATCGCACCGTCGAGATATATCCCGTACCGACGGCGCTTACTTGCATCATATAGACGAAGCGTGCGCTCCGGTGGATGTTGAATTGATAAAGCGAAGGCGCATCAACTGTCTGCACCGCGGGTGTCTGCGGAATACCTGAAGTGTCGGTTCCGTATACAGAAATATGTTGTTGGTTTGCGGAATCGGACCACAACCCGTACAGAAAGTTATCGTCGGGGGCAGGCACGAACTGAAGCAGGGAACCGGTTGGAATTAAATTGACAGGCTGCCCCAACAAAGTGAACGTCAAAGCGTTTTTATCAACGGCATAAGTTGAAACAGCGCCTTTGTCAATCACGTATAGAACCTGGGAACTCGCTCCGCCGGAAGGGGTACTATTTGTAGGCGAAGGGGAGTTCATTTTCCCACAGGAAAGAAGTATGAATCCGGAGAGAAGAGGGAGAAGAGCTGAAGAAAACCGGAGCAACCTCATAACTCCTCCTGCAACAGAACGCCAATTGCGGAGCTTAAGACGCGAAGCCCTGGGCGGCACGTTGTCAAGTGTGCCCCTGAGTGGCTAGTCATCCCGACAGACCCCGCAACCCCAAGTCGCGGGACGCGAATTGAATGCCAGGTCCTCTGCATTCCGCGCTAACGTTCACACACGCGGCCATCACCATTTTACCTCAGCATTGCTTCCTTTGAATCGTTATCGTAGGCGAATTACTGCGACGGTTCACTTTGTATCGGTTTTCACAGGAGGCGCCGTGGACCTCCACCACTGAACGCCTTCCCGGAGCGTCCGGGGGATAATGCGCACATGATAACTCAACCGGGAAGCAGCGTGTTTCAAGAACCTGGCGTATATGCGCAGAGACCAGCGCTGGACGGCTCTCGCGGGAGGCACCCGCATTGGCACCAGGCTGTCACAGAAAACCAAGAATCTATCCTTAGCGGATTCGAGCATACTCAGGTGCAGCCACAACACATCTTTGTTCGGGTGTATTAGTGAGCTCAGGGGAGAATCCGAGTACCTGAGAAACCATCGCCGAACCGCCTCGGGTAGACGATTGATCTCTCTCTCTACCTCCTGCGACAGGCAGCACCCAAACCAAATCGCAGCCAGGCGGAAGCAAACTGCTTGGAGACGCCGCAGGGAATCATCGTGGAGGTCGTGCCATTCTTTCCAAAAGGGCCCATTGTCCGCATTAGTATTCAGAAAGTAAGCCAGTTCATATACATGATAGGGAATCAGCCCACCAACCTGCAGATGATGAAACACATGGAGGGCCGCGTAACCAAGGCTATCCACTCGGCTGAGACCTGGAAAGTTTACGCTATCAACACGCCGCGCGATGCGTCGCACCCAGAACTGATCCATCCCTCGGGGATGCAGGTGCGTCGTGGCCCCATTCCAGAATCGAAAGTGGAGCTCCACCGATACAGGCATCCCCGGGTCAAAGGCATTTCCTCGCCATTCCCAGAGTGATTTTCGCATCATTGTAGGTAGATGGTCGTTGGGTTGGTGTTCTAGCCCCTGGTCGGGCTCATAGCCTATCTTCGCGAGCGCATCGCGCGCCTGGAAGATCGATTCCGGGGGGCAATAAAGATCGATGTCGGATTGCATGCGGAGCCGCGGATCCTCTACGAAATCCGGACTCTGGGAAAACCCCTTAAGGACAAGGTGTTCAACACCCCGGTCCTTTAGCACGTCCGCCAGTTCCAAGTATGCTGTCTTGATGCGCTCGAATCGTTTTGAGTTGTCGCGGATATTCTTATCGATGCGCGATCGGACCCAGTTCGGAAGATCAGTATTACATGCTCGTCGCAGGGGGATGGTCAAATGCATCATATCGCAAAGTGGCAAAAAGTCTTGCCACTCGGAGTCGGTCAGAATGCGCAACCCTCTTGGGTTAGGGCTGCGAAGGTTCAGCGCAACCAGCGCAGCTGCCACGTGCGGTGGGACGTCAGCCATTCGCTGTCCTTTCTTGCGTCAGTCAATCCCGAGACCCCATCTCGGGGAACGAGCTTGAGTCAACGTGTCTTAGTAGTTTGGGCGAACGTCGCGGGGCAGGATGTCACGCAATTGTCAAGAGATTGCAACTTTGCCGCTTACGAACGGAGCTCGTCCAGCGGCAAAGGGGAAGTACGTCCATTGCGGGGCAACACATCGAGACGAGGGCCGTGGGGGGTCTGGCCAGTCTCAACGCAATCCACAGTTGTCCTAAGGTGAATCCGACTGTTTCGCGGGCCGCCGAGGCCAGATCATGTCAACCTACGCGTATTGACGAAACCAGTCCTCTTATACCAAGGCAACGTTCCCACTGCACAGGCATCTTAGTGTCCGCGTTTCCGGGGAAACGTGAGTGAACGACTGCCGGAAAGAACAGTTGGTCTGAACAATTTGGGCCAAAACGCAATTCAGAATCACCCGAGGTCGGGTTTTGCTTTGCCTCCGGGGAGGCCGGACACGTCAAATGCCGCGCCGGTAGCGGGTTATGGGTCAGTGCTGAGAATTGGGTGGTGCTCGAAAAAGCTTGACAAAACATCCCGTCTGGTTAGAATGCAGCATCGGATCTTCCAACTGGTCCGCGGTGGGGAGACAGTTCTTTCCTTGGTGAGATGTAATCTCGGTCCTCCCCAGATTTCACATTTCTTCAAGATATGGTTTTGCAAGTGAATCCGAAGTGAATCCCTGGAGGTTGTACATGACGTCCCGTCTTTGCGTGTTTTCCTTGGTTTGCTTTTTGTTATGCCTCTTCAGCGTGCAGCTACTGGCGCAGTCAGGTGCCACTTCTCTCGTCGGCCCCCCAACGGCAGCATTTGAGCGCACGTCAAATCACATGCTAGCGCCGGGCTTTGCTAACGCGGTATCTTACGGCTCGGGCGGGAATGGTGCCAATGCGGTAGCTTTAGGCGATGTAAACGGAGATGGCAAGCCGGACTTAGCGGTAGCGAACTGGTGCACGAATACCAGCTGCACCACTGCCGGGACTAATGTCGGAGTGCTGTTGGGTAATGGTGACGGAACCTTCGGAACGGTAGCAGTGTACGCCTCGGGCGGGCTTTATGCCGACTCGATCGCAGTAGCGGACGTGAACGGGGACGGCAAGCCTGACCTGATAGTGGCAAACAATTGCGCCGATGGCGCCTGCACCGGCGGCAATCTGGGCGTGCTGTTGGGTAACGGTGACGGAACCTTCCAGACGGCCGTTACTTATGCCTTGAGTGGAACGGCCACTGCAGTAGCTGTAGCGGATGTCAACGGCGACGGGAGGCCCGATCTGATCGTAGCGACTACCTTGAACAGAGCTGGTTTAGTGGGTGTGCTGATCAACAACGGGGACGGAACCTTCAAGGCGGAAACGACCTACAGCTCGGGTGGGCAGATCGCGCTTGCGGTGGCGGTAGGAAATTTGGGAAATGGTCATTTAGACGTGGTGGTGGCGAACAAGTGCGCTGATGGCACCTGCACCAGCAGCGATGTGGGCGTGCTGTTGGGCAACGGCGATGGAACCTTCCGAACGGCGGTGACCTACGATTCGGCCGGGCTTCATTCCGACGGTGTCGCAATTGCGGATGTGAATCGGGATGGCAAGCTTGACGTCGTAGTAGCGAACAGCAGCACCAGCACGACCGTCGATAACGGCAATGTAGGTGTTCTGCTGGGCAACGGCGACGGAACCCTCCAGACCGCGGTCGCTTACCCCTCGGGTGCATTTGGCGCTACCTCTGTGGCGGTGGCGGACGTGAACGGGGATGGCAAGCTTGACCTCGTGGTAACGAACTGCTCGGGTAATGCCAGCACCTGCGTTGGAGCTCTGGCCGGTGGTGTAGGAGTTCTGTTGGGCAACGGCGACGGAACGTTCCAGGCGGCAGTCCTTTCTGGCTCCGGAGGAAACGCTCCGTTCGGCGTGGCCGTGGGAGATGTGAACGCGGACGGGAGGCCGGATATCGTAGCGGCTAACTGCCACAGCTCTAATTGTGGCCAAGCCTCGGGGACGGTAGGGGTGCTCATCAACCAAACCAGCCCATGGTTGGTTTACGCATCTCTCGCCAAACAAGTTGACTATTTTGGCGAAGGGACGGCCGACTTTGCCGTGTGGCGGCCTTCCAATGTAACCTGGTACAACATCGATACCTCGGGCAGCAACTTCCTGAGCTTAGACTGGGGCCTGAGCACTGATACCCCAGTCATCGGCGATTACGATGGCGACGGTAAGACTGACATCGCCGTGTTCCGGCCCTCGAGCGGGAACTGGTACATCATTCCAAGCAGCACCGGGAAGTCGTACGGAGTGCAGTTTGGAACCCAGGGTGACGTGCCCCTGCCGGGCGATTACGACGGCGATGGCAGGACGGACGTCGCGGTGTGGCGACCTTCGAACGGGACCTGGTACATCCTTCCAAGCACTACCGGCAAGTCGTATAGAGTGCAGTTTGGAACACAGGGTGATGTGCCCGTACCAGGCGATTACGACGGCGATGGCAAGACGGACATCGCAGTATGGCGACCTTCGAACGGGACCTGGTACATCCTTCAGAGCAGCAACAACAAGATGGTCTCGTATCAGTGGGGCGCGTCTACCGACAAACCTGTTCCCGCCGACTACGACGGTGACGGCAAGACTGACGTCGCCGTGTGGCGGCCTGGCACTCAGGCGATCTGGTATATCATTCCGAGCAGCACCAAGGTTCCTTATCCGAAAGCGTGGGGAACAACCGGAGATATTCCGGTGCCCCGAGACTACGATGGCGATCTCAAAGCGGACGTAGCGGTGTGGCGTCCGTCAACTGGAGTCTGGTATGTCATACAAAGTCACAACCAGCAGATGCTTCCAGCGAAACAATGGGGCGTGTCAACCGATATCCCATTGAACAAGCCCGTGGGGCAGTAGAAAGATCGGATCCGCGGCAACCCGCAAGGGTTGCCACGCTTCGTTCGAGCTTGGCAACGACCAGAATCACCCTTCCTAACCTAATCGGCGTCCCGAACCTGATAGTGCACTTAATCGCGAATATATATTCGCGCGAAGTCACTATCGTCAGTATCACTCGGCGTAGTAGGACGCCGAGACCAAGCAGGAGTTTTCTTTCTCGAGGATACGTGAAGTTTGCCCGGCGCTAACATCCCCGGAGGAATCGCTTTACGCCGAAGAAACCTACCCGCCTTAGGCCCGCAGAGGGACGAATCCAAGTCTTCAGCACTGATGTACAGCATCATGGCAACTCGTACAAAGTGTAATCAGATTTTCTTCCGAATCATCGCCGGAGTGGCTGCGAAACTCTTTGTGATGGACCTCGAGACCCGACCTGGTGCCGCACAACTGACATCTCCAGCCATCACGCCGTAGTACGGCGTTGCGGAGCTGTTCGTAATTCTTGGAATCAAGCCGTAGGCGAGGCTGTTTTGGTCGGAGCCAATTCATGACGCCTTCTCATTCACGTGGTGCAGAAATTTCTGTCTCTCTTCCCCGGGGAGGAACTTGAAGAACCGCAAAGCCGACTGCAAGAGGACCTCAGGGTTTTCATTCTCCAGATTCGCTCCCGCCAGGAAATCTGCGCAAATCATCTCTAGGCAATAGCCGCGGGATTTGTCCGATCCCAACATCAGTGCTGCGGTCTCGATCGCCTGCTCGACCACCGGGAGCTGGCTCTTATACAACTTGAAGTAGATAATCTCCCACGGTTCAGTTTCCCGCCCGGTTAGCTCCTTCTCGACCTCCTGCTTAAACTGTTCCTTGGGCATCTCCCGGGCTTTGTGCAACCAGGTTGCACAATCGAAGTTCTGACTGTCTCTTCTCGCGATCTTCGCCAATTCCAGTCCTTTCGTCCAGCCCACTTCCTTGAGCTCCCGTCTTGCCTGTGGTGGCAGGTGCTCATGGATGGACATGAGGTAATACGCCTTTCTCCTCGACTCCGGAAACCGTCTTTCCAGGAATTCATCGAAGGACTTCACATTCTCCACCCGCCAGTACTGTCCTGCGCGAACTTCACACAAGTAACGTCCGAGTTCAACGAAGCGGGTATCCCGCTCCGCTTCCTTCTGCTTTTCCCAAGCCAGAATCTCATCGATCTTGGTGAGCACGAATATCGCCCGGCGACGATTGAGCTTAGGCAACATGGGCGGGTTCCTAGTATGTAAGCTCGTCAAGCCAACCAAGGTTTTCTGCTCCGGGACGTCGGACGAGACGGGTGTCGATCGTCTGCTGGTTTCCAAGGCAAAGCCCGACATAAGGGCAGTTGCTGCAGGGATTTTGCGGGAATCTGACCCCGCTGTGAGGCAAGAAGTGGGCCGACTCGATCCGCCTAATCGTATCTTCCGCCAACTCGCCGAACTCGCGACGCTGTTCGTCGGTGATTGTGGTGCGTAAGTATTGAATCTCAACTAACCGCTTGCGGACGAAGACGACCTGGGCGACTTGAGAGATTCCAGTCATCCAGGAATAGCAAGCGAGTTGCGGATCCAGCGCGAGGAGTCCGGCCGGCTCTTCCGAGTAGCGGCTCGATGTGGTTTTCCACTCGATTAGACAGCCCTCACCGTCGAGCTTCCCGATGGCGTCAACGTGGGCTACAAAGTCGTTTTTCCCAGAAACTGGTCTCGTGAACTTGATCTGCAGTTCGTGACGGGGTCTCCGGATACGAATGCGATCGTCCTGGCAGAATCGGTCGAGGAGCTGAATTCCGTGTTGGAGCATTCGATCCCACGTGTCGCCCTTCGAGTAGTGCAAGCCATGATTTTGATAAAGCGACCATTCGCGGAAGAGGACAGCGGCAGCGTCCTCCCGCAGGAAGTAGGCGGACAGAGCTTGTTCGAAGGCGCGACCGAAGAGCATCGCTGCTCGAGTGTCTTTTTCTTGCCAGCCATCAAGATAACGATGGCGATAGCGGCGCGGGCAGGTTAGGTACTGGCTGATCTGGGTGTAGCTGTAGGTCACTTTGACGTCTCCCATACCGCCAGGCTTGCGGGTGAGGCGCTCGAAAGTTGTTCCCATTGGCCGGCAGGTGCGAAGCCGTCGAGATTGAGCAGGGAAGTGCCGTTAATGACGACGTGGCTGACTTTGATTACTCCGCGGAGGCCAACCAGGTTCTTGTCATCGATTTCGTCTTGCCCAAGCAGCTCAGCGTCGTAACCAAAGTCACGGAGGAACCAGTTCAGTTTCCAGAGCGCTCTGGGTGTGCAATAGAGGCGGCCAGTAACTGAATGTCCCGTGAGTTGTCTTGGTTCTAGGATTGAGAAGCGAAGGAGATAGAAAGGCTTTCGCGAATCCCACCGATGCTGAGCTCGCTCGACGCGAACTTGGAGCAGGCCATCGCGAACTTGAGAAGCAGCAGAGTGATCGGCCTCGTGCAAGCCTTGGATATGACGTCTCACGCGGCACCTTCTTTCGCGTTGAGATAGCTGTTGAGCTGGCACAGAAGGGCATCGCGGTCTTTCTCGGCCCAATCGGCTAGGTGGGCTACGAAGTTTTCGACCTGGTCGCGAGTGGCCTCACGTAAGCTCTTCACGCCGCAGAAATCAGTCGCGTACGACTTAACCAGAGTGGCGTCGAGCTGATGCTGGCGAATAATTTGGCAGAGGTGATCGCGGACAGTCCGTCCGCCGTAGTTCCCGTTGGTAGATTGTGGAGGAAGTTTCTTGGATTGGGGATGGGATGCCGACCGGTCCGAGAGGGAACCGATCTCTTCGACCGAGCAGATGCCGATTCCGTAAGCTTTTCGCAGAGCTCGATTAACGGCCCGAGTTTCGGCAACACGCATTTCGGCGCCCTGGACAAGGAAGGAAACATTGGAGGGATCGGCATCGCCGTAACCGACGAATCCGCGACAGGCCTTAGATTTGTAGACGGTTGCTTGAAAGGCCCAGCGTTGTGCCTGCGGGTCGCAAAATGCTTGAACAGGCTGAACGTTCATGCCCGCACATCGTTTTCGACGAGCTAGGCCAAGCAGGCCCGTGTGCGTCACGTACCAGTGACCATCGAGCAGCAAAAGATCTCCCGACGCGACCGAGAGCTGATGTTCAGAAGTAAGCGTTTTCAAAGCGCTTGACGCGAGAGGTGAAATGCTGTTCCACAATCGTTTTGCAAGCCTTCGGTTGGACTCGAACATCGCGGATCCGTTTCGCATTTACATTTCTCCTTAATTTGGCGTGAGCATCAAGGTCATCAATTGCTAATTTATTAACATCAAGGTAGAAACGAATAGAAAGCGAATAAATATTTCTGGCTCTGGTGCATATTCCCAATGGAATATTCTATTAGGAATATGCGAGAAATTCAAGGGAAATGTCTCGCCGCGTCCGTTTAAAACCCGACTTGAAAGCGATTGGTCTGAGAATCAAAGGACTGCGAGGTGATATGAGGCAGGAGGACCTTGCGGTGCAGCTAGGAGTTAGTCAAGGCCAACTGTCAAAGGTTGAGCGGGGGAAAATAGCACCCACGCTTGAAATGCTTTTAGCACTAGCTAACCGATTCAGTAAAAGCCTGAATTGGATCGTTGGGGGTACAGAATGAAGTATCGATCCACCTCGTGCCTGCAATAGGACCAAATTCCTCGAAAGAAGTGCTGGTCCGGTGGATACCAAGACGAGTGCACCGAGTTTTTCCGGTGCGTCCGAGCGCCAGCCGAACGAACGACGCCGCAAAGGTGCATCACAGCCAAGTCTGAGTCTGCCCGGAGTATCGGGGGCAGGAGCAAGCGCCAGACTGCCGCCGAAAGTGGCGATCCGCTGCCGACATTGGACGACGCCATTGCGGTGCGGGACGCGGTCAATCGTCGACGTGTATGGAGGCAGGCGCGCGAGAGATCAAGAATTCATATCTCCTTGGCATCGAAGCCGCTGAGGAGGGCCGCTTCCCTGAGCTTTTGATCGGCGGTCAGAAAGACACGTCCTTGCGGGGCGTCTTCACACCAACCCAGCGCCGCTGCTAATTGCAGGGAGTCGGCCGCTCGCAAGTCATGGCGCTCCACCAGTTGTTCCGCCTTAGAAACCGAGACGTTCGACGGCTGGATCAAAGACCATGAATCAGCCAGATTTCTCGCGAGCTTGCGCGCCTTCGTCCAATCACTGGAGTCTAGTTGCTTCATTCTCACAAGTCGGGCGAGGGCGCTTGCAATCTCGACAGGGGTTGCCCACCAGATGATTAAATCGTAGCTCTTGTGCTGTGCGATGGCCCGAGGCGTAATGCCCTGGACGGACGCAGAGAGGAACCAGTGCGCTGCTCGCATCCCAAAAAGCAGAAAGCCGCGTTATCGGCCTTCCCGTTCTTCTCGCCATACTTGCTCCATGACCTCATCGGAAACATCTCCCGGGGGCTCTGGCCACGAGATCGACGCGGGCCGTTTCTTCAGCGGAGGTGTAAGAACGCCACGGGCGACCAATCGCTGCTCCTGCTCGGAGTGGCCTTCAAGACGGCAGGGAACGATCCGCGCTACAGGCTTGTTGCGGTCGCACACCAATACTTCTTCGCCATCCCGGACCAGTTGAATATGGGCGCTGAGTTGCGCCTTCAGATCGCTGATATTCACAGTTCTCATACCTCCATTAATAGCTGACATGACCATGTTGGTCATATCTGTTCCCGGAGGCTAGTTCTAAGGCTAGCACGAATGCTCAAGACAGAGTCTGATGCGTTCAAGCGCCGGCCGAACGAACGACGCCGCAAAGGGGATCACGGCTAAGTCTGAGTTTGCCCGGAGTATCGGCTCCAGCGAATCGCTCAACGGTGTGCTACAATACTATTCATATTGTGCTACAACGAGATCATCATGCAGGATGTTTTCCGCGGAGGTGAGTCGTGAAGCGTGGCGTCCAATCCAGTTCCTCACGAAGAAGAAAACATGTGGGCATGGGGGAGGGGAGTCCCGTGCGCTCTCGCAAGTTGCGCGACGTAATGGTGATCGCCGAGAAGGAGGGACTACTGCGTGGCGAACGCACCCACATGGTCCGCGGAAGAATGCCAGAAGCGCTCGTTACAAGGGCAAAAAAGCGCACCGGAATTGACTCTGACACGGACTTGATCGAGGTGGCGCTGGCTAACATTGCGGTAGCCGACGACTACGCGGACTGGCTGTTTTCCCGAAGCGGCACGGTTAGTAGCGAGGCTGACCTTGAGTTCTGATTTTCAAGGTACTCTCCGGCGGCTCAAACCCGACAAACGTCGAGCGCAGCTCAGACCGCGGGCCGATTTGGAGCTTGAGTTCATGGGAACGACCAGCCATCGACCCGCCAAGCTGCTCTACGATACAACCGTCTACATTGATATTCTTCAAGGCCGTTTTCCGCAACAGGGCGAGGCGATGCTGCGGGCGACCGAAGCATGGCATTCCCCAGTCACGGAAGCCGAACTGGCGGCGACTTGCGGCCTGCTCGATCCCGCTCACTCTCAAACGCTCCAGATCATCGCGCAAGTTGCGGCGGTTATCGACCGGCGGCCCAGCTACCGGACGATCACGCCCGATCCCGAGATCTGGCGGGAAGCTGGAGTGCTGTCCGGCACGCTGGCCCGGACCCAGGGATACGGACGAGAACAACGGCGGCGCGTGTTGAACGACGCGCTGCTCTTCGCCACCGCTCGAAAATACGGGTGCGCAGTCTTGTCCCGCAACGTTCGGGACTTTGACTTCCTGCAGCAACTCGATCCCTCTGGGAAAGTCATCTTCTATCAAATAGGTGCCCAGTGAATTCCGGGCGACCTTAAGAAGGCTCTCCGGCAGGTTGCTAGTCGTGAGGCACGGAGCATCTCTCAGATCTGCGAAATCCTACTGACGATTGGAACAGAAAACTACGACAAGGAAGGATCAAATACCTACAACGGTATCTCGGGCATGGTAAAAAGGCTGAGCTGTGACCAGTAATGCCCTAAGATTACTCAAGTAACCAGAAGGTAATTATAACAAGACAAATGTATTACCATATAGATAATAAGATTATAGTGACATAACCGGTCGGATTCGCTACAATTCAATTCCAGTCGAGCTTCGGGAGGGCGACATGAGTGGGAGGCTGATTCGACCCTCACGACTGACCGGAACGCTAGGCTGAATCTTGAATAAGGACCCAAGAAACAATTTATGAGTTTTAAGAACGAAAGCACGCGCTGTAAAGATACAACCAAACGAGGTGAGCCCTGCCGAGCCGCCGCCACCGCAGGTGGGCTCTGCTTCTTTCATGCCAATCCCAATAAAGCGTCCGAGCTAGGTCGAATCGGAGGCCGCAGCAAGGGTCGAATTAACACCGAAATGGTCGATCCCCTGCCTCTCTCGAACGCGCACTTAGGTCGATCCGGAACGCGTCCAATAACGCCCGGCCTTTGTCCCTACGAAACTACTCCCTTGCCTCTCCTGGACGATGCGATTGCGGTGCGGGACACTGTGACGCGGCTAATCGCCGATGTCCATGCGGGCAAAGTTGAACCCAAAGTTATTGCCGTGCTGACAGATCTCATAAATTTGAGACTGCGCGCACTTGACGCAGTTAGGGAGTTCGAGTCGCTGGAGAGGAGTCACCTCTTGACCACCGATATGCAGGCGCGTCGACTGGCGATGATGGCGGCGCTGAGCGATGATGGGTCAGAGTAAAAAGTGGCGCCCCAGGGCAGCGGCCGAGGCTTCCGGCTTTGAGGATGGCTTAAACAGTAACAAATCATAGCTTCAGATGCCTTGAGCGGTAGGATCTCAAGAAGCCGTCCCGCCCATGGCTTGTTCCGCGCCAATCAATTTGGCGATTCTGATCTATGGCAGCATCGTAATCTTAGTGCGGCTACGCGCCCGTCGACAGCGTTGTGCATAATAGTGTGGAAAAACGGGAAAGAGGATTTTCTCGCTTCATAAACGTCGCTGCTTCAACGACCTGCGTTCTTTAGGTTTGGAGTTCTTGAGGCTGCCGTTTGCACCAACAATCGGCATTGACAAATATCTGACAAGTGTTTACCTTTGCCCCCGTCGACGGCTGAAAGGGTTGGCTAAAATAAACCGTGGCTAGTCCAAAGTAAGCTGGGTGATTAGTTCGCTGGGGTGACTCGGCGAACGACCAGACCCGAAAAAACCGACTGCTCTGCGAGGGGTAGTTGGGGTTTGGAACTGCGAAAGCAGTGATCGCATCAAGGGCCGTGATGGTGCATACTCCACGCAGTCAGCTCCCTCGCAGGAGCTGGCGGCTAGAGCATAACCAAGATCACGGCCTTTTCCTTTTTTCCGGCCCGTGTTTCCCACCGCACTTCTTCCCCAGGATTTGTGAAAGCGCGTACCATCTATATTCTTGCAGATGGTGGCTCCCATGTCGGACAAGGTCTTCGGACTCAGCGTTAATCAAGTGATGGCGTACGCGGCGATCGCCAACGTGACGCTGGTCCTAGTCCTCACCACCATCAACATCTATTATGCGTGGCTTGCGAAGCGCCAGGCGGATGCGAGCAGCGCGCAAGTGGACTCATCCAACCGGCAGAGAGAAATTGCCGCGGAAACCCTCTCGATCCTGCGCAAACAGATTGAGCAGCAGCGAACCGCGGACCTCGCAACCGTAGGCTTGCAGTTGAAGGTTGCGATTCACACCATCGAAGACTGGCTTAAGCGAATCGGCTCGGTGGCGTTTCCGCAACTGCCGGACGAGATCAGGATTCTTCCCACCGACTTCAGCATCGCAACCCAACGAGCCAATGCGATTGATCCAATTGTTGCGGAGAACATGGGCGCGGCCGCGCTCTACGCCGGAGAGGCGGAAACCAACATCCGAATTCTGCGGAGCGGGAATCCAGCCAAGCCCGAAAGCTGGAAAGAGATGCAAGACAAAGCTACGAACAATTTGAACATTGCGAAGTACAAGCTGAATGTGGCTCGAACCCGATGGGAATCGACGAACGCCTGATCACCGAATTAGCCCCCAGCCAATCGGGCAATTTGGGCTGGCTCGATGTAGCTTCGTATTGGCTTCTGACGTCCGGATAACCCTGCTGAAAACCTTGACCCGCAAGGGGTAGCGGAGGATAATTGCGGACCTGAAGTTCGATCCCTGCTCTCACGTAAGTGATGAGCCGGGTGGCAACGATCGAATTCACGGTTCGCGTGTCTCCGGGCAAAAAGGAGTTCTGTCCATGAGCGAAGAAATCAACAATCGCATTGGCGACTACCAGATTCTCAACGAGTTGGGCAGCGGAGGGATGGGCCGGGTTTACCGGGTGCGAAACGTCATCTCTGATCGCATCGAAGCCATG
>Ga0210405_10000698_pt1 | contig 42639 bp, 47 predicted proteins | sample IncBWH11MmetaG_FD_155492 | JGI IMG/M metagenome (GOLD analysis project Ga0210405, IMG submission 155492) | Forest soil microbial communities from Barre Woods Harvard Forest LTER site, Petersham, Massachusetts, United States - Inc-BW-H-11-M | ecosystem: Environmental > Terrestrial > Soil >... | reverse complement strand
AGGGCGTCAAGGCGCCGCTGATGGGCGGCGACGGCATCACCTCCGACGAGTTCGCCTCGGTCGGCGGGCCGGGCGTCGAAGGCACGCTGATGACCTACGGCCCCGACCCGCGCAACAAGCCGCAGGCAAAAGACGTGGTGGCGGAATTCCGCGCCAAGAAATTCGAGCCCGAGGCCTACACGCTCTACAGCTATGCCGGCGTCCAAATCATCAAACAGGCGGCGGAAGCGGCCAAATCGGCCGACCCGAAGAAAGTCGCCGACATGATGCATTCCGGCATGACTTTCAAAACCGTGCTCGGCGACATCGCCTATGACAAGAAAGGCGACATCACCAAGCTCGATTACGTGATGTATATCTGGAAGAAGGATTCTGGCGGCAAGATCACTTACGTCGAGTGTCCGGAGTCCGGCTGCGCGATGTAAGCGTATTTCCTCGGCGCACGCTTTAGATCGCGAGCTTGCCGAGGTCGGGAAAGGTATTGAGGAGCCAGCTGCCGGCGTCGGAAATCCAGCCGGTGAAAAATGCGATGCCGGCGAGCACCAATAGCCCGCCCATGGCTTTTTCGACGACGCCGAGATTGGTGCGAAACCGCGCCAGGAAGGCGGCGAAAGATTCGACCGCGAAGGCTGCAATCATGAACGGCACGCCGAGCCCGAGCGAATAGACGGCGAGCAGTCCGGCGCCGTGAGCGACCGTGTCCTCCGATCCGGCGATCGCCAGGATCGCGCCGAGAATCGGCCCGATGCACGGCGTCCAGCCGAACGCGAACGCCAGGCCCATCACATAGGCGCCCCACAGGCCGACCGGTTTGGCCACGGTCAGCCGCCGCTCCTGCATCAGGAATGCAATCGGCGTGATGCCGAGGAAATGCAGCCCCATGACGATGATGACGACGCCGGCGATTTTGCCGAGCACATAGGAATACGCGTGCAGCACCGCGCCGAGCGCGCTGGCGCTGGCGCCGAATGCAACGAACACCGTGGTGAAGCCGAGCACGAAGACGAAGGCCGCGACCATGGTCTCGCGCCGCACGCGCGGGGCGGCTTCCGCATCGGCAAAGCGTTCCAGCGACGCGCCGGCCAGATAGACCAGATACGGCGGCACCAGCGGCAGCACGCACGGCGACAGGAAGCTCAGCATGCCCGCGAGCAGCGCCGCGACTATCGAGACGTTCGCCATAATGCATGCAATGCACCGGGGGCGATGGCGATTGCAAGGCGCCCCTCTCCGGGCGTGGGCTCCCTCTCCCCGCGTGCGGGGAGAGGGTGGGGTGAGGGGGCCTCCCCGCTGGGCTGAGAATTGCCGAAATGTCCGCAACGCAGCGCCTGAACTGCAAAGCTCAGAATCGCGGATAGGCCCCCTCACCCTCGTTCGCTCCGCTCACTCGACCTCTCCCCGCGCAGCGGGGAGAGGTTATGATGGAGCCCATGCGCAACCTCATCACCGACGTCCCCGGCATAAAAGTCGGCCACAGCACCGACACCCGCCTCGGCTCCGGCTCGACCGTGGTCGTCTTCGACGAACCCGCCGCCGCCTCGATCGACGTTCGTGGCGGCGGTCCGGGAACGCGCGAATCCGCGCTGCTCGATCCGGCGGGGACGGTCGAAGGCATCGACGCCATCGTGCTGTCGGGCGGCTCGGCCTTCGGCCTCGATGCGGCGTCGGGCGCGCAGGCTTGGCTGCGAGAGCAAGGCCGCGGCTTTGCCGTGCGCACCGCGCGGGTACCGATCGTGCCGGCGGCCGTGCTGTTCGATCTCTTAAGCGGCGGCGACAAGGAGTGGGGCCGGTTCCCGCCCTATCGCGAGCTTGGCTATGCGGCGGCCGCCTCGGCCGCAGCCAAATTCGCGCTGGGTAGCGTCGGTGCCGGCACCGGCGCCACCACGGTCAACTACAAGGGCGGCATCGGGTCCGCCTCGGCCCAAACACCGGACGGCCATACCGTCGGCGCGCTCGCCGCAGTCAATGCGGTCGGCAGCGTGGTCGTCGATCGCGGCCCGTGGTTCTGGGCGGCGCCGTTCGAAGAGAACGGCGAATTCGGCGGCCGCGGATTTCCGGCCGCTTTACCATCGAGCGCGCTCGCGCTTCGCACCAAGGGAACTCCGCAGGAGAGCACCACGTTGGTCATCGTCGCGACCGACGTCGTTCTGAACAAGGCACAGGCGAAACGCTTTGCGATCATGGCGCAGTCGGGCCTGTCGCGCGCGATCTACCCGGTGCACACGCCGCTCGACGGCGACGTGGTGTTTGCGGCCTCGACCGGACGCAGGCCGCTGGGTGATCCACACCTCGGCCTGACCGGTCTCGGCGCGGTTGCCGCCAATGTGGTGGCGCGTGCCATTGCGCGTGGCGTTTTTGCGGCAACGGCGCTGCCTTTGCCGGGCGCGATGCGCACATGGCAGGACGAATTCGGCCGCTGAGACAGGCGGATCGGCGCAATCTTTGATCCGGTCTTGGACGCGGAAACCACGATCCGCATCTTTGATGGGACGGCGCCTCGTTTTCGTTGACTCGCCCGGCATTTGCGCTTTGACTCGCGCCGGGCAGGGTCGCGGTAGTTGCGGAGGGTAAGATGCGCGTCGTAGTCATTGTTTTTGCTGCGTTATTGACGTTGGGCCTGGCGGCATTTGGTGTCGTCGCCGCCCAGCGCGCCAACGCCCCGGCCGCGACGACCGCTATGGCGGCGCAGGTTGCGCCGCCGGCTCAGAGCGCACGTCCGACGCCAGTGCGCGCACCGGTCGCCGATATCGCTCAGAATCAGATTGCAGAGGTGGCGAAGCCAACGGTGGCGACCGACGCTCCCGCCGTAGCCCCGGTCATCCTTGCGCAGAACACCCCTGCTCCGGCCGCAGCAGCGGCACCGCAGAGCGCGGCCGCGCCCGCGCCGTCTCCGGCGAAGAGCGCCCCGACCTGCGACAAGCCGGACGGCATGGGCCTTGCCCGCACCGTCGAGATCGACACCACCGGCGGCCCGGCGTTCGGCACCGAGCATTTCAAGCAGTACGATTTCCTGCGCGAGAAGGAAGTGGTGCTGACCTTCGACGACGGCCCGTGGCCGGAGAATACGCCGATGGTGATCAAGGCGCTCACCGACATGTGCGTCAAAGGCACGTTCTTCGAGATCGGCGAGCACGCCACCTGGCGTCCGGACATTTCGAAGATGGTGGCCGCGGCCGGCATGACCGTCGGCAGCCACACCTGGTCGCACAAGGATTTGGCCAAGAATCCGTATGCCAAGGATATTGAGAAGGCCAAGGACGAAATCGAGATGGGCGTGAGCGCCGTGCATATGGCGGTCGATGGCCCGATTGCGCCGTTCTTCCGCTTCCCCGATCTGCAGCAGCCGGCCGATCTGATGACCTATCTCGGCACCCGCAATATCGCGATCTTCTCGACCGACATCGACACGTTCGATTTCAAGATCCACAAGCCGGAGGACGTGGTCAAATCGGCGATGACCAAGCTCGCCAAGAACGGCAAGGGCATCGTGCTGATGCACGACTTCCAGCATGGGACGGCCGAAGCCCTGCCGGAACTGCTGCGCCAGCTCAAGGCCGGCGGCTACAAGATCGTCCACATGGTGCCGAAGCAGCCCGTGACGACGGTCGCGAAATACGACGACATGGTGCGGGCGCAGGACAAGTTCTCCAACGCCAACAACACCCGGCCGCAGACGAGCGTGGTCAAGACGATCAGCGAATAGCGCCCCATCCAATAGTCGTTTTCACCTTGTCATGCCCCGGCCTCGTGCCGGGGCATTTGCGTTTTTGACAGCACGTGAACAATCGCTGGGTGTTTCGCGCTTGCTAAGCTTTCGTTAGCGCGCTAAACTATAAGTTGTTAAAATAACAAGGGATACACTCTCTCGGAGCAATTTAAGTCCAGCCGCCCATACCGGCCCTTAACGTAACACCCTGGGAGAAAGCCACATGGCAAAATCCTCATTGGTTGGGATTGTGGGGGTTTTTTGCATGGTTGCCGCCGTTGTCTCGGTCACGAGCAGTTGTGGTCAGAAGACCTCCGCCCCCGTAGCGGCTGCCAAGAATGTGCCAGCGCCCCCTACCGCCGTAGGTTGTTACAACTATAGTGTGAATTCTGCCGGCGGTTCGGCCGGCCAATGGGCAAAAACCGCTTGTCTCAGCCGGGCGAAGGCGTCTCGTCTTCCACATCTTCAGATCGGGGGCCAAAGCAATGGTGTTTATGGCCTTAACGCTCCCTGCCAAGGCCCATGTGACACAAACCCAAACAGTCTAATTACAGCAGGCTTGGTCGCGATTAGTTTTCCTACATCAAACGCAATTGCCGAACCTGTCAGCGCGGAAAACGACAACAGCGCGGGCAGCTTTTCTTTCTCAGTTCAATTGAACACCAACACCTTCCCGGTCACGTGCAATCCAGGTTTCGATCCGTCGGGTCAGAATACGGGTCAGAATATATGCATAGGCGGACATCAGGGTTGGGTGCAGTTTGGTTATCAGGCGAATCCCGGCTGTGAACCATCTTTTGGCCAGTGGCTAAGCAACCTTCTTGATTGTGGTGCCACGTCGGTATTGTGCGTATGGGCCAACGATGTCACGCCGGGCATTCCAGCGACCTATTACCCCGACTGGTGCATAAACCCGCCTGACCCCTACGAAAACATCGTATGGTCTAATGGATCAGCTCCCGCCAACGTGCTTCAAATTTCGGCCGGTGTACTCTTCTCAGCTCCCGACCCGTCCCTGGGCCAGCTTCTTTGGACCATGGCCTGCGTACCTTGGGTCATCGGCGCCCCCCAGTGTTTTGGTGTCGTCGCACCTGACGAATTGGGATTATGTTGGGACCCAAGCTCGAATCAATGCGCCTGGCAGACCCTCAGCGGAAGCCTGCTTGGCTACGGCGGCGCTTCGCACGCAAACTTTTCTCCCGGCGTGACTATGGTCACCACTGTTGTGGCCACTGCGTGTACACAGCCTTTCCCGGCTCCATTTGGACTCGTCCATCCTTGGCCTGCTGTCGTAGTATCCATGCCTCCTCCCACGCCACTACAATGTCCTTGGCCGGGGAGTCCGACTTACTACGTACAGGCGATAAGTGCGGTCGAAACAGGGGAGATGAACAACCTCACGCCCACCTTATCCCCCGCATCGGAAGTTGTCGGACCGTGCCTAAACGGGACATGCTGGATCACGTACACCGCGTCGGACTAATAAAGCGTCGTCTAGGCAGACTTAGTGCTGCAAGGATCGCCGAAAGACGTCGGCCGACGACGGTCTCAATACGCTGCCTCAACAGCGAACCGCTCGGCGTTATACGGTTTCGGATCGCAGAACGGCGTCGCGCCGGTCATCATCTCGGCAATGAGCCGCCCCGTCGCCGGGCCGAGCGATAAGCCCCAATGGCCATGGCCGTAAGCGAGCCAGAGCCCACGTTGTCCGGGAGCGCGCGAAATCACCGGGCGGGAATCGGCGAAACACGGCCGCGATCCCATCCACGGCTGCGGCTCGACGGCGTCACCGAGCGCGAACAATTCGCGCGTCTTCGGCAGCACGCGATCGAATTGCACCGGCGTCGGCGGAGCATCGCGCGCGGCGAATTCGGCGCCGGTGGTGAGCCGGATGCCCTGCTCCATCGGCGTAATGACATAGCCGTTGTCGGCGTCGAGCACCGGCCGGCTCAGCCCGGCATTGCCCTGCGGGCGAAAATGCCAGTGATAACCGCGCTTGACGGCCATTGGTAATTTGATGCCGAGCGGCTCGATCAGATCCGGCGTCCACGGCCCGAGCGCGATCACCACGTCGCCGGCGTCGAGCGGGCCTGAGGCGGCATCGACCCGCCAGTACGGCTCGGCGCGGTGCAGGCTGCGCGCGTCGCCAGTGAACGACAGCCCGCCGAGGGCCGCGAAACGCGCCGCATAAGCGCGCGTCACCGCCAGCGGATTGCTGATGCTCACCGCGCCGGTCCAGTGCACGGCGTGGCGGAACGCCGGCGCGAGCGAGGGCTCCAGCGCGCGCGCCGCTTCACCCTCGAGCGACACATTGGCGATGCCGAAGCGCGCTGCGAGTTCGAGCTCGCGCGCCTGCGCCGCGAACGAGGCGTCGCTGCGGTAAAGTTTCAGCCAACCGGTATAGCGGAAATATTTTGTGGCACCGGCTTCTGCGCTCAGCGCCTCATGCTCGGCGACCGCGCGCGCCATCAGCGGCCGGATGATTTGCGCCGTCTCGATCAGCCGTTCCGGCTGCGAGGCGGCGCGGAACGCCAAGAGCCACGGCGCCACTTTCGGCAGGAACGACAGATGATAATTGGCTTCCGGCGCGCGCTTGAGGGCGACGCGTAAGAGCGCCGACAAGCTCGACGGAAACGCCGGCGGAAAGATCGTGTTGCCTTCGATGATGCCGCTATTGCCGTAGGACGTGCCCTCGCCCACGCCGCCGCGATCGACCAGCGCGACTGAGACGCCGCGCTTGGCAAGATGCACGGCAATCGAGGTGCCGACGATGCCGGCTCCGAGCACAATGGTATCGACGCGCGCCACGATGACCTCCTGCGCAGGAGGTATAGCGCCGATCGGTGCAAGTCTAGTCGCGGGTGGCTGCGGAAGAGCATCAGGCATGTAGCGCAAATCCGCAAAACACAACGGTTTCTTGCCCGTTGCCCGCTCTGAAACGGCGTGTTACGCGAACAATGAATCTGGAGAATCCGGTGCACCGCCCGCTCATCATCGCGCCGTCGATCCTGGCCGCCGACTTCGCCAAGCTCGGCGACGAGGTGCGCGCGGTCGATGCCGCCGGCGCCGACTGGATCCATGTCGACGTCATGGACGGCCATTTCGTGCCGAACATTTCCATCGGCCCGGACATCGTCAAAGCGATCCGGCCCTACACCAAGAAGCCGCTCGACGTGCATCTGATGATCGCGCCGTGCGATCCTTATCTCGAGGCCTTCGCCAAGGCCGGCGCCGACATCATTACCGTGCATGTCGAAGCCGGGCCGCACATCCACCGCTCGCTGCAAGCCATCCGCGCGCTCGGTAAGAAGGCCGGCGTGACCATGAATCCCGGCACGCACGAGAGCGCGGTCGAGCACGTCATCGATCTCGTCGATCTGATCCTGGTCATGTCGGTCAATCCGGGCTTCGGCGGCCAGAAATTCATCCCCGAAGCCGTGGCCAAAGTGCGCAACCTGCGCGCCATGGCGGCGGGACGGCCGATCGACATCGAGATCGACGGCGGCATCACCCCGCAAGTCGCGCCCGAAGTCGCGCGCGCCGGCGCCAACGCCTTCGTCGCCGGCTCCGCCGTTTTCAAGGACCGCACGCCGGAGAGCTATCGCGCCAACATCGCGGCGATCCGCAGCGCCGCGGCGCTGGCGCGCGGGGAGGTGGCTTAGGAGGTCAAGATGCGAACTATCCAGCGACTTGTGCTTTTGCTGCTCGCGCTTTCTCTCGCCGCTTCGGTGGCCATGGCGGCGCCTACGGCAATTGACGATCCGGACAAATATGCCGCCGAAGCCATGCGGCTCCTAGCCAAGGGTGACATGACGGCGCTGGCCAAGATGGTTGCCGACTCCATCGGCAAGCCGGATAGCGCCGAGGGGCTGAAAAACGCTCTTGGGATGATCGCCGGCAAAACCATCGATTACAATGACAAGGTGATCGACAATACTTTCGGCAAGGGCCTGCGCCAGATCGTCTACTACAGCTTCATCGATAATTTCGGATTCGTCTATTATCGCTTCAATTTCAAAATGAGCAGCAAAGGCTGGATATTGGCAAACTTCAACTTCAAGACCGAGATCAACGAACTGTTTCCGAAGGATTTCGTCGACCGATAGACCGTCCATGCCAGCGGGCGTCGGCATTTCCCACTCGTCTGGCATGACGCAATTGTTGCGCGCCGGCTGATCTGCTACAGCGCAGGCATTGCCCCGAGGTAGCGATGATACTGCGATATTCTAGGCCCGAAATGGCGGCGATCTGGACGCCGCAGACGCGCTTTCGCATCTGGTTCGAGATCGAGGCCCATGCCGCCGATGCCATGGCCGAACTCGGCATGATCCCGAAGGCGGCGGCGAAGAAGATTTGGCGGAAGGGCAAGGCGGCGCAGTTCGATGTCGACCGCATCGACGAGATCGAGCGCGAGACCAAGCACGATGTCATCGCTTTCCTCACCCACCTGGCCGAGATCGTCGGGCCCGAAGCGCGCTTCGTGCACCAGGGCATGACCTCGTCAGACGTGCTCGATACCTGCTTCAACGTGCAGCTGGTGCGCGCCGCCGATCTTCTGATCGCCGACGTCGAAGCGCTCAACAATGCGCTCGAGCGTCGCGCCCGCGAATACAAATTTACCCCGACCATCGGCCGCTCGCACGGCATCCATGCCGAACCGACCACGTTCGGGCTGAAACTCACCGTCGCCTATGCCGAGTTTTCTCGCGCGCGTGAGCGCCTGATCGCGGCGCGCGCCGAGGTCGCGACCTGCGCGATCTCCGGCTCGGTCGGAACTTTTGCCCAGGTCGATCCGCGGGTCGAAGCCCACGTGGCGCGCAAGATGGGACTCAAGGTCGAGCCGATCTCGACCCAAATCATTCCGCGCGACCGCCACGCCATGTATTTCGCCACGCTGGGCGTCGTCGCGGCGTCGGTCGAGCGGCTGGCGACGGAAATCCGCCATTTGCAGCGCACCGAAGTGCTGGAGGCCGAGGAGTATTTCTCCGCGGGGCAAAAAGGATCCTCGTCGATGCCGCACAAGCGCAATCCGGTGCTGTCGGAAAATCTCGTCGGTCTCGCCCGCATGGTGCGCGCCTACGTCACGCCGGCACTCGAAGACGTGACGCTGTGGCACGAGCGCGACATCTCGCACTCTTCGGTCGAGCGCATGATCGGACCCGACGCAACGGTGACGCTCGATTTCGCGCTCGGCCGCCTCGCCGGCGTCATCGACAAGCTCGTCGTCTATCCCGCCAACATGAAAAAGAATCTCGACCTTCTTGGCGGCCTGGTCCATTCCCAGCGCGTTCTCTTGGCGCTGACACAAAAGGGCGCGGCGCGCGAGGACGCCTATCGCCTGGTGCAGCGCAATGCCATGAAAGCGTGGGAGGGAGGTGGCGAATTCCTCACCTTGCTCAAGGCCGACAAGGATGTACGCAAATATTTGAGTGACAAGGAGCTCTCCGCCCACTTCGACCTGGATTTCCATTTCTCCCACGTCGACGCCATCTTCCGCCGCGTGTTCGGCCGCGCCTAAAGAATCAGCGCCGCCTGACACGGCGCCGGCACGCTGTCCACGAAAGCTTCACCGCCGCAGTGGCGCGTTTTCAGCGCCGCGGCCGATTGTTTGTTTGCCCGACTCACCCGCCCCGGCGTAATTTCCAGGCAACCTCTCAGGAGCGAATCCTTTTTAGGGAGAGAATCATGGGCCGTTTGGTGCGCAAGCCGGTAGTGCCCGACCTCGATCTGCAAATCGCAGGGCTGGAGGACGTGCTGCAGTCCGATATCGCCGGCATGCAGCTGGCGGCGGCCGTGCCCGGCGACAATTACGTCGAGCGCATGATCAAATATATTCCGGGCGAGGTGATCGGCTTTTCCATGCTGATCAATGCCATCCTCGATCAGGCCCTGAAGGCCGGCGGGCCGAATGCCGCCATGGCGGGCCTGCCCATCGCCGCCATCGCCACCGGCGCCTTGCTGATCGGCTGCGTCCTCACCCCGCTGTTCTGCTGGTATGTTCGCGAGGACGGCGACGCCTGGATGGTCAATGCCATGGTCTCGACCATTGCATTCCCGTTCTGGGCCTATCTCATGGGCGCGGTCGCCTTCGCAGGCATCCATGACGGCAACTTTGCGGTGATCCTGGTGCTGACCTTCACGGTGATCTCAGGCCTGATCTCGCCGGTGGCGAGCCGGCCAAAACTTGCCGCCCGCCAGGAGGTTGCGCCCCCCAAGGACGGCCCGCGGCTGGTCGAGGCCTTCGCTTAAGGCCGCTTAACGGTTCCAACCGCGGGCGATTGCGGGCGTCCGGCGCCTCGTGGCATGTATCGCGCCATGGCGGTTCGGGAAAAAATCCTGCTGTTCGATTCGGGCCTTGGCGGCCTCACCGTCTTCCGTGAGGTCGTGGCTTTGCGGCCGCAGGCCGATCTGCATTTCGTCGCCGACGATGCCGGTTTCCCCTATGGCGGACTGCAAGAGCCGGCACTGGTCGGCCGCGTTGTCGCGCTGATGGGCGAATTGATCGAGACGCACCGGCCCGATCTGGTGGTTATCGCCTGCAACACCGCCTCGACCATCGTGTTGCCCGAACTGCGCAAGACCTATGCGGTGCCGTTCGTCGGCACCGTGCCGGCGATCAAACCGGCTTGCGCGGCGTCGATCACGCGGCGCGTCTCCGTGCTCGGCACCGAGGCGACGGTGGCACGCGAATATACCCGTGCGCTCATTCGCGATTACGCCGGCGACTGCAAGGTCACGCTGGTCGGCGCCAAGAAGCTTGCGGCCTACGCGGAGGACGATCTGGCCGGCGCCAAGATCGACGACACCGCGATCCGCGAAGAGATCGCGCCGGCCTTCGTCGATGACGGCAATCGCACCGATACGATCGTACTCGCCTGCACGCACTATCCGTTGCTGATCGAACGGCTGCGCAAGCTGGCGCCATGGCCGGTCAATTTCATCGATCCGGCGCCGGCCATCGCGCGGCGCGTCGTCGATCTGCTCGGTCCCGCCCCACCGTCAGCGGGACATGGGACCAGGCGAGCCATTTTCACGTCGGGTCGTGCGCGGGCGGCCGTGCTTGATCGTTTCGGCATTCGCGCGGCCGAACTGACAAAGCCTGCCTAATCGCCGGTCAGCGCCTGCAGCGAATTTCGCCTGGGTCCGGCTTGCCGCTTCGACCCGTCGCCGTTACGCTTTCGGGGGTCGATGCTGGGAAACTCGGCTTGGGGGGAATTCACATGAGCACCGCCGTCGCAGTCGAATCGAAGGCTTGGTATCTCAACCGCTGGAACCAGCTCATCCTCGGCGTCATCGCCATGATGGCGATCTCCAGTCCGCAATATGTGTGGACGCTGTTCACCGGCCCGCTCAACCAGAAACTTGGAACGACGCTGGCGGAGCTGCAGTGGACGGTCTCGCTGTTGATCATCCTGCAAACCTGGTTCTCGCCGTTCCAGGCCTACTTGGTCGACCGCTTCGGCCCGCGCCTGCTCATCTCGGTCGGCGCCCTGTTATCCGGCGCCGGTTGGGTTCTTTCCGCTTCGGTCGACAATATCTGGGCGCTCTACTTCACCTATGGGGTGCTGGGCGGATTCGGCACCGGCATCATCTATGTCGGCATCATCGGCCTGATGGTGCGCTGGTTCCCCGACCGTCGTGGGCTTGCCACCGGCCTCGCCGCGGCGGGCTACGGGTTCGGCGCCTTCTTCACCAGTTTCCCCATCGACAGCATGATCAAAAGCTCCGGCTATGCCCACACGCTCGTGGTGTGGGGCATCATCCAGGGCGTCATCGGCATCCTCGCGGCGCAATGGCTGCGCACGCCGCCCGATAACTATCAGGTGCCGGCGGCCGCGGCGGCGAGCACCATCGCCGCCCAGCAGACCCATCGCAGCTATTCGCCGCGCGAGATGCTGCGAAGCCCGATCTTCTATCTCTTGTTCGTGATGATGAGCATGATGTCGACCTCCGGCCTCATGGTCGTCTTCAATGTCGGCCCGTTCGCCAAGGATTTCGGCGTCGCCAATGCGATGGTCCTCGGCATGGCGGCGCTGCCGCTGTCACTCACGCTGTCGCGGTTCACCAACGGCCTGACCCGGCCGTTCTTCGGTTGGGTCTCCGACCATATCGGCCGCGAGAACACCATGGCGCTCGCCTTCTCGCTCGAATGCGTCGCCATCCTGATCCTGTTCGCCTTCATCGACCAACCGGCGCTGTTCGTCGTGCTGACCGGCCTCGTCTTCTTCGGCTGGGGCGAGATCTTCTCGCTGTTTCCCTCGACGCTGACCGACACGTTCGGGCCGAAATACGCGGCGACCAATTACGGCTTCCTCTATATCGCCCAAGGCGTCGGCTCGATCCTCGCCGGCCCCGCGGCGGCGTTCCTCAAGCAGACCACGGGAAGCTGGACCGCCGTGTTCATCGTCGTCGCCATCCTCGATGCGGTCACCGCGCTGCTGGCGATCACGGCGCTGCGCGCCATGCGGCGCAAGCACTTGGCACAAGGCTGAATTCCGCAGGCCCTCGTGCGGTTTGACACTTTGGCGGTTTCCCCCTAGAAACCGGCCACTTCGCGGGCCCAAAAGGCCCGCGCGGTGTTTCGCACCCGCGGTTTGCGCCGGAATCGGCCGCAAAACCTGTCGGTTCCGGCCCCAAAGGGCGGAACAGGAGGAGGGCGCGATCCTCAACATACGGCATGATCCCGAAAAGTGGTCTTCCGGTTTTCGGACAAGATCATGCCGCAACAGAATTTAAATGAGGACGCGATGACCAAGCGCCATCAGGCGAAGTACAAGATCGACCGGCGTATGGGCCAGAACATCTGGGGCCGGCCGAAGTCTCCGATCAACAAGCGCGAATACGGCCCCGGCCAGCACGGCCAGCGCCGCAAGGGCAAGCTGTCCGACTACGGCGTGCAATTGCGCGCCAAGCAAAAGCTCAAAGGCTACTACGCCAACATGTCGGAGCGGCACTTCCACGGCATCTACGACGAGGCGCGGCGACTGAAGGGCGACACCGGCGCCACCATGATCGCGCTGCTGGAGCGCCGGCTCGACACCGTGATCTACCGCGCCAAATTCGTCCCCACCGTCTTTGCCGCGCGCCAGTTCATCAGCCACGGCCACATCACCGTGAACGGCAAGCGCGTCAATGTCGCGAGCTACCGGGTCAAGGTCGGCGATCTGGTCGAGGTCAAGGAGAAGTCGCGGCAGCTCGCTTTGGTGCTCGAAGCCACGGCGCTCGGCGAGCGCGACGTGCCGGACTATATCGACGTCGACCACACTAAAATGTCGGCCAAGATGGCGCGCATACCGGCGCTCGGCGACGTGCCCTACCCGGTGCAGATGGAACCGCACCTGGTGGTCGAATTCTACTCGCGCTGACCGGCGCGCTGTCGGGCGCAATCGCACCAAGCGCGGTTGCAGCCAGCCACTTATCCCCAGGCGGCCGATTTTGAACGCGGTGCGGTAAGTCTGCGCAATCTGCTGAGAAAAGCGGCGGAGCGCCGGTACAATTCTGGCGGTTGTGGCGGCTTGTCTTGTCGAATCTGCCTATTCCTCATACGGTGCTGCCGCAAATTGTCGCACGCGGCAATTTCGTTGCGTAGCGTTCGGGTTGGGGCTTCTTCAACAAACAAACCGGGAGAGCGCACATGGATGCGTTGGGAAGGATCAAGGGGTGGATCGGCTCGCTGACGGAAATCGGGCTGATGCTATTGGCGCTGGCGATCGTCGCGGCGCTGCTGGTTGGGGCCAATCTGCCGTTCTTCGGCAATGTCACGGCCAACATCATGGCGCTCGTCAAATCGCTCGGTGATGCCGGCTTGGTGGGTCTGATCACGCTGGGCATCATCATGTGGCTGTTCGCGGGACGGGAAACGGCCTGAGCCGTACCTGTCCGGCACAACCGTCACGCATGATCAAAACAGCGTTGGGTGGCGAGGCACTCTCCCACCCGACGCCCTTAAGGCCGTGTGATGTTGGACTACTTGCAGAAGGCCAAGCAGTACCTTTGGGCCTTCGTCGAAATCGGATTTTTGACGGTTCTGTCCGTCATTTTGATTTATTTGATCCTCGGCCCGGATTCGTCCGGCGTGTTCGTATCGGGGGTCGCCGACAACGTCCTGAAATTCGCCGCCGCGCTGCCGGCGCAAAGCCTGGTCGGATTGGCGATCGTGCTGGCGCTGGTGATCCTGCTCACCAAACGCATGCGCTGATTGAGAAGCTGGAACGGCCGGCGCAGCGTTTAAGCCTGCGCGGCTTCCTTGACCGGAACGCCCTTGTCCTTGAGCAGCGATTGCAATTCGCCGGCCTGGAACATTTCGCGCACGATGTCGCAGCCGCCGACGAACTCGCCCTTGACGTAAAGCTGCGGGATAGTCGGCCAGTTCGAGTAGTTCTTGATGCCGCCGCGCAGGTCGTCGTTTTCCAGCACGTTGAGGCCCTTATAGGGCACGCCCAGGTAATCGAGGATCTGCACGATCTGCCCGGAGAAGCCGCACATCGGAAACTGCGGCGTGCCCTTCATGAACAGCACGACGTCGTTGCCCTTTACTTCATTGTCGATGAATTGCTCGATTGACATCGCGGTCATCCTTCCTGACGCCGCGGGCTGCCCCAGCCGCGCGACTCTCACCCTTTCGGTCCTGAATATATGTAGCGCAAATAGGTCCCGCAAAACAGTGCAAAGCCCATGCCGGGATTTCATGCCTGGATGGCCAAATCTCGCCGGGCAAGCCGCGCCGTCAATGAAATGCCGCCGTTCCGTCGTCACGGAGCATGGATTTCCACGCGCGGGTGGCCGCGGAGAACGGATGTCGGCGGCGAATTGTTCAGCGTTCGGGCGCGCCGGTTTGCAGCGCCAGCGCATGCAGCTTGCCGCCCATTTCGGCCTTGAGCGCCTCGTAGACGATCTGGTGCTGCTGGACTCTGGATTTGCCGCGAAACGATTCGGCGATCACGGTCGCGGCATAATGGTCGCCATCGCCGGCGAGGTCGCGGATCGTCACCTCGGCGTCGGGAATGCGCGCCCGGATCAGGCGTTCGATGTCGTTGGCTGCCATTGCCACGGTGCGTCTCCTCGCGGGGCCACGCTTTGCCGGTGAAACGCTGGATTAGCAGATCGGCGCCGCACGGCAAAGGATTTGGGCCCTTCCTCCCCTGGACGCCGCGCAGGCTGCGATGCATGTTCCGCCGCAAAACATGGCGGCGATCACGCCGCAGTGAGGGCCATGCGATGTTCAAGTCTTTGGCATTTGCCGGCTTGCTGCTGGCGCTGTTGCCCAATCAGGTTTCCGCCCAGCAACCCACGCAGGCCCAACGTGACGCCATTCGCGCGGCCTGCCGCTCGGATTTCATGGCCAACTGTTCCGGCGTCCAGCCCGGCGGCAAGGAGGCCTTCGAGTGCCTGTTGCAAAACGACGCCAAGCTTTCGCCGTCTTGCCGGACAGCGGTGAACGCCGCCGCGCCGAAGCCCGCCGCGCCGGCCGCTGCGGCGCCAGCGGCGGCTCCGGCGCAGTCCGAGGCCGCACCGCCGGCCAGCAAAGTCGAGCGCGCACCACCGGGGATTCAGGTCGCCCCGGCCGAAGCCCAGAGCGACGAACTCAAGACCGTGCAGCAGGCCTGCACACTCAACGACTTCGTGGCGCACTGTTCCTGGATCGCGCCGAGCAACCCGGAAATTCTGCAATGCCTCAAGGCCAATGCGGCCGATCTCTCACCTAATTGCCAAGCTGCGGTGCAATCGCTTCGGGCCGCGCCAGCACCCGCCGCCGCGACACCCGCCGAGCCGGCGCGGCAAGCGGTGCCGGCCAAAAAACCGGTAGAGCCAAGGCCGACGGAGCCGGCGCGCGCCAGCGCTCCGCCTGCACCGGCCGCGCCGGCTGCACCCGCCGCCGCTGCCGCGGCGCCGACAGCGCAGCAGAAGGCCGCTATCCGCGCGTCGTGCCGGTCCGATTTCATGTCCCGTTGCGCAGGCGTGCAGCCCGGCGGCGCCGAAGCGTTGCAATGTCTCAAGCGCAACGAGGGGCAGCTCTCGGCAGCATGCCGCAGCGCCGTGGCCGCAATCGGCGGCGGCGGCGCTGGTGCGGCGGCGGCCCCGTCCGGGGCACCGGCGGCAACGGCTGCGCCCGCGGTCGCGCCAATCGGGCCGATGCCGATGCTGCGCCCGCGCGAGGCGCTGGCGATCGTGCAAATTTGCGGCGTCGAGGTGCGGTCGCTCTGTGCCGGTGTTCCGTTCGGCGGCGGCCGTATCATCAGTTGCCTGGCCGCTAACGCATCGAGCCTGTCGCCGAGCTGTTACAGCGCGCTGAGTGCGGCAGCGGGCCGATAACAATAAATTAGGTCGTTTGGCCCGCCATATAGGCCGGCAGCCAGCTCTCGAACGCCTCTTTGAGCTGCGCAACGGCGATCGGGCGTTCGCCTGAAATCGCCAAAATCTTGCCGCCGGTCGCACCGAGCCGCGTCAAAATCACGCCGGCTGCTTTGGCGCGCTCGGCGATGAGATCGGCGTTCTTGCCGGTCACGACATAACGGCCCTGATCTTCGCCGAACCAGAACGCGTGCGCGGCAAGCGCCGAAGGACCTTCGAGCACCGCACCGATACCGGACGCGATCGCCATCTCGGCGAGCGCGACCAGAAGGCCGCCGTCGGAAATGTCGTGTGACGCAGTGACAAAACCGTCGCGGATCAGGCTGCGGACGAAATCGCCATGACGTCTCTCCGCGGCGAGATCGACCGGCGGCGGTGCACCCTCCTCGCGACCGCAGATATCGCGCAAATAGGCCGACTGGCCGAGCCAGCCTTGGGTTTCGCCGATCAACAGGATCGCTTCGCCCTCGGCCTTGAAGCGCAGCGTCATCGATGCGGTAAAATCGTCGAGCACACCAACGCCGCCGATGGTCGGGGTCGGCAAAATCGCCCGCCCGTTGGTCTCGTTGTAGAGCGACACGTTGCCGGACACGATCGGGAAATCGAGCGCGCGCGCGGCCTCGCCGATGCCGCGGATGCAGCCGACCAATTGCCCCATGATCTCCGGCCGCTCCGGATTGCCGAAATTGAGATTGTCGGTGAGCGCCAGTGGCTTGGCGCCGACGGCGCAGAGATTACGCCAGGCTTCGGCCACCGCCTGCTTGCCGCCCTCGAACGGATCGGCCTCGCAATAGCGTGGCGTGACATCGGAGGTGAGCGCCAGCGCCTTCGGGCCGTCGTTGATGCGCACCACGGCGGCGTCGCCGCCCGGCCGCTGCACCGTGTTGCCGATGATGACGTGATCGTACTGTTCCCAGACCCAGCGCCGCGAACACAGGTCGGGCGAGCCGATCAGCTTTTCCAGCGCGGCGACGATCGGCATTGGCGGCGCGACGTCCGCCGCTCGCACGATTTTTCGTTTCGCGGTTTCGGCAAAAGGCCGATCGTAGACCGGCGCCTCGTCGCCGAGTTCCTTGATCGGCAAGTCGGCCATGGTCGCGCCGCCATGCCTGACGATGAAGCGTTTTGTCGGCGTGGTTTCGCCGACCACGGCGAAGTCGAGGCCCCATTTGCGGAAGATCGCCTCGGCTTCCTGTTCCTTCTCCGGCTTGAGCACCATGAGCATGCGCTCCTGGCTCTCCGACAGCATCATCTCGTAGGCGCTCATGCCGGTCTCGCGGCACGGCACTTTGTCGAGGTTGAGCGTGACACCGAGATCGCCCTTGGCGCCCATCTCGACCGCGGAACAGGTCAGCCCCGCCGCGCCCATGTCCTGGATGGCGATGACGCAGCCTTTGGCCATGATCTCGAGGCAGGCTTCGAGCAAAAGCTTTTCCGAGAACGGATCGCCGACCTGCACGGTCGGGCGCTTTTCCTCGGCGTCGGCGCCGAACTCGGCCGACGCCATGCTGGCGCCGTGGATGCCGTCGCGGCCGGTTTTCGAGCCGAGATAGACGATCGGCATGCCGACGCCGGACGCCGCGGAATAGAAAATCTTATCGGCGTCGGCGAGGCCCACCGCCATGGCATTGACCAGGCAATTGCCGTCATAGCGGCGATGAAAGCGCACCTCGCCGCCGACCGTGGGCACGCCGAAGGAATTGCCATAGCCGCCGATGCCGGCAACGACGCCGCCGACCAGCGCGCGCGTCTTCGGGTGCTTTGGATCGCCGAACGACAACGCGTTGAGGCAGGCGATCGGCCGCGCCCCCATGGTGAAGACGTCGCGCAAAATGCCGCCGACGCCGGTGGCGGCGCCCTGATAGGGCTCGATGTAACTCGGATGGTTATGGCTCTCCATCTTGAACACGACCGCGAGTCCGTCGCCGATGTCGATGACGCCGGCATTCTCGCCCGGCCCCTGAATCACCCAGGGCGCCTTGGTCGGCAGCGTGCGCAGATGGATTTTTGAGGATTTGTACGAGCAGTGCTCGTTCCACATCGCCGAGAATATGCCGAGCTCGGTGAAGCTCGGCTTGCGGCCGATGAGCTTCTCGAGGCGCGCGTATTCGTCCGGCTTGAGGCCGTGCTCGGCGATCAGTTCGGGCGTGATGGCAGGCTCGTTGGATTTCACACTAATCGCGCCCAAAGCTTAGAATCTCCTGCACCGCACCCGTGATCCTACGCCGCATTGCAGTCTTCATCATGTAGCCACCCCTGTTCGTTCGTGGGGCAAACAGGCCTTGCTTATATTGTTTACCGAGCTTCAAACCCCAATACTTCGGAGCTCGCAAGCAAATCACAACGCGTTCACCGGCTTCTGCCTCGGGAAAAAGAACATCCTGAGCCCATTCAATAGAGGTGCGACACGACGCCAAGGCAGAAAGCAGTTCCCAGTCATGAAAGCGCTTTGAGTGGTATGGACAGATTTCGAGTATCGCTATTTTTGATCGCAACTTTTCCCAAGGGCCGAGTCTCTTGGTTCGACTCTGCCACCAGGTCCAGCCTTCCTTGTGCTCCTTAGGGGTAGATAGGGGCTCACAGCCAAGCAGTCGCCGCAACTTTTCGCGGTGCCCCTCTTCGGACTTCGCTTTGGAATAGTCACTGCGTGACAGTCCTGGCGCCAAATAGAGTAACGTTACGGGGGCGCATTTTAGCGGTCCCGTGAATGGCACCGGTAGAACGCTCATATTGAAGTGGTGCTTCACACGACAGAGGGTCGGCCAATCGTCCGGATGAAACCAGTTAGGCGGCCGATATTTAGACCAGTATTCGAAGATATCGCTCATCAGCGGCTGATCTACCTTACGCCGCCAACTTGAAGTGATCCACGAGGCCCGCGAACAAGCCGCGGCCATCGGTGCAGCCCATCACCGCTTCGACGTGATTTTCCGGATGCGGCATCATGCCGAGCACGTTGCCGCGCTCGTTGACGATGCCGGCGATGGCGTTGAGGGCGCCGTTGTGGTTCCAGTTCGGATCGATCATGCCGTCCGGCGAGGCGTAGCGGAACAGCACCCTGCCCTCGCCTTCAAGCCGCGCGATGGTCTCGCCGTCGGCGATGTAATTGCCCTCGCCGTGGGCCACCGGGACGCGGATCACCTGGCCGGCATTGTAGCCGCGCGTAAATGCCGTATCCGAGCGCTCGACGCGCAAATAGACGTCGCGGCAGATAAAGCGCAGCTGCTCGTTGCGCATCAGCACGCCCGGCAACAGCCCCGCCTCGCAGGCGATCTGAAAGCCGTTGCACACCGCGAGCACGAGTCCGCCTTTCGCCGCAAAGGCGCGCACTGCGTCCATGATCGGCGCCCGCGCCGCGATGGCGCCGCAGCGCAGATAATCGCCATAGGAAAAGCCGCCGGGAATGACGACGAGGTCGGTGCCAGCCGGCAGCTCCCGCTCGGCGTGCCAGATCATCGCCGGCTCGCGCCCGGATATGAGTTTGAGCGCGCGCGCCATGTCGCGCTCGCGATTGATGCCGGGAAAGACGATGACGGCGGATTTCATCCGGTCACCTCGATGCGGTAATTCTCGATCACGGTATTGGCGAGCAACTTCTCGGCGGCGTTCTTGAGCGCCGCCTCGGCCTTGGCCCGATCGCCGCCTTCGATCTCGATGTCGAACACCTTGCCCTGGCGCACGCTGGCGACCCCGCCGACACCGAGGGATTTGAGGGCGCCCTCGATGGCTTTGCCCTGGGGATCGAGAATTCCCGACTTCAAGGTGACGGTGACGCGGGCTTTCATGGCCTTTCAATATGTAGGAATCGCGCTCGCCGCAACCAGTCCGGCGGGCCTAATGCACCGGCGCTTTGGCCTCTTCCAGAAGCCGGCCGTAGCCTGGAATCCGGCCGCTTTCGCCGACGAGCCGCATCGCCGCCCAGAACGCCGCCGTGGCTGACGAGACCACTGGAATTTGGTGACGCTCTTCAAGGGGCTTGGCTACCTCGAGCGTGCGCAAACCGCCGCAGGAGATCAAAATGCCTTGGGCGCCGTCGGCATGGGCGACGGCAGTGTCGCTCAACGCAATAATGTCGGCTTCGCTCTTTTTACTCGGGCCGCCGAACTCGAGAAGGTCGAAGCATTCGAGCGCCAGCGTGTCGATGCCGGCCGCCGCGAGCAGTTCCTTCAGGCGCCGGTTGACGACGTCGCTATAGGCGGTGGCGACGGCGACGCGTTTGGCGCCGACCTCGCGCAGGCCGTCGATGATGGACTGGCTCATGGTGCTGACCGGCAAGCCGGTGCGCTGGCGCAGTTCCTCGAGCAGCCGGTCGTGGGCTTGCGGCCCCTTATAGAAGGTCAGCGACGTGCCGATCACCATGATGGCGTCGACGTTCTGCGCGGCCAAATATTCCGCCGCCGGCAGGATGCCGTTCCAGGCCGGCTCATAGCCTTCGGGCGTAAGATTGCGCACACCAACGCCGCGCGGAATGAAGCGCACGCCCGGATACATGATCGGGCCTTCGAACGGCACCTCGTCGGTGGCGAACGGCACGACGAGGCCGATGGTGATGGGTTTTTGCATCAGCCTTTCCAAAATCTGGGGAATGGCAACGACCGACCTTCACCATCGCCGGCCGCGGACCCACTCCGTGTCTTGGTAGATTTCCGCTAGCGACAGGGAAATCCCGAGCGAGGTCAAGGCGAGCGATTCATCGAGTGATCGAAAGCGGCGCTCGGCGAAGCCGGCATTGCGCGCAAACACCACCACCTCGATAGCGTCCTGCGCGACGACAACATAATCAGTGAGCGAGGAGAGACCACTGTAGGCAACGCGCTTCCAGCGCAAGTCACGATCCTGGGTCGATGGCGACAGCACTTCAAATGCGACGATGACATCACTGCGGTCGCGTCCCAGCTGATCCGCGGAGCCGCCGGCTCGCGGCACGACAAGGACGTCCGGTTGCGGCCGATTGACGTCGGATACTCGCACGCCGAGCCCGGGAAGTGGCGCCCACGGAGCGCCGAGATCGCGCGCCCGATTCCTGAGCGCGTTAAAAATATTTCCGACGATCCATTGATGCAAAGGGCTCGGTGACGCGTTCAATACCGGCTCTCCCTCGATCAGTTCCCACTTTTCCTCATCGGGACGAGCATCGGTGAAGGAGTAGAACTCCTCCACAGTCATCGGTCCAGTCCTGATCGTCGGGACGCCCACGGGACGCGCTCCTGCGCTCAGCCTTTGACGAGAACCGGCCCGGTGCCTTGCGGCCGCTCGCCTTCGCTCATGATGCCCAGCCGCTTGGCGACTTCCGTATAGGCTTCGAGGAGCCCGCCGAGGTCGCGGCGGAAGCGATCCTTGTCGAGCTTCTCGTTCGACTTGATATCCCACAGCCGGCAGGAGTCGGGCGAGATCTCGTCGGCGACCACGATGCGCATCAGGTCGTTTTCCCACAGCCGGCCGGTTTCCATCTTGAAATCGACCAGGCGGATGCCGACGCCGAGGAACAGGCCGGAGAGGAAATCGTTGACGCGGATGGCGAGCGACATGATGTCGTCGATCTCCTGCGGCGTCGCCCAGCCGAACGCGGTGATGTGCTCTTCCGACACCAGCGGATCGTTGAGCTGGTCGTTCTTGTAATAGAACTCGATGATCGAGCGCGGCAGCTGCGTGCCCTCCTCGATGCCGAGCCGCTGCGCCAAGGAGCCGGCGGCGATGTTGCGCACGCAGATTTCCAGCGGAATGATCTCGACCTCGCGGATCAACTGCTCGCGCATGTTGAGCCGGCGGATGAAGTGCGTCGGCACGCCGATGTCGTTCAAATGCTGGAAGACGTATTCCGAGATGCGGTTGTTGAGGACGCCCTTGCCCTCGATCACCTCGTGCTTCTTGGCATTGAAGGCGGTCGCGTCGTCCTTGAAGTGCTGGATCAGGGTTCCAGGCTCGGGACCCTCATAGAGGATTTTCGCCTTGCCTTCGTAGATGCGGCGACGGCGGCTCATGGGAGTGTACCGTGGCTTTGTAAAATCCATTGGATGCCGTGGCTCCAATTACAGTGGCTAGGTCCGCGGCGGCGGAAGTGGGCGGCACGACTCAACACTGCGGCCCGTCCGCGACACAAAAGCTAGCCGAAGGTGGCGCGGAGTACAATCGGCATAGACCCGCACGGTCGCCGCTGCAACGACCAAGTTGAAGCGTCAATACGGTTGCCTTGACGGGTCACCCCCGATATGCAAGGCGGCGGGTGATTTGCGGTATTTCATTGAGCATCGAGGCGAAGGCATGACCGAATTCGACAAGCGCGAAGAGGCCTTCGAGCAGCGCTTCGCGCACGACGAGGAACTGAAATTCAAGGCCACCGCGCGGCGCAACAAGCTTCTCGGGCTGTGGGCCGCGGAAAAGCTCGGGCTGACCGGCGCCGAGGCCGACAGCTACGCGCTATCCGTCGTCATGGTCGAACTCGAAGACAGTGGCGACCACGACGTGGCCGGCAAGATCCGCAAGGATTTCGCCGCCAAGGGCGTGCAACAGTCCGATCATCAGATCGCCCGCACCATGACCGAACTGATGGCCAGGGCGGTCGCCGACATCAAAGCAGGAAAGTAGCGCACATCATGGCTATACCCGCATTTAGTCTCGCAAAAAAACTGCATGCCGGCGAAACGGTCTATTCCGGCTGGTGCGGCCTGCCCTATCCGCTCGTGGCCGAAACTTTGGCACGAGACGGCTTTGCCGCAGTGGCGATCGAAAGCCAGCACGGCCTGTGGGACGTCGGCGGCATCCTCAATGGCATCGCCGCGGTCCGCCAGGGCGGCGGCGCGCCGATCGTGCGCGTGCCGCTCAACGATTTCGCGCTGGTGAGCCGCGCGCTCGATTTCGGCGCCGAAGGCATCATCGCGCCGATGATCAATACGGCGGCCGATGCGCGCGCCTTTGCGTCGGCGGCAAAATTTCCGCCGATCGGCGAGCGCAGCTGGGGCCCGCACCGCGCCATGACGCTCGGCGGCGTGTCCGACATGGCAACTTATCTGCGCGAGGCCAACGAAAACATCATCACGCTGGCCATGATCGAGACCCGCACGTCGCTGCAAAATTTCGAAGCGATCATCTCGACGCCCGGCATCGACGGCTTCTTCCTCGGTCCGTCGGATCTGTCGATCGCGCTATCGGACGGCAAGACCGTCGATCCGCTGTCGAAGGAGGTCGAAGGCCACCTCGACACTTTGATCGCCGGCGCGCAGAAGGCGAAAAAGATTCCCGGCGCCTATTGCCATTCCGCCGAACGCGCCGCGGCGTTGGCCAAGCGCGGCGTAAAGTTCCTCGCGGTGTCGAGCGATCTGTCGATGCTGCGCGCCGGTGCGGCGGCGGCGCTAAAAGTGCTCAAGGGTTAGAGCGAAATCGCTTCAGATTGAAGCGATTTGCGCTCTAGCATTTTAATGGCGCATGATCTTTTCGGAAAACCGGTTTCCACTTTTCCGGATCATGCTCTAAATCGCCGCGCCGGGCAGCATTCGCCGCAGCGTGGGATCGCGCCACACGTAGTGGTGCACCAGCGCCGCGCCGGCGTGCACGCCGGCAAGGATCAAAAGCGCGTCGGCAAGCCAGCCGTGAAATCCGAGAATGGTTTTGGCGATGTCGCGATCGGCCGGCCAAGGCGACTGGAGCTCCCAAAAACCCAGAACCGGCAAGGCGTGGCCGCGCTTGAGTTGGACGATGATGCCGAGAAACGGCACCACCAGCAGCAGCGCGTAGAGTGCAAAGTGACTGAGCTTGGCGGCCCAGACCACAAGCCGGCCGAACGGCGTCGGCTCCGGCGGCGGTGGCGGATTGGCGATGCGCCAGGCAAGCCGCGCGATGAGCAAGACGACGACGCTTTGGCCTAAAGTCATGTGAATGAAGAGACCGATGGCTTGAGCATTGCCTTTCGGCAGATCGTCACCGAACTGACCGAGCAGGAAGCCGCAAATCACGAAAATAGCGGTGAGCCAGTGCAGAATTTGCGGAACTGCGCCGTAGCGCGTTGTCGTGTTGGCCATCTGCATTCTTCGAAACCCTTGCCGCCCGCGCACGGTGGCCGCGCGCTGTTTGGAATTACACTTATGTGAGTTCAGCCGATCGCTTTGTCGATCTGTTCGAGGACGGCTCCAATAGCAGACTCGACATCGCGGTCAAATATTCCCAGCACCTTGTAGTCATGCGCTTTGAGCCAGTCGCGCTTATCCGCGCGGGATTTTGCCGCGGCCGCGCTTTCGTCGGCCGGCACCAGATCGATCACCAGCCGCAGCGGGAATGATACGAAGTCGCAGATGTGCTGGCCGACCGGCGTCTGCCGCCTGAACCCGCGGCCGGCGAAGCGGCGGTCGTTGACGAGTGCCTGCCACAGCGCGCGCTCGGCCTCGGTCGGATTGCGGCGCAGAAGCCGCGCCAGCCCGCGCACCGGGCCGCGCTCCTTCGGCACCCGGCCGGGACCGTGCTCGGCCAAGAGCGCGCGCAGCATTTCGGCCTCTTCGCCGTCGAGCACACCGCCACGCGCCGGACCCTTGCGGCCTTCGGCGATCGACATGATGACGCCGTGCAAGGTCTGAATGTCCTGCTGCGTCGGCTGCATGCGGGTGAAAATGTTGCGCAGATTGATCTGCATGGTCTCGCGTTTGTCGGGCGGGCGGAAAAACTCGACTTTCTCCAATTCGCGCTCGAGCGCGGCAAAGAACGCGAGCAGTTGTTCCTTCGGCGCGGTTGGCGACTTTTGCGGCATGGCGAACGGCAGTGCTTCGCCGCTGGCAAGCTTGAACCATTCGTAGGCCACGATCACCACCGCCTGCGCCAGGTTGAGCGACGCGAAGGCCGGATTGACCGGCAAGGTGACGATACGGTCGGCCAGCGCCACTTCGTCGTTCTCCAGCCCATTGCGCTCGCGGCCGAACAGGATCGCGACGGTTTCGCCCGCCGCAACGCGCGGCGCCATCAACGCCGCCGCTTCCACCGGACCGACGACCGGCTTGGCCTGATCGTGGGCGCGCGCGGTGGTGGCCAGCACGAACGCGCAGTCGGCGATTGCCGCTTCGAGCGTGTCGTAAAGCTGCGCGCCGTCGAGGATGCGGTCGGCGCCGGCCGCCATCATCCGCGCCTTGTCGTTCGGCCAGGCCTGCCGCGGCCGCACCAGGCGCAGGCGGGACAAGCCGAAATTCGCCATGGCGCGGGCCACGGCGCCGATATTCTCGCCAAGCTGCGGCTCGACCAGGATCACGACCGGGCCAGGGCCTTCACGCCAGCGCTTGGTCTTGTCGGTTCCTGCCCCGGGCATTGGGTGCTCACTCGTCATTCCGGGGCCGCGCGCAGCGCGGAGCCCGGAGTCCATAACCACGAAAAGCGAGGCCACGGGAAGAGCCTGAGCGAACACCTCAAGACTGGGGATATGGATTCCGGGCTCGTCGCTCCGCGGCGCCCCGGAATGACTGAAATGTCGGCTTTCTCCGCCGTCCCTGCGATGCTATAGGGCGCGCGTCGAACTCCCGTCAGTCGAATTCCCGGTTGGCGATGTCCGCGCCGAGAACAATTCATTTGAGGGCGAAACCACGCGCCCGCCAATGTTCAGTTTCCGGTCGGCCCAAACAAGCACGGCGACCAAAGGTGTAAGCATGCCAGATCTCGAAATCATGTGGACAAAGGTCGACGAAGCCCCGGCGCTCGCGACCTATTCGCTGCTGCCGATCGTCGAAGCCTTCGTGGGCGCGGCGGGTGTGTCGGTGACGATGAAGGACATTTCGCTGGCCGGTCGCATCCTCGCCAGCGTCCCCGACAAGCTCACGCCCGCGCAACGCGTCAAAGACGAACTCACCGAGCTCGGCGAGCTTACGCTGAGGCCCGAGGCCAACATCATCAAGCTGCCCAACATCTCCGCCTCGATCCCTCAGCTCAAGGCCGCGATCAAGGAATTGCAAGGCAAGGGCTACGCCGTTCCGGACTATCCGGACAATCCTACGACGGAAGCCGAAAAGGATATCAAGTCCCGCTACGCCAAGGTGTTCGGCAGCGTCGTCAACCCGGTCTTGCGCGAGGGCAATTCCGACCGCCGCGCGGCCGGCGCGGTCAAGCAATACGCCCGCAACAATCCGCACAAGATGGGCGCCTGGAGTTCTAACTCCAAATCGCATGTCGCGTCCATGTCGGGCGGCGATTACTACGGCTCGGAAATCGCGACCACCGTCGCATCGGCGACCAACGCTCGCATCGAACTGGTCGGCGCCGACGGCGCCGTCACGGTGCTGAAGGCGAAGACGCCGCTTGCGGCCGGCGAGATCATCGACGCGGCGGTGATGAGCCGCAAGGCGCTGCGCGCGTTCTTTGCCGAAGAGATCGAAGCCGCAAAGAAGGACGGCGTGCTGTTCTCACTGCAGGTCAAGGCGACCATGATGAAGATCGCCGATCCCATCGTGTTCGGCCATGCCGTTTCGGTCTTCTTCGCCGATGTGATCGAGAAGCACGCCGCCACGCTGAAGCGTCTCGGCGTCAATCTCAACAACGGCTTCGGCGATCTGCTGACCAAGATCGAAACGCTGCCCGAAGCCGAAAAAGCAGCGATCAAGGCCGACATCGCTGCCGAATACGCCAAACGACCGGGCCTCGCCATGGTCAATTCCGACAAAGGGATCACGGGCCTCGATGTGCCCAGCGACGTGATCATCGACGCTTCGATGCCGGCGATGATCCGCGAATCCGGCCGCATGTGGGGCGCCGACGGCAAGCTGCACGACGCCATCGCCGCGATCCCGGACCGCAGCTACGCGACGATGTATCAGGCGGCCATCGAGGACTGTAAGGCCCACGGCGCGTTCGATCCCAAGACCATGGGCTCGGTTCCAAACGTCGGGTTGATGGCGCAGCAGGCCGAAGAATACGGCTCGCACGACAAGACGTTCGAAGTTCCCACGAACGGAACGGTCCGCGTCGTCGCCGACGACGGCAAGGTGTTGCTGGAGCGTCCGGTCGAGACCGGCGACATCTTCCGCATGTGCGAGGTCAAGGACGCGCCGATCCAGGACTGGGTCAAGCTCGGCGTGCGCCGCGCGCGCCTCACCGGCGCTCCGGCGGTGTTCTGGCTCGACTCAAAGCGCGCGCACGACGCTCAGGTGATCGCCAAAGTCGAGAAGTACCTGAAGGATCAAGACACCGCAGGGCTCGACATCCGCATTCTGGCGCCGGTCGAAGCGATCAAGTTTTCGCTCGAGCGCATTCGTAAAGGGCAGGACACGATCTCCGTCACCGGCAACGTGCTGCGTGACTATCTGACCGACCTGTTTCCGATCATGGAGCTCGGCACCTCGGCCAAGATGCTGTCGATCGTTCCGCTGTTGGCGGGCGGCGGTCTTTTCGAGACCGGTGCTGGCGGCTCGGCGCCCAAGCACGTGCAGCAATTCCAAGAAGAGGGCTATCTCCGCTGGGATTCGCTCGGCGAGTTCCTCGCGCTCGGCGCGTCGCTCGAACATCTGGCGCAGACCTACAAGAACGCCAAGGCGCAGGTTCTCGCCGAGACGCTCGACACGGCCATCGGCAAGATCCTCGAATTCGACCGCTCGCCTGCGCGCAAGGTCGGCGAAATCGACAATCGCGGCAGCCATTTCTACCTCGCTTTGTACTGGGCTCAGGCGCTGGCCGCACAGACCAAGGACGCGCAGTTGCAAGCCCGCTTCAAACCGCTGGCCGAGACGCTCGCCAAGAACGAGGCCAAGATCAATGGCGAACTGATCGGCGCGCAAGGCAAACCGGTCGACACCGGCGGTTACTACCTGCCCGATCCCGCCAAGACATCGGCCGCGATGCGGCCGAGCGCCACGCTGAACGCAGCGCTCGCCGCGCTCTGACGCGGAACCCGCAACCGACCGCGCTGCAACGGGATTAAAGCGCTATGGCGAAAATCAAGGTCACCAATCCCGTCGTCGAGATGGACGGCGACGAGATGACCCGGATCATCTGGAAGGAGATCAAGGACAAGCTCATTCATCCCTATCTCGACATCGACCTGATGTATTTCGATCTCAGCATCCAGAAGCGCGACGAGACGCGCGACCAGATCACCATCGATGCCGCCGAAGCCACCAAAAAGGTCGGGGTCGCGGTGAAATGCGCCACCATCACGCCGGACGAGGCGCGGGTGAAGGAATTCAATCTGCACGAGATGTATCGCTCGCCGAACGGCACCATCCGCAACATTTTGGGCGGCGTCATCTTCCGCGAGCCGATCCTCTGCAAGAACGTGCCGCGCCTCGTTCCCGGCTGGACCAAGCCGATCATCATCGGCCGCCACGCCTATGGCGATCAATATCGCGCTACCGACTTCAGGGTGCCGGGCAACGGCAAGCTTTATCTGAGTTTCGTCGGCGACGATGGGGCGGAGATCAAGCGCGAGGTGTTCCAGTTCCCCGGCCCGGGCGTCGCCATGGCGATGTACAATCTCGACGACTCGATCCGCGATTTCGCCCGCGCCTCGATGAATTTCGCCTACAACCGCGGTTATCCGCTTTATCTGTCGACCAAGAACACCATCGTCAAAGTCTATGACGGCCGCTTCAAGGATATCTTCCAGGACATTTTCGACAAGGAGTTCAAAGAAAAATTCGCCGAGAAGAAGATCACCTACGAGCACCGCCTGATCGACGACATGGTGGCTTCGGCGTTGAAATGGTCGGGCGGCTATGTCTGGGCGTGCAAGAATTACGACGGCGACGTGCAGTCCGACACCGTGGCGCAGGGCTACGGCTCGCTCGGCCTGATGACCTCGGTGCTCACTACTCCCGATGGCAAAGTGATCGAGGCCGAGGCCGCCCACGGCACGGTGACGCGGCACTACCGCGAGTACCAGAAGGGCCGCGAAACCTCGACCAATTCCATCGCCTCGATCTTCGCCTGGACCCGCGGCCTCGCCCACCGCGCCAAGCTCGACAACAGTCCGGAACTGGCGAAATTCTCAGCCACCCTGGAAAAGGTCACCGTCGGCACGGTGGAGTCCGGTTTCATGACCAAGGACCTCGCGCTCCTGATCGGTCCCGATCAGAAGTGGCTCACGACCACCGGCTTCCTCGACAAGGTGGACGCCAACCTCAAAGCCGCGATGGCGTAAATCGAGGTGCGGCGAAATTCCGCCCCCGATTGGCGATCGGCGCGCCAAGGCATATCTTGCCGCTATGGTATGGTCGAACATGGCAACACCGAACGCCAAGCTGAGCATTTTGGGTATCGTCGCAATCGCCGCGCCGGTGTTTGCCATACTGGGCGCGGCGATGTGGTTTGCGGCGCGCACCTGGATTTCGCTCGGCGGTCAGCCGATGCCGCCGGCCGGCTATATTGCCATGACGCTCGGCATCGTGTTTTCGGTCGTGATCGGATGCGGCTTGATGGCGCTGGTGTTCTATTCGAGCCGCCACGGCTATGACGAGCCACCCCATTCCGACCGCGAATGAACGGACATTGACGTTAGAGAGGACCAGGACCCGATGACCAAGACCATTCGTCTGCAAAGCGACAGCAACGCCCACGACCGGCCGTGGCGGGTCGCCGTCGAGCAGGGCTTTTTTGCCGCCGAGGGACTGAACGTCGAATATCACGAGGACAATCCGAAGGGCGCCGCGGGCCGGGTCGAGGATTTCTCGAAGCGCTGGAAGGAATCGCAGCTGCAGAAGGGCGCGCTCGAAGTCTATCCGGTGTGCGAATGGGGCGCGATCGAGCGGGTGCAGGCGCTCGGCGGCGGCAAGATCATCGGCCTCGACACCACGGTGCGCACCGGCGCGCTGATGGTGGCCAAGGATTCCAAGATCCAATCTCCCGCCGAATTGCGCAACGTGCCGATCGCGGTGACCTGGCATGCCGGCACGTTCTATGCCGCGATCGAGGTGCTGGAAGCGGCCGGTGTGCCGTTCGACGAGATCACGCTGGTGCACGCCAACGACCGGCTCGAAGCGCTGCTGAACGGCACCACCCAGGCCGCCGCCCTGATGGAACCGCTGGTGAGCCGCGCGCTTGCCGCCGGCGCCCGCAAGATCGCCGACCTGCGCTGGCGCGGCGGCATCGTCGCCGGCAACGACGTCGACGAGGAAACGGCCGCAAAGCTGCGCCGTGCGCTCAACCGCGCCATCGCCTGGCTGCGCGAGAACGAAGACCGCTCTCGCCAGGAGGTCTTACGCGATTTGACGCCGGAGCAGCGGGCGCAAGGCCTGATGCCGGAACTGGTCGGCGTCAAGACCTACCGCTCCGAAGAGTTCAAGGAGAAAGTCGACTGGATGCTCGACCGCGGCTTCCTCAAGGACGCGCCGGACTATGCCGAGGTGGTGCGCAGCAAGTAGCGCCGCATCCGCCCGGCGTTGAAAACGCGATCATAAATTCTCTATAAATTTCCGGCGCGACCCCGCCTGCCGTTAACGATTGCGGCTGCTATCGATTACGAAAATTTGTTCGCCTTTGGGTGCCGCGCGGGGCGCCGATACCGGAAAATGATGGCCGCCAAGGCGGCGGCGGCCTAATGTGCGGCCAAGGGTAGACCTGATGCTTTTGGACGACGCTCAAGGGTGCGAATAAATCTCATGCTCGCGGCACTGCGGCGCGAAATGCGCGGCATAGCCATTGCGCTGTTGCTGGTCGCGGTGACGACCGCGGTGGCGATGTTTTTGCGCCATTATATCGGCATCCTGCGCGGCGCCGTGCTCTATCTCGTGCCCGTGATGCTGGCGGGTTATCAGTTCGGCGTCATTCCGGCGCTGGTGGCCGCCATCGCCGGCGTGCTGCTCTCCGGCTATGTCTATTTCGCGCAGCTCTACAGTTTCCAAGTCGCCTCACCGCAGGAAGCGCTCAATCTATTGCTGTTCATGGTCGTGGCCGTGGTGGTCTCGCACCTGTCCAGCCAGGCCAAGAAGCACATCCTCATTGCCAGGAAGCGCGAACGCGAGATGAGCGATCTCTACGCGTTCTCGCGCCGGCTTGCCATGGCGCCGAGCGCGGCGGAGATTTTCGTCGCCATCCAGGAGCATCTCGCCAATCTGGTGCAGCGCAAGGTGGTGCTGCTCGGCGTCGCCGACGCCGGCACCGCCGACGACGTGCCGGAGACGGTGCGCGCCGCGGTCACCCGCGTCGAGCACGACGAGGGGCTCGAGCGTACCGTCACCGACGGCACCGGCAATGTCTGGCTGATCCGCCGCGTCTCGCCGAAGACGCCCGATTTCGGCCTGGTCGCCGTCGATCTCGGCAACGTCTCGGGCCAGCCGCTGGCCGACATGCGCCAGCGCATCGACGACGCGCTGGCCGACGCCGCGGCCACGCTGGAGCGGCTCGACGTCGCGCGCGCGCTCAACGAGGCCAAGATGCGGTCCGAGACCGAGCTGTTGCGCGAGGCGCTGATCGGCTCGGTGTCGCACGAATTGCGCACGCCGCTCGCCTCGATCCTCGGCGCCGCCACCATCCTGCACAACGCGCCGGCGCTGGCCGGCGACCCGCGGCTGCAGGCTTTGGCCGCCGTGGTGCGCGACGAAGCCGAGCGCCTCAATATCGACATCCAGAACCTGCTCGATGCCACCACCATCAGCCGCCAGCAGGTGCGGCCGAAATTGCAATGGGTCGAGCCGGTCGACATCGTCAATGCCGCGTTCGAGCACCGCCGCAGGCGCTTGAGCGGCTATCCGGTGACGTTCGATCTCAATTCCAACCTGCCCATCGTTCATGTCGATCCAGCCCAGGTCGAGCAGGCGCTGGTGCAGATCATCGACAATGCCGCGAAATATTCGCCGGCCGGCTCGCCGATCCGCGTCGCCGCCCATCCCAACGGCCAGACCGTGATGCTCTCGGTGCACGATGCCGGCTCGGGGCTCACGCCAGAGGAAAAGCGCCAGGTCGGCGGCCGCTTCTTCCGCGGGCCGCGCCATAAGGTGACCACGTCCGGCTCGGGGCTTGGACTGTGGATCGCCAATGCCTTCGTCACCGCCAACGGCGGCAAGGTGGAGGTCGAGAGCGACGGCGCCGACCGCGGCACCACGGTTACCATCCATTTGCCGCTGTCGCCCGAGGCCGAACAATTGGAGACGACCGTCGATGAGTGAAACGCCCGCCTCCGTCCTCGTCGTCGACGACGAGATCCAGATCCGCCGCTTCCTGCGCACCGGTTTTGAGCTCGACGGCTTCACGGTGCATGAGGCCGAAACCGGCGCCGAAGCGCTGCGCGCGGCGACGCTGCAGCCGTCCGACCTGGTGATCCTCGATCTCGGCCTGCCGGACATGGACGGCGCCGACGTGCTGGAGCGGTTGCGGTCGTGGTCGAGCGTGCCGCTGATCGTGCTCTCGGTGCGCGGCGGCGAAAGCGAGAAAGTGCGGCTCTTGGAGCTCGGTGCCGACGACTACGTGGTCAAGCCGTTCGGCATGGCGGAGCTGTTGGCGCGGGCGCATTCGGCGATGCGCCGCCAGCTGCGCGCCTCGCGCGGCGAGCCGGTGATGAAGTTCGGGCCGCTGTCGATCGATTTCGCCGCCCGCGCCGTGTTCATCGACGACCGGCGCGTGACGCTGACGCCGAAGGAATATCGGCTGTTGCAAATCCTGGCCCAGCACTCCGGCAACGTGGTCACCCACCAGTTCCTGCTGCGCGAGGTCTGGGGCAACGAGCACATCGACGACACCCATTACCTGCGCATTTTCGTCCGCAAGCTGCGGCGCAAGATCGAGGCCGACCCGACCCAGCCGAGCATCCTCCTCACCGAGCTCGGCGTCGGCTACCGCCTGGTTTCGGCCGACGGGCCGGCCGCGGCCCAACCGGCCACTGCCGGCGCGCAATAAGCCCGCGCTTCCGCCGCCTCCGGCCGGCCGGTCAGTGTGGCGCAAGCACCACAGTGCCGCAAATTGGGCCTAAGAATTAAAACAAGCTGAATCTGGTATCGCTCTGGAATATATAGCGTTTTTCGGACGATGGCGCGTTTGTGGCCGGTATTAAAGCATTTTTGTGATGCCCATCAACTCGATTGGAACCTTTGTTCGTTAGAACGACTTTGCGTTTCGCAGCGACAAAGTAAATGCGGGGTGAGAACCAAGCTTTGCATGCCTCATCGATCGCTTCGCGATCGCCAGTAAAAGCGGGCTTACCGCGCTAAAGACTGAACAGGACAGGGATGGCTGTTATGACCAACTTCAAGAGCTTCGGCCGGGGCGCGCTTTTCGCACTCGTGGCCGCTGCCGCTACCGTTGCCACCACCTCGAGCTACGCGGTGCCGGGCTATGATGGCCTGTGGAGCGTGTCGATCATCACCGAGAAAGGCGCCTGCGACCGCGGCTATCGCTATCCGATCCGCATTTCCAACGGCGTGCTGGCCAATGCCGGCGACGTCGCCGTGAATATCGCCGGCAAGGTCATGCCCACGGGCGCGGTCACCGTGATGGTCAGCGCTGCCGGCAAGAGCGCCAACGGCACCGGCCGGCTCTCCGGCAACCTCGGTGAAGGCTCCTGGACCGGCGGCGACTGCTCGGGCACCTGGACCGCGGAACGCCGCTCGTAGATTTTCCTTTTATCGGCCATCTCAAAACGAAAGTCCCGGGCGCCACCGCGCCCGGGACTTGTTTTTGACTGAAGGCCAAGAAACGTCCCTGTCCCTAAGCGAGCCTGGCTTTAAGCAAGCCTGGCTTTAAGCGAGCCGGGCTTTTAAGCGAAAAAGTTAGGAGCGGGGGCCAGAAAGCTTACGCAATACAAAAAGCCTACGCAGTACTAGGCGACCCCCGTCCCTGCCCGCCCCCACATGGAGGGCGGGACTAGACCATGATCCGATCAAATTGAACCGGATCATGGTCTAGTTTTTTCGTTGGAGCATGATCTTTTCGGAAAACCGGCATCCACTTTTCCGGATCATGCTCTAAGCGGATGCAAAACGAATACTGGCTTGGCGAATGCTGGAGCGAAACCGTGCTCAGCCTTCCGCCGCGTCGTCGTCCTCGGCCGCTTCAGCCTGCTCGCCGGCCAAAATCTTCTCGGCAATGACGCCGGAATTCTGCCGGATCGCCACTTCGATTTTGGCCGCGATGTCGGGATTGGCTTTGAGGAACGATTTGGCGTTCTCGCGGCCCTGGCCGATGCGCTGGCTGTCGTAGGAGAACCAGGAGCCGGATTTTTCGACGACGCCGGCCTTGACGCCGAGATCGACCAATTCGCCGTTCTTGGACACGCCTTCGCCGTACATGATGTCGAACTCGACCTGCTTGAACGGCGGCGCCAGCTTGTTCTTGACCACTTTTACGCGGGTCTGGTTGCCGACCACCTCGTCGCGCTCCTTGATGGCGCCGATGCGGCGGATGTCGAGGCGGACGGAGGCATAGAATTTGAGCGCATGGCCGCCGGTGGTGGTTTCCGGCGAGCCATACATGACGCCGATCTTCATGCGGATCTGGTTGATGAAGATCACCATCGTATTGGAGCGGTTGATCGAAGCGGTGAGCTTGCGCAGGGCCTGGCTCATCAAGCGGGCCTGCAGGCCCGGCTGGCTGTCGCCCATCTCGCCTTCGAGCTCGGCGCGCGGCACCAAGGCTGCCACCGAATCGATGACCAGCACGTCGACCGCGCCGGAGCGCACCAAAGTGTCGGCGATTTCCAGCGCCTGCTCGCCGGCGTCGGGCTGCGAGATCAGAAGGTCGTCGACCTGGACGCCGAGCTTGCGCGCATAGATCGGATCGAGCGCATGTTCGGCATCGATGAAGGCGCAGATGCCGCCATTTTTCTGCGCTTCGGCCAGAACGTGCAGCGCCAGCGTGGTCTTGCCCGACGATTCGGGCCCATAGATTTCGACGACACGGCCGCGCGGCAGCCCGCCGATGCCGAGCGCGATATCGAGGCCGAGCGAGCCGGTGGAGACGACGTCGATATCCATCGACTTGTCGTTTTTGCCGAGCCGCATGATCGAGCCCTTGCCAAAGCTGCGCTCGATCTGGGAGAGCGCCGCATCAAGGGCCTTCGATTTGTCCATGGACGATCCTTCAACGAGACGAAGCGCTGCTGCACCTGCACTCATGATCCGTGCTCCTTATGGCCGGGATTCGGAGGGCCAGCAACGAAGCGGCCCCTGCCCCGGCAATGCTAAGACAGCACTGTACACGATCTGTTCTATGTTCGCAATATGTTCTGCGACCCCTTTGTGCAAATATACCCCGCTAGGGCATGTAGCATATATTACAAGCGTGCCCTACTAGCCCTAGAGGGCTAAGGGAGAGGTGCGCATGGTCGAAGAGCATTGGGTTCCGCGTACTATTGCGGCATTGCCGTGGATCGTTAAAGGCCCGGCAGTCGTGGCGAGCCTGCTCTTGAGCGCCTTTGCCAATAAACTTCCTGAGGCGTTACAGAACCTCGGCTATTACGTTGGGCTTGCACTCGCAGCGTGGGTAATTTTTGCATCAATCTGGCATTGGGCAGATACTTGGTTAGTGAACCACGGTCAGCCGAGATTGAAGGTGGGAACGGTTCTCATTGTTTTGGGCCTAGTCATCGTCGCTGCTGGTGTTGGCTACACTTGGCGCGGGTCCGCGTATTCAAATGCCGACATTTCACAGAAAGAAACACAAAATATATTTGATGTAGAGCATGTAGTTCCCGGATCAATGGCTGTTCCTGATAGCGAATGGATACAAATCACCGCGCGGTTACGCTTCAAGGCGGCTTTTCAGGATGGTGAAATAGCCTTATTTGGCTACCCAAATATCAATGTAAAAACCGCACAGCCATCTTTCCTAGTATATCGTTTGCCCAGACAAAACTTTCTTGTTGGAGAGACTTCCGACATTCCTATCGCGACGGTTTTTATAGCAGAGACGAATAGGCGCCCAACTAATGATTTTTGGGGTAATAGTGAAACAGTTTCAAACGGGTTGCCAAAACACGAATTTGTTGGCGCCACGGAAAATATCGCTGAAATTCAGCTAACTAACAGCGGTAAAGTAGTGCAAAGTTTCAAGGTGTTCTTCGCGACCTTTGTTCCCGGAACTGGTGGGAGGGGTAGAGTATTCATATTACCGGAGAACCGGAATGTCTTCAAAGCAGAATGAGAAGCGATTCGATTATTTGTTACGGGCGATGGTTACCCAACCCGAACCATCGGGAAAGCCTGCAAGAGAGAGTCGAACATCAAATAAGGCGTCTGGCGCAGTTTATGGCGATACTCGAACTCGCGACGCAAATGCAGCCCTTTAGTTTGTAAATGTTCTCATGGGTTTGGACTATCGGCGAACTGTTGGACGCGGCGCTTGCTGCCGAGCCGCCTAAGCCCACTCCGACCGCGCTGGATTGGCGCCGGCAATTCCGGATAATCGAGGGCGGGAAGAGTTAGTTTGATCGGTCTGTCGTCCCATCCGGCCCGCATTGCTATAATGCGGCGCATGACTTGGGATGATTGGCACGATTTTGTCCTCGTCGGAGCCATTTTGGCCGTTTTCCTCCCTGTAACATTGGCAATCGACCCATACGCAGCCCGTAAGGCCGGACTGCTTTCCCGCGTTTGGCGCGGTCTATTAGTAGCCGCCCTCGTGATGGCCGGTTGGATTGTCGCGTTCTGGCTATGAACGCCTTCATATACTGAGTGGCCGGTTTTGGATTTGTCAGTGGCCTATTTCGGCCAGTACCGGGGGTGGGGTACTGGCCCCTTTTGATACCCGCTGGTCCCTTTTGAGTTAGGCAGGTGGCCCCTTTTCAATATTTGAAATCTTCGTTGGGGAACTTATGTCCTGCAATGGTGAGGAGAGACACAAGGAAGCGCAGACATGCCCAAGTTGTGGCAAGACATGACTACGGAGCAAAAGTTAGAATGGTTGCGGCACGAGGATCAGTCCACCCGACAAGTGATCGCGGGAATTAGCGCCCGTCTTGATGAGGTCGGGGGTGTCGTCATCGAGCTAGAAAAGCAGATCAGGGAATTACAAGCTGAGATAGGCCGCCAGAAAGGTCAGCCTCGTCGCATCCTTAAACTTGAGGATGCCAGGAACGGCAAATGATGAATTAGACGGTACTGGCCCCTTTTGATACCGGCTGGTTCCTTTTGAAAATCACGCTGGCCCCTTTTGAAAAACGGGGGCTGCCCTACTTCCGGTTCCTTACCATAATGAGGTACTGGCCGGTTTCCGAGCCTATTGGCCGGTTTTGAAAACCACGGTGGCCGGAATTGAAAGAGGCCCTACTGACTTCGGATCATCTACGAGGAACTTGAGATTTTCCCATTGGGGAGGCGTAAGCGAAACTCGAAGACCGGCCCCTTGTCCCTCAATCCTGGTGCCAAAGGTCAAGCTGATGACGTCGCCCCGCCTATCGGCGTCCACCCAAATAACTTCCGGGAATTGACCAGTTCTTCCCGCGTCCAATTCGACCGCCATGATTCTTTCTCCTCTGCCGCTTCAGTTGGCGGACATCTATCTGTAAAGGCCGCCGTCATCCCACCAAGATTTTTTGTCCTTGTCCGGCTTGATCTTCTCCCCCTGCCGAAATGCAAAGATGACAAATGCAAAAGCTACCAGGAGAATGATAGCGCCAATCCAGTGTGTCATTGGTATGCCTCAGTTGGCGGCCTCTTTCCTTCAGTGGGTACTGGCCTGTTCCGACCTCACTGGCCTAGCTTGAAAATGGCAGTGGCCGATTTTGCGCTGCGGAATTGAGTCGGACCATCGGCGGACGCTCAGGTGTTTGGCTGCCACCACCCAAATATCGCAACAAAGAGGCATGCAACCAAGATAATGATCTGGATGCCCATTTGTATCCAGTACTGGACCGGCGCGGCATCTCTATGAGCAACCCAATTCGACCAGCCTAGAAAATTATCATTGAAGTACGCGATTTTTCTCTCGACAAGGCCATTGCGCAGTTTGCGGCTGCAATCGAAGCACAAATAGATGGCGACGATGCGAGCGACGATGTCATAAAGGAAAAACCGCATGCAAACATCCGTTCCGAAGTCACTGGTCCCTTTTGAATTTTGAGGTGGTCCCTTTTGAATCCGAGGGCGCAAGATGGTATGGCTCTATCCAGATCGAATGCATGTACGACGGCTCGCCAAGCACCTCTCCGACCTCAAGCTCCACAAGGCCGTTCTCAAAACCGACGATCGCAAAGGTCCGGCCCAAACACTTCTGGAATAGCTCCCTGGTACCCATCCCGTCAGGGAGCGTGCTGGGAATGCCGGTGACGACGACTAGATCGCCAATCTTCATCGGTCGCCCTCATTGGTACTGGCCCTTACCATCTTCGTTGGTCCCTTTTGAATCTGGGGGATGGCCCCTTTTGAACCGCCGCGTGCATTGACAGCGAGCGCAACCCGATTGAAGCTCTTGCTCGCATAGCGCGAGGGAACGAGGGAGGCGGTCATGAAAGGTATTTCGATTTTGGCTGCGCTGGCGATTGCCGTCATCGTACAGCCACTGACGATTGTTCCAGTAGACGCGCGCGCGCGGGATCATATCAATTACGGCTATTGCTCCGGCTCAATGCGGCTGATGAATGACGTTTCACGCTGTCGCAAACCGGCGGCGGATAGCGGTCAGTGCCCGCCCGGCCAAATAGCGCGGGGCGGTCTGACTTGGGCCTATCATGTCCGATGCTGCCACGCCCCGGGTAAGCCGTCCCCCTGCGCTACCGGCCGGGTTTGACCCTTTCCTAATTTGAGGACGCGGCCTTTTGCAGCTCTGCGGCCAATTTGGCCGCTTCCCTCCTTGTTAGCCGAAACGACGTGCTGCGGTAGAGACGATCGGCTTTCGTCGTCACTTCAAGAACAACGGCGTCGCCGCGCCGGATAACCTTGGCGGTCTCGGTCCATTTCACGCTGCTGATTTTGATCGTCAATTTGATCCCCGGCAGGCCGCGGAGCGGCCCCTTTTGAATTTCTAAATTCCGGTGTAGTCGCCACCGCCGCCGGTGTGTCGTGTCCAATCGTCAGGGTCTTTGTCTCGGTCAGGCTTCACCTTCTGTCCCTGGCGGAATGCGAAAGCGATGAAGGCGCCCAGCAGCGCAAATATCCCGAGCGAGATCAGCCAGTGGGGAATTACCATTGTGGTTTGCCCAAATGGGCCGCCTCAGTTGGCTGTGAAATCGATGAACCTTGGAGTTGGGGCCGCCACTAAATCGTTAAGGGTTGGCCGCCGCCGTCGTTCTCGTGCTTTACCTTGCCGCCCTCTACATCCGGTAAGTCGCGTCCGTGGCCGCCGCGGTCGGCGGCCGCGACTTGTCGGCGCCGGCGTAGCGTAAGCCGCGTTGCCGCGCTCACGGCGCGACTTGAGTGATCTTGAAGGGGCCCCCCGTTTCACCCTTCGCGGTGGCCTCGATGACAGCCGGCAGCGTACCTAACACCATGGCCACCTTGCGCGAGGCATCGGTGCGCGGCGACACCTGGAAGGCATAGGTCTTCCCGGCAACGGCGTTGAACTTTACGACGTAGTGCCCGGGCTCCGCCGTGCCGGTGGCGGTGACGCTGGTCGGGCCGGGCGGCACGCCGCCGACATAGGTCTGACCCGGCTGGAGATCGGCGACATGGGCGTCGTTGAGATCGATCAGTGCCGCCGGCATCTCGGCGACGTGACCGCCGTTGATGTCGTCGATGATGACCGGCGGGCCCGGCAGCGCCTCGCGCGTGATCGTAATCCGCGCCTGTCCGGGCGCCACGGCATTCACGAGCGGGAGCGCTGGCTGCGCGGCGCAGCCGGCGCACCAGACGGCCAGAAGAAGCGATCCCCAGACTCGCAGCCGCATGACGAGTGCAGCTTATGCGTGCGGGGCAAAGCATGCAACCGCGCCTCGGCGAGCGGCGACGTGTTGCATGGACTTTCCGGCGGCCTAAACTGACGTCATGAAGACCAGCTTCATATTGGCGGCGGCCGGATTGGCTTTCAGCGTTGGCGCCGCCCACGCCGGCAGCTTCGGCAATGCGCCGTGGTGCGCGGTGCAAAATCTCGGCGCCGGCGACGTGGTGTGGGACTGCGAATTCCGCAGTGTCGAGGAATGCGCGCCGCACGTGATCGCCGGCAATCGCGGTTTTTGCAACATCAATCCAGGCTTCGTGCCGCCGCCTTACCCGGCGCCGCTCAAGCATCGCAAGCGTCACTCCTAAAATAAAAACCGCCGTGTACGACATCCTGATCCGCGGTGGCACTTTGTTCGACGGCACCGGCAATGCTGGCGTCGTTGACGATCTCGCTATTACCGACGGCCGCATCGCTGCGATCGGGCCGAGCATCGCCGATGACGCGCGAAAAATCATCGACGCCGAAAACCTCGCCGTCGCGCCGGGTTTTATCGACATCAAGACGCATTCGGATTTCACGCTGCCGATCAATCCGAAGGCCGAAAGCAAGGTACGCCAGGGCGTCACCACCGAGATCATCGGCCATTGCGGCTTCTCGGTCGCGCCGGCGCTGCCCGGCAAGGTCGAGCTGCTCAAGGATTATCTCTCGCCGAGCGCGCCGTGGCTGCCGTTTCGCGAAACGAGTTTCCCGGATTATCTGCAAACTTTTCCGCCGGCCGCGGTGAATGCCGGCATGCTGGTCGGCCACAACACGCTGCGCCTGATGGTGATGGGCATGGCCGAGCGTGCGCCGAGCGCGGCCGAGCTCGAGCAGATGATCGCGCTCCTGGAAGACGCGCTCGACGCCGGCGCGCTCGGCCTATCGTCAGGCCTGTTCACACCGCCCGGCTCTTATGCGGCGCCGGCCGAGATGATCGCGCTCGGCCATGTGCTCAAGCGGCACAATGCCGGCTATTTCACCCACTTACGCGATGAGTCCAACAAAGTGCTCGAGGCGGTCGCCGAGGCGATCGAAGTTGCCGAGCAATGCGGCGTGCATGTCGAGATCGTGCATTTCAAATGCTCCGGCATGGACAATTGGGGCAAGGCCACCCAGGCGCTGGCCATGATCGCCGATGCCAAGGCGCGCGGCGTCGACGTCGATTGCGATTCCTATCCCTATGCGGCGGGCTCGAACCCGCTGAAGAACATTTTGCCGCCCTGGGTGCAGGCCGGCGGCGTCGAGGCCATGATCGCGCGGCTTGGCGAAACCGAAACGCGGCAAAAAATCCGCGCCGACATCGCCCGCGACGGGCTCAACAACTGGGGCCGCATTCCGTCGTGGGACTGCGTGCAGATCTCGATCTCGCCGCACCTGCCGCAATTTTCCGGCCGCAGCATTGCCTCATTGGCGGCCGAGCGCGGCGCCGATCCGGTCGACACATTGTGCGATTATTTGGCGCGAGACCTGGGCGCGACCCGCGTGCTGGTAACCTCGATCTCGGAAGCCGACATCCGCACCATCGTCGCCTCGCCGCTCGCCTTGGTCGGCTCCGATGGCAATTGCGTCGCACCTTACGGCACCGTCGGCAAAGGCATGCCGCATCCGCGTTTCTACGGCACGTTTCCGCGCATCCTGTCGCGCTATGTGCGCGAGGAGAACGCGCTGCCGCTGCCTCTTGCCATCCACAAAATGACCGGCGCCACCGCACGCGCGCTGAAGCTCAAGGACCGCGGCCTGTTGCGCGAAGGTTTCTGCGCCGACGTGGTGCTGTTCGACCCGGACGATTTTGCCGATCGCGCCACCTACGCCGATCCGCATCAATTTCCGTCAGGCGCGCGCACCACCGTCATCGTCAACGGCACGCTGGTGGTCGAGAACGCGACCCATACCGGGGCTCTGCCGGGGATCGTGCTGCGCCGCGACGCCGCCGGCGCGGTGGCGTAGCCCGGATGAGCGAAGCGATATCCGGGAGCGGCGTGTCAAGCTGATGGGCGGTCCCCGGATGTCGCTTCGCTCATCCGGGCTACAAATCGTCTCAGCGGCGCTCGGCTTCCCAATGGCCCGAGCATTGGTCCGCCGCCGAGCGGCCGATCCAGGTGCCCTGGCCATAATCGCGCGACAGCCGGCCGATGCCGGACGCGCTTTGCCCGCCGGCACTGACCGTGACGCTAACCTGGCCGCGGGCGTTGACCTGGCCATTTATGTTGAAACTCGGATTGTCGTAGTAAATCCTGCCGTTGGCGATGCGCAGCGCGTAGCGATAGCCGCGGTCGCAGCTGCCGGAATCGGTGACGATCGAGACGCTCCAATTGCCGTCGAATTGCGCGACAGATGCCGGCGCTGGCGGCGCCGGGCGCGCCGCACGGGCGGCGGCTTCATGCCCCGACGGCATCACCAGCAACCCGGCGGCGAGCAGAAGGCTGGGTTTGAACATGGCCCATTTCCTGTATCGAACACGCGCCCCACGATGGAACGCCCGCAGTCTATTTGGGTAGTCTAGGCTTCGATCACAATCTTCGGCGCCGGGCGGCTGGCGACCTGCAAGCCGTCGCGCACGCGGGCGGCGATCTCGCGATAGGCTTGGGCGTGCGGGCCGTCGGGCACGCTCGCGACCACCGGCTGCCCGGAATCCGACTTCTCGCGAATGTCCATATGCAGCGGCACCTCGCCGAGGAACGGCACGCCGAGGCGCTCGGCCTCGGCGCGCGCGCCGCCGTGGCCGAAAATATCCGAGCGCGTGCCGCAATGCGGGCAGATGAACGTGCTCATGTTCTCGACGATGCCGAGCACCGGCACGTTGACCCGGCGGAACATGGCAATGCCGCGCCGCGCGTCGATCAAGG